>MDSV01211394.1_pt1 | contig 10925 bp, 7 predicted proteins | sample 810851 | NCBI WGS metagenome assembly MDSV01 (sample SAMN05326640, study PRJNA326480) | marine metagenome | isolation source: seawater | place: Atlantic Ocean: North East | collected 2012 | reverse complement strand
TGGGGAAGCCTATGCACAGTGGAGAATGGGATTCATCATGGGTTACTTAGAAGATTTCGACCTAAGTACTATGAAGGTAAGCACATTTTAAGGTAACTCAATGCTACCAAAGTTTCCAGTCTGTACTTGCGAACAGCAACCTTGCTTGATATGCCTGGCTTTGTGGGATTTACATCTAAAAGAAATCGATTGGATGTTGAGGCATCTTTAAATAGTTGATGAACCTAACTTAGATTATGGTTCAAAAAAGGGCATACAATCCCTTCCGTCGACAATTAGCCGACCCATTGAGATATGGACCATATGAATTCAAGGAAATCAACCGTGGCATTTCCGTCACGAATCCAACTACTCAATTTTGGAACGTGGCTCACGGACCTCCGATTACCTTAGCCGTAATTCAAGAAGTCCAACGAAATTCGAGAGCCTTGGAAAGTTTAACTGATTTAAGGAGATAACGACATGAATCCTCTAAAATACAACCCCCTAAAATCAAATTTCGAAAGCGAACATATTCACGAATCCGAAGTGAAATCATTCGTTAATGAATGGTTAAGAAATGTCAATGAAGAAAATGTTTCGGCCATAGTTAACATGTATTCAAGAAATGCTATCTTACTACCGACACTTTCAAGTCAAATTTGTATCGGACGTGAAGAAATCCAAAGATATTTCATACAATTCCTAGGTAAAGAGGAGTTACAAGGTAGAATTACAAAAATGTACGTCCAAATCCTCGACGATACGGCTCTAGCGTCGGGCGAAGGAATCATTAAATACCGAAACTCAAGTCAAAAAAACAGTCGAGAAGTTAAGGTAGATTTTAGATACACCTTCGCGATTCAAAAAGGAACCGAAGGATGGCATATCATCAATCACCACTCGTCACTAGTGCCTTAAATTTGACAGACATCGGAATCGCAAAACTTTTCCGCCACGACATCTTCGCCTTTAACGCGACCAAATGAAAGTCGATTTAGACTTGTCAACATGTCCGTATAGGTATCAACATCAATGGCTTCGTACGGCATTTGAGGATAAGCCCCGTAGTCTAATCTCGGTAGGAATGAGATTCCTTTCAACTGATATTGGAAATAGTCGAGAGCCGAAGCAATTTGGTCGCCTTCGGTTGCAGGGTCGAAAGTCACAGTGCAGGAAACTTGATTATCAGCCCAATACTTTTGAATGAATGCGGCGAGGCTCAACTGTTCCCAAAGTGATAAATCACTCGCCGTTCGAATTCCTTCACCAACATCGACAGGAATTCCGACTACAAGCGTAGAATCTTCCGAACCGAACGCAGGTTCAAGCGCGTATCCTGCTTTTTTAAGTGCAGGGATTAATGGAGAATTCACACTTAATCTCATTCGACGAATGTAATAGCGAGACTCAGGATAATGCATCCCTGGTGTCGCACCTGCTAAGAGAGAAACAGTTCCAGAGGGTTTAATTGAGGTCGTCTTGATAGACCTAGGTACGGCTAACCAATCGGAATACATAGTATCCAGTTCTTGAATCTCATCATAACCTTGTGTCATCCACGTCCTTAATTCATGTATTCCATTATTAGAAATAAATTGAGCCAAGCCACTCATACTACAACCAATCCGACGATTTCTTAACATCACCCGATTAGTTTCAGGCCAATGAGTCTTACCGAGTGTAACTGTCTTAGCATACAAGTAAGCGTATTTTAAGGTCTTTAAATAATCTTCAACGGAATCGTGATTATTCGGGAATGTTTCGACTAAACAACATAATTCATACGACTCTAACGATTGCTCGAGACAAGGATTACCTCCTTTGACTCGATGGTCTTTATAGTCAGGTCCGTTATTCATACGAGAGTAGTTTTGCATGTTTTCTAACCAAGCAAAACCAGGTTCGCCATTAAGTTTCACGCGCTCACAAGCCTCTGTATAATCCATGCCAAGTTCTGCAAAGATGGAATTATTACTAGTCCAACCATATTCAGCACGATGTGGATTAACTTCATAGTTTTTCAAATCAAGATACTCTTGCGAATCAGCATCTCCAAAAACAATCTCAGCCGTTCGACGAACGTTCCCTGCGACAACACACTTACCAATGAGGTTCATGATATCAACAATAGCCGTTATAGAAATAGGCTCACCAACAGACTCACCGAGAATTTCGCTGATTTTTTCATGTAATTCTTGCAAAGGTGCAGGTCCACTAGAAACACCCCCAAATCCTGCAATTGCTACCCCTGCTTCTCGAATTTTCGAGTAATCAAATTCCACAGGAGCAGTTCCTAAGAAATATGACTCTAGTTGAAGTCTAAGTGATTCAACCCAACCTTGTCGGGTGTCGGGAATTTCATATCGTTCGGTTTGACGATTATCATTTGGTCCTTTGATAATAAGTTTACCTGCACCCAATGTGTCGAATCCAACTCCTACTCCCAACATAGAAGCATCCATTAGAAATGTAAATGGGGCAGATAAGTCTTCTTTGATGTTTTCGGTAGAAACGAAAGCACAATTGTTGAGCGCGGCAAATAAGCCACGTTCTTCGGTTAATGGAGTTCCCATCGCCCACAATCCTCGACCAGGTGGTAGAAACTTCATCGTGAAAATTCGGTCATACATTTCTTGTGCGGAATGTTGGGCTTTCCAAGGATTCCATCCAAGACTGTGAGAGTCGATATGGCGCTTTTGCATATTGAATGTGCCTTCGACAACTCGCTTGACCGTTTCCCACCACATTTCGTTTTTACCATCGGGTTTAAGACGCGAATATGTTCGCATATAAACGAGTTCTCCCAGACCGTTGAATCCAAACGGCGCTCGCTTTCGCTTGTAATTGTTAATAAAACTGTCGGATAATTTAAACGCTTTGTAATCGGAATTCATAATCATAATATATCGCCTCGTACACGGCATAGCCGCGTATAATAACCATGTAGAATACTGGTATATAAAACCTCACAAAGTAACTGCTTGATTACTCTTCTAGAGGGGTTTGAACAGGGCCAGAGGTATAAGAAACATCAATAAAATCTTCCAAATCTAGCCAATTTTCAGGACCTAACATTCCTCCAAGGAAACTGAAATCTACCGAAGTTAGGGGAGTATCTAAGACATCCAACAATACATCTGCTTGGTCTTCGCCTACGAGACTATCTAATTGACTTCGAATTAGAATAATCGATGCGGCTTCGGCCTCTTCTTCGATACCGTCGAAGTCATCGACTAATTGGTCTAATAAATCATCAAACATCGGAAGTATAACCCTATTTGCAAACTCGCAATTGTAGTTGACATTCAACATCAAATCTCGAAGTTCTTGTTTTGTCATCATACCTACCATTGATTCTCGATTCACCATTAAACGGTCAATATAGGCTGCACGATTATTTAAAATATAACCAGGCCAACGACGAGCGTTACCATCAAACCTTCGACCCTCTAATGTGGCTTCTACAAATACACGGTCTTCAAAGCATGACCAAGTCAATGGGTCGCCAATGCCATCACCGACTGAAATTAATCCAAGGGCATATTCTGTACCCTCTCTAGAGTAATTCTTTAATAATTCAATTATTAACAGACGTTCACGAGCATAAGCACGTTGGAATTCCTCCAACCTAACATTTCTTAAACTAGAAGTAGCACTTACGTTAGAATCACCAATATAACTACTATTTACACTATGAACTGTATAAATTGAAGTTAAGAATTCAATCGGAAGTATCTTTTTATACTTGTTGTAATTAAGCAAATGATTAATCATGTTTCGACGGCCACGAGAGCCCGATAAGAATGTCGTTCCTTGGAAGGCATCAGTCCACACCCCATTATCCACTAAATAATCAATATCAACTCCGAATTCGGCAAGAATAATGTTCAAAACATTCGCAGGATTTGCTTCACTAGTTCTAATGGCGTAATCTCTAACCAACTCATCTTCACTCAACCAAGCCTCGGTAACCACATTTGAATTCAACAAGGGAATAAAAATTGAAGGTGTATTAATCGACAATGTCAAATTTTTAAGGTCGGAAAATGTGTCATATCCTCCTTGAAGAATATCCCAGGCTAAGAATTCAACTAAGCCCTCATTCCAAAAACTAATTTCAGTATTAGTGGCATCGGGTTGGTCTAAGGCAGTCATAATAGTAGAAACATTTAGCATTGGCTCTGTCCCTGGTTCTGCACCAGGACGATAAATCCTAAGAGGGCTTACACGCAACTCGTCTCGGAGTGATGCTAGATTTAATGTGTCGGGAGAGCCTGCTAAGTCTAAGAACCAATCCTTATTAAGCATACTTCTAACGAGGTTCAAAGAATCTTGAGAACTCCAATTCGCTCTCCAAAGAGGCACAGGGGCAATAGCCGATTCAGTAGCATCTCCAAAGAACTCTTGGAAAGGATTGAGGCCTTCATCAACTAAGGACATAATCATCTCATCAGTGATACAAACTACAACCCCTTGAGACCACTTTAAACCATCACGACCTTCACCAAAACCGATTCTATCATATCGGTCTTCCCCTAACCAACCAAATAAATCGTCTAGACTATCAGCCGCATAGGTAATTCCATCCTTTTTAACTCCGTCTTCATCGTAATAATAGCCGTCGAAAGACCAAACGAATCGACGACCTACCCAAGAACCATCATCATTTTGTCTAAGTTCGCCACGCCCAATTTCACGTTTGTAGAGTCGTTGAACGAATAACATTTCACCAAATGTAGACTTGCCTACGATAGGTTTATCTCCATAGGTGGCGCAGGTCGATTGATGACCATCTCCTCGTCCACTTGCTCGTGGAGTGTTATATTTAATCAAAACGAAAGGTGTAGAATACGCCACACTAGAATCACCCTCACTAGTCACATTTGCTTCAGAAGCAGAACCGTCCATAGTAAGGCCACTAATGAATCCATCATTATTGCCACCGCCACCAACACCAAATCTCCAAGTCCTAGCACAACTTTCATCATTATTTATACCAGGCCAACGATATTCTAGCCAATTTCCTTCTCCACCTGCAATATTGCCTGAAAATGAACCCTTATCACTACCACCACGCCAATAACGAAGAGACGGAGTTTCACTAATCAAACTAGTAATTTGTCCTGTTCGTTGGCTGCCTTCGTTGTACTCGTAAAATTGCTCAACAACATTGTCAAAAATTTGGAAACAAGTAGGAATGACTAACTTCGATTCGTCCATCGACCTCGCATCTCTCTCGAGTTGAGACTTTAATTCATAATATAGTGTGGTGTAATCCTCTTGCCCTAGGCCAGGATTCATTAATGCAGAAATCGGCGAAGCATCATCAGCCCACTTAATATCTCCCTCATCTTCTATCAAACCGAAGATATCCATTAAGATGGAAAAATCACAGTTTGGATTATTCGCAATCTTTTCTTGCAAACCTACATTTTCATTATAGATACTCGTGAGAATCTCAGTCGGAGTGGCCACATTCTCGGCTAGTGCGGAATTAATTTCGTCTAAATATCTAGCGTAATTTAACTCTCTCCATTTTTGCGCTAAATCAAACCAACCATTTACTAGTAAGTCCGCCACATCTGCAGGTAAGGCTATGTTACGTGCTAAGCCACCTTCATTATTGCCACCGCCAACTGCGGCGGAAACTAGAGTTGTCAATTTCATGTTATTATCTCGTAAGTATCGACGGACATTACCATCTTCGGGTGGAGAAGGCCATTCACCAGTTTCAACATACTGTGGATATAAATCACCCAGCGCAATAGCCGTCATTTGATTAGCATAAGCACGAATCCTATTCGGAAATCGTAAGAAACTACTAATCAAGTTATATCCTACTTGTGCACCTCTTTCCAATAATTGGCCTTGAATCTCATCAGGTACGGTTGCACGGAATCTTTTATGTGTAGAACGAGGTAAGAAATCATATTGGAACAACGAAATGATATTTACAACTAATCCTTCATCTTCTAACGCTTCGGTTAGTAAGTTTTGATATTGTTGTAATGTCAAGAAACCTCCCTCCTCACCACTGATTCCTAATAGGAGAGGTTCGTTTACATTTGTGTTTGAAATTGGACTAAACAACAAACAATATCGATAAACTGGAGCCAAGTCTACGCCAACATTTTCAGTAAAGGTCGAGGAAAACATGATTTGATACAAGGTGTCAAAGGCTTCTTGCGTTCTAACAATGGCAGGAGCAAAAGTCGTACCATCAGATTCAATAGGAGTATTTAAAAATCTCTCAATGACGGATAATTCTGTCGCCTGCATTCCAATCCTATCGGCAAACCATTCATAAGCCCATTTCGTAAAATAAGCGGATTGACGCTCTTGCCAACCATAGTTTCGCCAAGAATTATGACTACCTTGATAACTACTAACAAATCCTGTTTCATTTTTGAAACCACGAGAGTCACTAGAGGTAAATGGACTTTGCCACAATTCTAATACCTTTCTACCTTGTAATTCCATAATATAAACTTGTAGACCGTCATCACCACTGGAGCGAGCGTAGACCTCATTCCTTGTGTCAGTATACCAACTCAACATAGATTCAAAACCTTCTTGCGATAGCCAAGGACTCGTAATCAAATTACGCCACACAATCATAGTTTCATAAAGTTCGATTTCATCAGGGCGAGTAGCCGTTGAAGTTCTTGATGAACTGCGTGAGGCCAACACATCTAAGTCAACACCATAACCAATTAAACCTCGAAGTTTTGTTCTAAGTTCTAGCGTAGACCTTAGTCTTTGCGTAATCTTACCCGATAAGAAATCAGCCACTGCTGCTTCGACACCAATAGGCATATTACGTAATTCGGGAGACCCTCTTTCAATGCGTTCATCACCCGCAGGTAAACAACTAATAAATGGTGTAGTAGGGCTACTATTAGGGTCAATATTATTAGAAGGGTGTAGAACACCTAAATAGAATAACTCAAATGCTGAACCAATATCAAAAGAAGTTAACTCTGGATTGTCTCTAAAGATTAGTTGAATCGAAGCAGGATATTCACCTTGAAGTTCAGAATCAACCCCAAAATTTCGATAAATATATCGATGTCCATGCATACTAAAACTCATCGCAGGGTTGGCGATAATCTTTCGAGCATGTCGGAAGTCTGTGCCATCTACAGGGTCAAAGAAAATTTGAGGATTTTGAGTAATACTAGCAACTAGATTTTGAGACTTCCAAGGTTCGGAATAGTATTCATCCAACCTAACTCCTGAGCCATTCATCACACTTGTTAACCACGTAGGCAACGCAAAGGAAGAAGAAGCCATCATTTGTAATGCAGGCATCCCTACAGCCGCACTACGCATATTTTGACAAACTGCAGGATAGAGCCAAATAGTAGCGTTAGTAGCCAAAGCCTCATAGGCTTCAGGGCGCTCAGTAATGTCTGAAGAAGCCGACATCGCTAATTCCTCCGTTATGAGTGGGTCTTGTAAGTGAGAGTAATCAGGAATTTGACCGCCTAAATCTTCTAATGCCCCACCAGAATACTGTAGACTGAATCTTGGTATGGCACTTCCACCCCAACTAGCACTGATATTTTGAGTTCCTGTAATATCAGAGAATCCATTGATACGATACGGTGTGGAAGCAATGGTAAAAGTTTGATGAGAAGGACCGACACCAGTCGAACGATATGTTTCCGTACAAATTTCCCATGCGGAATTGAAAAAGGATTTCAACATTTCAAGTGTGTCACTCGAGGCAGGATATGGACGAGGTTCCCAAAGGATAACAGGTTCGTTAGCACCACCTGGGTTGAAATCAGAACCGCCTGCAAATTCATTCCATTGTCTACCTCGTTGATTAAGAGTTTGATTTGCACTTTGAGTTGCGCGTGTTCCTTCACTATGCCAATCTTTAAAACCCCAACGGAGATAAAGTCTAGCAATAGGTTTGGAACGGTCCCAACCATTAGGGTCGTCAGGATAAAGATAAATTACACACTCACCATACGCCACACCTTCATAAGGTCCCGATGCATAACTACTAGTAGAACCACAACGCAAACCTTGACAACTACGCCAACCACTCGAACGAAATTCTCGAACTACCATTTGACCATTTTCATCTTCTACTTCTAGGTGATACGTGTATCCTTCGACGCCATTCTCTCCTGAAACCTCACCATTTTGATTAGGAACTGAACCTGCTCGACCTGTGGATATACATAGTAAATCAAGTGGGTCTCGAGTGAATTTGATAATATATGTACTACTACGACCACCGATTTGTCTCCAACCGTTGGCAGTAGTTCCCCCAATGTTTGGATATAGGTCAGGAGGCAACTGTGCCACAGGAGGGAGTAGACGAGCAATTTGCTCTTGTAAGACAAGACTGGCTCGATGAGTAGTAAAGAAATCTTCTAATCGAATATATTCTACCGTACTATCCATTGGACTACGCAAGTCTTGAATTTGAAGTTTCATTACAGGTACATTTTCTTCCACAACAGTTTCTACACTGACAGTTTGACCACCTGCTTGAATTCCATATTCAGCGACAACTAAGTCGAATTGTTCTTGTATCTCCTCTAATGTAGCCACAGGCTCTAGTCCTTTGGCATAACCTAACTCAGACATTAAAGGGGCGGCTAATTTAGCCACTTCACCCTTTTTAGAATTATCTAAGTTTCCAATGAATCCAAAAACCATACCAGGATTCACTTTAACACCTTGTTTATCTAAAATAGCACTTAGAACCGCATACTCGACCACAACTTCTAATGGTAAGGAATTCATATCAGTTCCTTCAACTTCGGTTATAGTTTCAATTTGACGTTCAAAAACAGGACGAATAAAACCATCAGGATAGGAAAGATTAAATCTTAAAGCGTAATTGTTGGTGTTAATCGGTAACCCCGTAACAGGGTGTTTAGTTAAAAACTCTTCGGTATTGTTTATTAACTGTATTGCACGACGAATGAAGCCTTCTTTGAGTGCTGAATCAGCGGCTGAAATCAACGGACGACGGTATTCTCCAGGTCTTAATCCTGGCGAACTGGCAGAAACTAATTCATCGAAAACTCTAGAACCAGGTCCTGTATATCGGCTATCATCGATACGACCCTTTATACTTCCTGAATAGTTTTTAGTTTCATTTTCAATACGATATCGCATTGCTGCCTTAACAACATCTCTCATATTGGAGTAATTAGAGAAAGTTCCCACAGTGTAAACATTGTTAAACGAGAATCCTGTCCGTGATTGGAAACGGGATATGACATCGTCATACCATGCTTCTACAGTAGCATCTATATCGCCGCCAAATTCATCAGGATTCCAAGTAAATTGTCGCTTAAGCCAAATGTCTTGGTCGACATTTTCATCACCCTCGGCAGGATTACTAATGACCATGCGTATTATATCTACCATTCAACTACTTAAAGTATTGGTTTAGAAACATCTAGTAAACAAAGTTGGACCACGTCCATTATCTTGAACTTCAAACGAACCATCACGCCTTAATTTGATGGCTAAAGAACGACTTGTGGGGATTTCCCGACGTCCTCGAGTAATTAAACGGTCAATAATTTCACTTACTGTAACTGTTTCTCCAATATTGATAACGGACACGGCGGCTTCATAATTAGTTGGTTTTGTCTTTGACATTTACTCCCACCTCGTTATATAACAATTCAATTGACTAGCATCGCCCCAAGACCATCCAAAGGAGATAGGAATTGTAGGTCCACCACGAATTGTAATGGTGTCTGTAATAGTACTTAAACCTTTTGTTAAATCCATAATACCGTGAGTAGTTAATGAATCGGCCATTTCTAATGATAATGAAACATCATCAGATTGAAATTGCATTGATACTTCTTCTTCGCCTTCTTGAGAAGTAATGGTAAAAGATTCTTTCAACACAGAAACATCGACAGTATGGAATGTACTAGCCGCTTTTAAAAAGTCATTAATCGAAGTAGCAGGCAAATCAGCAGTGTAAATAAAATCATCATAAATCATAAGAGGTGGAGACTTAAGTAAGTCAGTATTTACCAAACGAACACGACGTCTAATACCATTAGCAATTAAAACAAGGAAGTTTGGTTCTTCGGCGTCGAAAGAACCTGTTACTTCATCTTTAGCCTTTAAAGTCTTGGTGACTTCTCGAAGTCGAGAAATAATGATACCTAAGTCGATGGAATCTCCACAACTGTAAACAGAAAAGAATTCTGCAGGAAGGTGAATTTCTAGTAATCGATTTCGAAATGTATCAGAGACTGAAACGGAAAGTCCGTCTCGGTCAAATTTAAATACGGCATCTTCATTAATATTCTCTAAGGCCTTAACCAAATTCTTAGCGTGTTTTCCAGATAATGTAAACTGCAACATAAATATAGATTGGTTTGATTCCTACTTAAAGGCATCATCGACGGCGTCGATTGTGTCGACGATTTCCCTTACGCATTCGCTGAACAGGAGGCTTGATAGCCCACTTGACAGCGTCAACTCGCAAGGCATCCTTCGTCATTGGTTGATTGAAGCGACGAAGCATAACTGTCTTAAGAGTTCCCTTGCGAACAATACCAACAATAGCATCACCATTTGATTCCCAAGAAGTATCATCAGTCATACGGATACTATCAAGAGCCATAGCCACGATAGCAAAATCTCGACTAGGTGCGTTTTCGAGACGCAACCATTTCGTTTCAATCGCAGAAACGACTCGAGTTTGTTCTTCACTCGACAGGCGCAATGTCATGCGGTCGAAGGCGTGGTTATCGGCAATCATTGTTGGGGGCATGTTTTCATCCATTGGTTCACCCCTTATAAATGTTTACTTTATTCGTGCAGTAAATAAACGACCACGATTCTGCCAAGCCCGATAGACGTCCTCCAAAGTTAAATCCATAACACCTAATTGACGCAAGGACTCTTCGGCTTCATTAGCCATCAATTTAGTTTCACTGACG
>MDSV01184181.1_pt1 | contig 10925 bp, 5 predicted proteins | sample 810851 | NCBI WGS metagenome assembly MDSV01 (sample SAMN05326640, study PRJNA326480) | marine metagenome | isolation source: seawater | place: Atlantic Ocean: North East | collected 2012 | reverse complement strand
GTGCGCGCTTTGGTTTTGGGATTAGACTTGGACATCATACCGCCAAAAACCAAATTACACATTGAAAAAAATTACACTTTTGCTGCTTTGGTTCCCCTACAGGCAAATGCCTCTTTTGATTTATTAGGAAAGTTTAAAACCGTATTAATTGGCGGAGCACCCATACCCACTGAGCTTCGCAAACGTATTGGGAAAACACATAGTCACTGTATTGAGACCTATGGGATGACAGAAACGATGACGCATGTGGCTACGAGAACTATAAAAGATGCTGATAAACCTTTCAAGGCAATGCCAGGAATTGATTTTTCGACAGATGAAAACGGTTGTTTGGTCATTGAGGTACCTTATTTACCGCTGTCTCCTATTGTTACGCAAGACATAGTAAGTCTTGAGGACGATGATACTTTTAAGCTATTGGGCAGACGCGATTGGGTAATCAATTCTGGAGGAATGAAGATTTTTCCAGAAGCGTTAGAAGAAATCTTAGCACCCTACATGAAATTTCCTTTCTTTTTTACAACAATGCCGGATGAAGAATTAGGTGAAAAACTGGTGCTACTGACAGAAGCCCCCGCTACTAAAAAAGCAGCAATTATGACAATTGCCCAGCAACATTTGGGTACAAACAAATACCATATTCCAAAAGCAGTCATTTGTATTGCTGGTTTTAAGTACAACGCTGCGGGAAAGCTAGACCGATTAGCTAGCCAAAAAGTTGCCATTGGTATTTGATGCCCATTAAACTTTCTAATTTAATACCGTCTAATAAAATTACAATCCCGCACTTTGGCGGGGTTTTTGTTAAATTGTCCACATGAAAAAGAAAATCTTGCTGCTGATTACTTTGTTACTAGTGTTGTCTTGTGTTACATCTACATCAGTAAATAACAAAACAAAAGCGCAAGATGACAAGGCCCTACAAAAGCAGGCACTAAAGGAGCGTATTCAACGTAGGATAGCGGCGCAAAACCGCATCATTGACAGCCTTATCAAGGTCAAAGACCCCAGACTAAAAAAAGACAAAGACGGAAACTTCATCAGACCCAATGGTATTTCGCCAAGCGGTAAACCCCTTTATTACGAAGCCTATCACGGACGCTCACACCGAAAAGCTATCAAAGCAGATGTTGTGGGAACCGCTGGAAGTACAGGATATAACCTAGACGGTGATGGCATTAAAATGGGGATTTGGGATGGCGGTCATATTTTTGCAGCACATGACGAATTCACAGGTGGTCCCAACTATTCTGGGCCTATTGTTAATATTGAAATTTCAGACGCAGCAACGGCAGATATTTGGAGTAGTCACCCTACTTCAGTGGCTTCTATAGTGGTGGCCAAAGGGCTGATCCATAACGACAACTACGAAGTGACAGGTATAGCGCCTGGAATAGATAAAATATATAGTTACGATTGGGGAAATGATGTTTTTGAAATTTTTGAGCAATTACAACTAAACGCAAATTCAGATTTTATTTTATCGAACCACTCTTATGGTTATCCACTAACAGATGAAAATAATGAACCCATTCCAAGTGAATATATTGGTGATTACAGCGACTGGAGTGCTTTATTAGATGAAATAGCTTACATCTATCCTACTTATTTACACGTGTTGGCTGCCGGTAACGATGGACGCGAGTCATATCCCGACCAGCAAGTATTAGGCTTAGATCAACTAACTGGATCTACTTCAGCAAAAAACGTATTGACTGTTGGGAGTTTTTCAATGGATGACAACGGATCAAACAAAGGGGCAACTGAATTTAGCAGCGCGGGGCCCACAAACGATTTTCGCATTAAACCAGAAGTTTGCGGTCCGGGTGAAAACCTAGGGGTAGCTTCTTGGTCAGGAAATAATCCTGCAGCAACAGATTTATACCGATCTAGTAGTGGCACTTCGTTTGCGTCACCAGCAGTTGCAGCTGGTGTGGCCTTACTACAGCAGCTGCACAAAAGAATTTTTGATACATATATGAGTGGTGCATCCATAAAAGCATTGCTTTGCCACACTGCAGATGATATTACTGAGTGGAATGGTCAAGATATAACAGGACCAGATGTAAAAACAGGATACGGCGCCATTAGTTTGGAAAAAGCGGCAATGCTTATTGAGAAAGATGAGATAGAAACCTTGACCATTCACAATTTTGAACTCGACCAAGGGGAAACAGAAACCATATATTTTCAAACAACGGCTGTTGGAGAGTTATTGACGGCAACACTAAGTTGGTATGATCCGCCAGCCGCATTTTATGCAACCAACACGCTTACAAACGACCTCGACCTAAGAATTACCCAAGAAGATAAAAGCTATTTACCATGGGCGTTACCCACAAATGCGCAGCAGGCAGTTGCTGTTTTGGGAGATAACACCAGAGACAATTTAGAAAAGGTAGTAGTGTCAGAACCGCTAGGTGGTCGCTATAAAATCACAATATCTCATAAGGGGGATTTGCGACGCCTTAACCAGAACGGTGAATTCGAAAACACCACACAAAAAGGGACTCTAATTGCTACAGGACCTGGTTTTTTCACAAAATCGGAACAGGAGTTGGGTCAGTTTGCTAGGGTTAATAGCTTTTTGGTGGCCCCATTACCAGCAAAGGACAGTTTCACGGTTAGTGCTTTGGACAATACTATATCTTTTAAAACACTTATTATTTTTGATTTAAGTGGTAGAGAAATTGCAAGAAAAACGAGAAATAGTTTTTCATTAAAGAGTACCATTTTTGATGTTTCAAATATTCAAAGTGGCATCTATGTTTTGGGTATAGAAACAAATTCAAAAACATTATTCAAAAAAATACTGGTTCAATAATTTTTACTCTGAATAAAAAATTATTAAAACAGAAAAATAATTATTGAAAATTTAGCAATTATTGAATATTATGAAGAATATTCTTTTAAATACCTGAATATTTTTTTTTTTTAATCATTTCGCATTTAATGATTTGGATATTTAACATTTAATTAACATATTAGCGAATTGTAATGTAAAATTTCAAAGACCATTTTTTTGATTCTTATATTGTCTTTTAAAAATACAACTTTTGATTTTTACCTTAAAAAACTTACATATGCACTTTAAAATAAAATTTATGCGATTTCAATTATTAGCTCTTTTAATGTTGCCCTTAATTGCTTTTTCGCAACAAACACTAAGCGGTGATGTTAAGGATTCGGAAGGAATTCCATTACCTGGAGCAACAGTTATTGTCGAAGGAACAAATAATGCTGTAACAGCTGACTTTGATGGTAATTTTTCAATTAATATTAAATCTGGAGATATTCTAGTTGCAAGTTATGTTGGCTACGAAAGTTCTCAGATTGTTTTTGATAATCAATCTCAAATTTCATTTGTATTGAATCCTGACACTCAGCTTGATGAAGTAATTATAACTGCACAAGGTATTGCTCGTCAGGAAAAGGCTTTAGGTTATGCAGTCACAACCATTAAAGCTAAAGACATAGAAAGCAAACCAGAGGTTGATATTACAAGAATTCTTCAAGGTAAAATACCTGGTGTACAAATTAATCCCCAAGGTGGTTTTCTTGGGACACAAGCTACCGTTATAATAAGATCTAAAAATTCTATTTCTGGTTCTAATCAGCCTCTCTACATTATAGACGGTGCACCTATTGTTGGTGACCGTTCTTTTGACATCGACCCAAATAACATTGCAAGTACTACTGTACTTAAGGGACTTGCTGCTTCAACTCTATATGGTCAGGATGGTAGAAATGGTGTTATAATTATAAATACAAAAACTGGCTCTGGTGAAGGAAAAGATGAAAAATTCGAAGTTGAAGTTAATCAAACAACTTCATTTTTGACTGTTGCTAATTTACCTGATTTTCAAAATGTTTATGGTCAGGGAGCTGATAACACAATAAATACTACCTTTTTTGGTACTTGGGGTGCTAGATTTGATAATCAAGAAGTGCCACACCACTTGTCTATTCCAGCATATAATTCCTCTTTTCCACAATATGTCGGTGCTACAGACACGTACAGGGCCATTCCTAACAACGTAAATGACTTTTTTAAACAGGGTATTGGAAATGTTACATCTGTTTCTATTGCCAAATCGAGTGAAGATAGTTCAGTAAGTTTTGCATTCAGTAAGACTGACCAAACAGGTTACGTTGATGAAAATAAATTAATGCGTGATAATTTTTCTTTTGGTTCAACAACAAAATTAGCAAACAAATTAAAATTAAACACGTCTGTTTTATATAATAAGACTATATCAACTAGACCGACGAGAAATTTCTTTACACTTCTTACATGGATTCCAAGAAATTTAGACATTCACAATCTTCCTTTTGAAGACCCGAATGATTTCTCTAGTGTATATTATAGAGTAACAATTTCTAATCCTAGATGGCAGCAAAAAAATACACAATTTAAAGAAGATTCTGATCGACTTTTCATAAAAACTGCTCTTGATTATGAAATTTCTGATAAATTAAACTTGTCATATTTGTATAGCAATGATTATTATAATGAGTTTAATTATGATTATCAACATAAAGGAGGTGCTGATAATATCCTCGGATTCTATCAAACTTTCGATGATAAAGAAAGAATAACAACGCATAGATTGTCTTTGACTGGAAATAACTTGCAAATTAATGATAACATTGACTTAAATTTTGTAACTGGACTTGAAACAAAAAATCAGGCTGGTCAATTCGTCGGGCTTTACAGTGAAGATCAAGGAGTTTTTGGTAAAGCTGCTCATAACAACTTTAGATCTAGAACAGCAATTGAAGGAATGAGTGAACTAAATACAGTTGGTGTTTATGCACAATTTGAATTTGACTATGAAGATTATTTGTACTTAACTCTAGCTGCTAGAAACGACTGGGCTTCTACAGTAGCTAAAGAGAATAGATCAATTCTTTATCCATCTGTATCATTGTCCTTCCTTCCATCTTCACTACCAAGTATTGATGCAGGAGGTAATTTTTACAAGTTCAGAGCAAGTTATGGTACTTCGGCTAATTTTCCTGGCCCTTATTTGCTAACTCCAACTCTTGACAGTTCACTAAACGCTTGGACAAACCAATTTAGTTCTGGAGACTTAGTTGCATACAATGGTCTTAGTGGGTATTTGCCAAATCCAGATCTCAAACCGGAGCTTTTGAAAGAATATGAGCTTGGCTTTGAGGCTAAAGGGCTTTTTGATAATTTATTAGAATTTGATATATCACTATACAAGAGAATTACTGAAGATCAAATTTTGAGTTCGGCTTTACCTAACTCAACAGGATTTAGCTCTACAACGATTAATGCCGGTAGGATTGACACTGATGGTATTGAAGCCTCTTTGACTTTAAACTTGTTCAAGGCTAAGTCCCCTGATGGATTTAGTTGGTCAATGACTAACAACTTTACAGCTTATGAAACCACTGTTGTTGACATTCCTGTCGAATTAATTAACATAGGAAGCGTTAACTATGCTATCGAAGGGCAACCTTATGGTGTATTTAGAGGTACTTTCCCCGTAAAAGATGATGCTGGAAATTTACTTATTCACCCTGATACAGGGAAGATAATCTTTAGTGATGATGTTGGTCTTGAAGATGATTTAATTGGTGATCCTAATGAAGATTTCTATTTTACAAATATTAACACCCTTACTTACAAGAACTTTTCCTTAGGAGTTCAATTAGAGTATGTTCATGGTGGTGATATATATTCAGACACCATTGAGAACCTTATGCGTAGAGGTGTAACTCGTGACACAACTGATGGTTTGGAGAATTCAAGAGAAGGTACTTACATTATTCCGGGTGTAATAGGTGATCCTAACACAGGTGAAGCTATTTTAGATGGTAATGGTGATAAAATCAAAAATAATACACAAATTGGTGCAAATGACCTGTTTTTTATAAACTTAATGGATGTTGACGCTAATCAAGTTTACGATGCTTCTGTTTTTAGGGTTAGAAATGTTTCTTTAACATATGCTGTCCCTGAAAAAATGTTAGAGAATTCACCATTTGGCAGTGTAGTATTTACTGCACAAGGAAATAACTTGTTTTTCAACGCGCCAAATTTGCCTGAATACATGAATCTTGATCCTGAAACATTAAGTACGTCAAACACTAATTCAAGAGGTATTGATAACAACAACGATCCTTCATACAAACAATATTCAATAGGAGTAAAACTAACTTTTTAATTAATTAAGATGAAAAATAAACTAAGAAATTTTATATGTGTCTTGACCGCTTCTGTATTTTTATTGACGGGATGCGAAACAACATCTTTGGACATAAATGAAAATCCCCTGGCAATCACCGCGGATTCAGCTGACCCGACATATGTGCTTAACGGATTATATTTTAATTTAGCATTCAATGCGATTACCCTTAGCAGTTTTTCTGAAGGGATAATGAGACATTCTAATTTATTTGGAACATATGCCAATTCCTCATCGGCTGGATCAATGAACGGTCCTTGGAGCAATACTTATACTATTGCCAATAACTTGAATTTTTTAGAGGGCTTAAATGCAGATAATAGTATTCCTGTTCATTATGGAATTGGTCAATTAGCAGAAGTTGTGGCTTTCACTAATTTGGTTGACTATATAGGTACAGCCGTTTACAGCGAAGCTGTAAGTAGTGAATTTGATAAACCAAACCTTGACTCTGGACAGTCTATCTACACAGCTATGTTAGCTCAGCTAGATGAAGCAATAACTAATATCAACTCAAGTACATATTCAAGTTTACCTTCTCAAGATTGGATCTACAATGGTGATCTAGATAATTGGACAAGACTTGCTAACAGTTTGAAAATTAAATTATACGTACAAGCAAGACTTGCTGGTGATGATTGGGATGGTGATGGAGTTAGTAATACAAACGCTATTAATTCTATTGTAACTCAGGGTAATTTTATCGCTGAAAACAGTCAAGATTTTCAAATTTTGCATTCTACAAGTGCAACTGAACCTGACAACCGTCATCCATATTTTACTGCAAATTACTTAACGGGTGCAAACGGTGGATATATGTCAAATGATTTTATGAATAGATTGCTAAACGGTCAAACTGTTCAAGATCCACGTACTCCATATTATTTCTACAGACAAACACTTGAAGATCCGCAAACATTAGACCCTGATGGAGATCTTTTACCATGTGATGGTAATGCAGATTACAACTATTGCTACCTGGGTAATGGATATTGGGGTAGAGATCATGCTGACGACGAAGGAATTCCTAATGATGGATTATACCGAACAACTTATGGTATTTATCCTGGCGGTGGTGCTTATGATAACGGTGGAGGTAAACCAGTTACTGAGTCTGCACACATTGGCGGTGCTGGATTAAGGCCTATGTTACTAGCTTCCTACTCTCATTTCTGGTTGGCCGAGGCGGTGCTTACAATGGGTGTTACAGGAGATGCTAGACAACTCTTAGAGGCCGGCATAAATTTATCTTTTGACAAAGTAGCTGATTTTGCTGGAACACCAATGATTGCTGCAGACAAGCTTGATTACATAACTGATGTACTAGCTAATTACGACGCAGCAGATGATGCAGGCAAATTATCTGTCGTTATTGAACAATTTTATATTGCATCATTTGGAAACTCAATTGAAGCTTACAATAATTACAGAAGAACTGGTTACCCACAACTTAGTAGTGCGGTTATAACAAATACAAATTTTCCAAGGAGTTACTTCTTACCTACAAGTGAGTTAAACTCTAATGATAATCCAGATTTGGAACAAAAAGAATTAACTGATCAAGTATTCTGGGACACTAACCCAGCAGATTTTATCGACTAAATTAAAATTAAATGAAAAATATAAATATACTTCTACTTAGTGTTTTTGCTTCTTTGCTAATAATATCTTGTGAAGACCAAAGCACGTTTAGTAACCCATCTCATCACGAATTAGAATTGGGATCTGCCATTAAATTTGAAACTTCACCAGCATCATCATTTAGTTCTGTTGCTGATTTTGCAATTAGTGGTACACTTTTGGATGTTAATAACAATACTCAATCTTATTCAGTTTCTATAAAAGCCCTTATTAGTGGAGTGAGTTATAATGCTGAAAATGCTTTTGTTTACACATCTTTTCCGTCTGAAATTAATATTACTGTATCAGATATTGCATCTGTATTAGGCATTGATCAAAATGCAATTTCAATGGGTGATTTTTTCGAGTTTTATGGTACATCTACTAGGAACGATGGTACTGTATTTTTGCCAATTGATCCTGATTATGGTCCAGATAAAGACAATTCAAATATTGGATACACTGAAAGAAATATCATTAATAATAGTTCATACAATACTGCTATGTATTTTAATGCAATTCTAGCCTGTCCACTTCCAAGTAATTCATTTGTTGGAGAATACGAGTTAACTGCTGATGTTCAAAATGTAATGTATGGTGCCCCTACGTTTGTAACGCCAGTTACAGTTACACTTGAAGCATCATCTGTATATCAAAGATCATTTGAAATTGATTATTTAATTGGTCTTGGTTTTGATACAAATGATACATTTGTATTGGATTTCATCTGTGGAGGCGTTGACGCAAATAGCTTCATACCTTTCGGCTTATCATGTGGCGGGGGTTTGTATGCTTCTGGTGATGGTACTCCTACCCCCTATGACGATTCTGATGACTCCGTAATAACTGTGAGTTTTATAGATAATGCACTACCTGATTGTAGCGGATATTCACCCGTACCAATAACATTTACTTTAACAAAAATTTAATAAAATGAAAATGAAAATATTTAAATATATATTATTGTTAGCTGCTTTTGTTGCTGTTTCTTGTGGTGACGATGATTATTCTGTAGAATATATTGATACAGAAGTTAAAACATCTGTAACTGGTACAATATCCCCTAGCAGAACAAAGATAGCTCCCACAACCCAATTGGAATTCACAGTAACTTTGGATCAAACATTCACTTACGATGCTGAAATAACTGTTGCTATAACTGAAACATGTAATTCTTTAGGTCTTTTGGCTACAGACTCTTCTGCAGTAGCTACTTTAACAGCAGGGTCAGATACAGCCACAGGTTTTATCACAGTACCTGATTTAAGTAATGAAGATACAGTTGGTGGTTGGGTTGGTTTATCTAACTGTACCGCTTTGACAGTAACTGGAATTGCTTTGTATGAAGTCTTAGCTGACGATTCAACTTCATATGATGTGGATGACCCTTACGTAATCGAGAATATTTCTACTCCACTTAATTTAACCGATTTGCAGGGCAGTTGGATGGAGGCTCAAGAAGACGCAGGTTCGTTACAAATTTGCCTTGACTGGGAAGGACCATATTCAAGTAATGATATTGATTTATTTGTATACAATGCTGCTCTTACTGCAGCGTATGAAAGCTCAGAATCAGGTTCTAGATGGGAAGGAGACTGGTTTAATAATAGTGGAAATGAAGCTCACCCTGATGGAGATTATGTAGTTTATGTTTCTCCATACACAATGGCAACTGCAAGCACAGACGCTGCATTGCACTTTACCCATCCAGATGGAACTGTAGACTACATTGAGTTTGCAATTACTGGAAACATGTTTGCTGCTGATATTACTCTAAGCACTGACGCTGATGGAGTTAAAAGTTATGTTGTAACACCTAGATAATCTAGTTAAAACTTTACACAATTAAAAAAAACCTATTCAATCGAGTAGGTTTTTTTTTGATAGTTAAAAAGACAACTACTTAACTTGAGAGTGGAAATAAGTTATTATTTAAAAAAAAGGTATTGATATTTAAAATATGGGAGAATACCGCTATTGGAAATCAATATTTTTTATCATATACAATCAATCAAGAATAAAATTATTTAAGTTTCTGAAATAATTAAATTATTCTAAACTAAAGCTGTAAAAAATATTTTACTATTGTTTTATAAATTTAATTGCTTGAATGGGAAATTTCAAATTTTTACTACTTACAAGAGTTATAAAAAATAATCCACTTGACAAATTGGACACATCTATTTTAGAAATATTATAATCAAGATTTAAATCACCTTCTACTATTATCTTACCAGATATATTATTGATAGTAAATTTATCAAATTGCTTTGGAAGTGGTTGGGTAATAAAAATAAATTCTTGTGTTGGATTTGGATAAATACTAAATTCATTTTTCATCATTATGTTATTACTCAAACTAGTATAACATTCTGAAATACCAACTCTATTTGTGTAACTACAAAAATCAGTGTTAATTGATCTATCAAGGTTTGCTAATACAGGATCTATAAAATCATCTATGTATGCGCCACCATCATATCCAGAACTACTAGCGTAATACATCAAGGAGCCATTAGTTGTAACATGACCCATACCAAGTGCGTGACCAAACTCATGCGCAGAAGTAGAGTGAAAATCTCTTTGCTGAAAAGAAACATTTCCTTCATCGTAACTCCAACTCATTGTATCTAGAAATCCTATATCAATCTCACTAAATGCATATACTTGATCAACAACTTCGCCTTCAGAGTTAGAATACTCACAAACCATTAACGAAGGTGCACAAATACCAAGATAACTTGATTTTCCATCAAAAGTAATTGAATTTATATCATCCCCACGAGTACGAGTATTATTACTTGTAATTTCATCGGAAAGAACAAAATCAAAACCAGCATTACAAGACCAACGATTTATTACTTCTTGAATGACATTGCGTGCATCAGGAGTATTATTAAACTCTTCACTTACTTTAAATGTCCATTTCCCGTTTGAAACATGATCTAGATTATTACTATTGTCGCCCAAATGAATTATAGGATATTCGACTGCAGTTAAATAGTTATTTCCGTCAGCATAATTCCAAATATTATAAGGAATTTCTATTGTTTGTTCACTTTCTATTATTGTTCCATCGGATTTTTG
>MDSV01060731.1_pt1 | contig 10925 bp, 6 predicted proteins | sample 810851 | NCBI WGS metagenome assembly MDSV01 (sample SAMN05326640, study PRJNA326480) | marine metagenome | isolation source: seawater | place: Atlantic Ocean: North East | collected 2012 | reverse complement strand
TAAATGAGCATGTAAATCAGCAAATAAAAATGTAAAAAATGGAAATTCAGTTATTTCAAAACCGCCAGATTGTGCATTCATCAATCTAGAGCTGTTCCAAAAATCAAAACTATTTACATCATTGCGAAGAATAGAAATAAGCTGATATAAACCATCTATATTACCAGCAAATGTAACTAAAAATCCCCCTAAGAATCCAGCATATATAGAGTAATTTTTTGCAGATTTTACATTTGATAAATAGGTAACACCTCTAATTAATGAGAAAGTCACAGTAAATGTTAAAGCCGCTATCAGGGGAATAGCCAAGTTATAAGCAATAGAAGTAGGGATTCCAGTTGTCTTGATTAGGTTGGATATAATAAATTGGCCATAATAATAATAATTTAGATAACCACCTGAATACCATGGGTCATATGGAGGGAAAATTGTTGATTTAATGACGGCATTTAGATAAGCAAAATCCATAGGTTTTTCTCCACCTTTATATGGGTGCCATAAATCAGGATTTGCCATCCTTAAGAAAAGAAAAATGCTAAAAATAAATAAAAATAAAAATTCAAGTTTTATAATATTTCTGAAGTTGTTATGTATAAATTTTTTAAAATTTGAAAGATTGATCCTTACCAACCAATATGAAATTAATCCTAAAAGTACATAACCAATAAGTACAGACAAAATATTATATTGAACTAATCCATAAGAAACAGATATCCATGTGAAAATTGAAGCAAGAATAATACCAAGAGGCTTAGAGAATAAATATCCTCCTTCGGGCCATTTTTTAAATATTGACCACGTTATTGGCAAAGTTATTAGTGAAAGAAATAAAACAAAGGTATACCAAATAACAGGGTATATTATGTTAGGAATAGAGCTAATATAAAAGATTGAGGACCAGTTTCCACCGCCTAGCTGAGTATTTGCTTTTTGTTCATCGTATACTAAACCAAGTTGACCGGTATTAGAAGTATAAAAATAATTATTTTGTAACCCTATGGCGTCCAAAATTTCTTGCGAAGAAAATTCTCTTTTATTTTCAAATATAAATATTCTGGGATGATCATATACTGAAAAACTTTCATCGGACCATCCAAAATTAATACTTACATAGTCTTGATTACTTTTCAATAATTCATTATCGTAATTGAAATCTAACCTTGCAAAAAGATCTTCATGGTATTCAACACCTAACCCACCTATAGGCCTGTTATTTGTATAAGAAATTTCATATCCAAGCTCACCTGAGAATAATTTTTTATAAAACAAAGTACTTATAGGATATCTTTCACTTAATCTTGGTATAGTTGCATATAATCTATTCGAAACTATTACAAAATAATCAGCATTTTCTAGCTGGCTTGAAATAGTTTCAAATTTATTATAATTATCATAATTATAAAGCTCTAACCTTTCAGCAAAAATTACCTTAGAGTTATGAGGAATTCCCTCATCCCAGTGCTCATGAACCACTATAGATCTAGTATCAGCATTCTTTTCTAGCCAATTAGACGCTTCTACTGATGGGTGATTACCACTATATATATTCATAAAAGATAAGGAGTAATGCAAGGTAAAAATAACCACTATTATGATAGGAAAATAATTCATCCATTTATTGTCTGGTTTTAATGCTCTAATTATTCCAACTAGCCAAAATATCAACCTAGAAGCATAAATAATTAAAAATGGAGTTAAAGGAAGCATATATCGTAAAAACTTTACATCAAACCATCCAGTAATAAAAAAATACAAGCAAATCCAGGAAATAATGATAATATCTGATTTTCTTCTAAAAATTATTAGTGAAATAATTGATAAAAATAGTCCAAGCCAACCCATTATCCCTAGTATAGGCCCTAAACCCCAAATTCCTGTTTGGATAATTTGATATAAATATTTTGGTGTATCGATATATTGCCTTGTAAAAGGAAAATCTATATTGCGCCTAACCATATCTCCTTGAGTTGAAATCGTATGAATATATGTTGACAAATCGATAAACATATATGGTTGAAATATAAGTAAAATTAAAAAAGTTGAGAAAGAGAAATAAATTAAATTCTTGATTATAAGCAAAAATTCTTTTTTATCCAAAATAATTCTTAAACGATCGTATTTATTATCAGATAATTGAAAAATAATATGAGCAAGTACTGCTGGCACAACTAATGGTATTACTGAGAATTTTGTAGTTAAAGCAAATCCAAACATTACACCTGTAAAAAGTGAATTTTTACGACCGCCCTCATAGCCTACTTTTATCGCATAATATAAAGTTCCTAAAACAAATGCTGTTGAAAAAGTGTCTACAGCATAAAAATGACTTAGCTGAATATGAATTACTGAAATTGAGGTTAAGAATGCTGAAAGAATAGCAACTTTATTATCAAAAATATATCTTGAAATTAAAAATACAAATATGACTGATATTGTGTCAAAAATAGAAGAAAGTATTCTTCCAGGATATCTCAACTCATATATATCTAGCCAATCAATTGGAGCATAGGCGTACTGAATTAGCTTAAGAGCGTATTGGGGCATACTTCCCCAATTAAATGAACCAGGATTTAGCGTACTTTTCTCTGCATCAAAAAAATCGTTCCATTCTCTTCCTTCAGGAAAGCTTATATCATATACTTGAGATAACATAGCTCTTTCATCAGGATGAAAAAGTGTTCCATTGTCCCAATTAATACCGTACAATCTAACTAATAAAGTGAAAAAAATTATTAGAAAAAGAATGCTCGTAGTTGATTTTTTTTGCAAGTAACTTCTAATGTGCATAATTATTATCTAATATTTTATTTGTATTCTTATTCAAAAACAATTCTATAAACAAAAATTACTTTGAACAAAATTATTTTCAAGAAATCAACACTCGATAATGGATTAAGAATCCTAACAAATCAACTACCTTATACAAACTCTGTGGGAATAATTTTTCTAGTGGGATGTGGTTCAAGGCACGAAACTGATGAATTGGCTGGAGTGTCCCATTTAATAGAGCATGTTTTATTTAAAGGCACAAAGAAAAAATCAACACCAAAATTAATATCATCAGTTGTAGAGGATGTTGGAGGATCAATTAATGCATTCACTGATAAAGAAGTCACAGGTTATTGGTGTAAAATACCTCTTGAAAATTATAATGAAGGCTTATCTTTGTTTATTGACATGTTTCAAAATTCTCTATTTAGGAGCAGTGACATAGAGAAGGAAAAAAAAGTTATATATGAGGAAATACGATCCTCCTATGATTCTCCTAGTAGCTACGTTAACTTAATACTAGAAAGTTTACTTTGGGCAAATCATCCAATGGGTAGAGATATTGCAGGAAGTGTCGAGTCAGTTGATAGCATTTCAAAAAAATCTTTATTATCATTTTTCAAAAATAATTATGTGCCATCTAATACTGTGATTTCTATAGTGGGTAATATTGAACATAATAAAATAGTTGATGATATTTCTAAAAATTTTTATAACTACACCGGATCAAATAAAGAATTTTCTCCAATATCAACACCAGAGCTGAACAAAGGCTTAAGGATAAATATAACTAAGAAAAATACTGAGCAAATTCACTTAAATATGGGTTTTCCTGGGATAAATTATCTGGATGATAAAAAATATTCTCTATCTATTCTTTCTGTTATTCTTGGAGAAACCATGGGAAGTAGATTATTTGAAGAGATTCGAGAATCAAGAGGTTTGGCGTATGGTATTTCATCTAATGTCCAATATTTTTCTGATACTGGATCAATTATTATTGACTCTGCAGTTGAGCCAAAGAATATTGAAGAAACAATAAAAGTTATAGAAAATGAAATTGAAAAAATAAAAGAAAATGTAACCGAAGAAGAAGTAGAAAAAGCAAAAAGGTATACTGTAGGAAAAATGAATATGAGACTAGAGGACACTATGTCTGTCACTAACTTCCTAAGCTTTCAAGAAATCATATCAGGAAAAATTCAAACAATTGAGGAAATCACAAAAAATATTAATAAAGTTACTAAATTTAATGTAGAAAAAGTAGCGAATGATTTTTTCTTAAAATCTAGAATGGTGGCTTCTGTCATTGGTCCCATTGATAAAGAAGTAAAAAAATCATTAAATAATTATTTACAATAAAATCACTTAATTCTGCTTTAAATTCTCTTTGTTTGAAATAAAAGAAATATGTATTCTAAATATATGATTACAAGACAAGCACCACCAATAAATTTTAAATGGCAAGCAACTAATATAAAAAGTTTAAGAAAGCATCTTAAGCTTTCTCAGACAGCATTATCTAGAGAACTTGGAATAAGACAGCAAACTATTAGTGAATGGGAAAATGGAATGTATCAACCAAGAGGAGCTTCCGTTACTATCCTTACATTATTAGCGGTAAGCTCAAACTTCCCATTTGAAGCTGTAAATGATGAAGATAACATTAAGCCACTATTGAATAAAAGGTATAGGCCAATAAGGTCATCTGATAATTCTCCAGTTCAGAGAAATTTTTCTAATATAAACTCAAATAGACTAGCAGCCGAAGCAACTGAAGCTGCAAATAACTTGAATACAAGAGCTTCTAATACTCTTAGGTATTCAGATACTGATACGAATATTTTTCCATCAAATGATACAGAAGTTCCTATGTAAACAACGGTGAGATATTGTGCTTACTAAAGAATGTCTGTTCTGCGAAATAATTGAAGGTAAAATTCCTTGTACAAAAATATTTGAAAATGATAAAGTTTTTGCATTTAATGATATAAATCCTGTGGCGAAAAAGCATATTTTAATTATTCCTAAAAAACACATCGAAAATGCAGGAGAAAGAAAATATATACAAATTTTAGGCGAATTATGGTTCTCGACTAATATAATAGCAAAAAAACTAGATATTTTTAATTCTGGATATAGAGTTATCACTAATAAGGGCAAAGATTCTGGTCAAATAGTAGATCATATCCACTTGCATCTTATAGGGGGAGAAACTCTAAAAGGAATAAATTAATATTAAATTTATCTTTATAAGGGCAAAAGATATTTGCAAGACTCACTTATGATTGGCATAATAATCACTATAATGTTTTAATTAGTTTGATTAAACTAAACTTTTTAAAATAAAGATTTAGAAACTTATAAAGGAAAGGAGTGGGCTATTGCACCCATTTGCATATCTTGCCCCAACCACCGTAAAAGAAGCAGTTGACGCTCTTAGTAAATATGGAGAGAAAGCTAGGCCCTTGGCTGGAGGAACAGATCTACTTGTAAAAGCCAGAGCAAATGTCTGGGATTTAGATGCGGTTGTAGATGTAAAAAATATTCCAGAATTAAATAACATTAATTTTGATAGTGAAGGCTTAACAATTGGGGCATCTGTTGCTTGCTGTCATATTTATGAAAATGAGCAAATATGTAACGAATACGAAGGTATAGTTGACGCAGCTTCAATTATAGGTGGTATTCAAATACAATCTAGAGCAGGCTTAGGCGGGAATCTATGTAATGGAGCCCCTTCTGCTGATGGTATTTGCCCCCTAATTGTTAATAATGCTATAGCAACTGTCCAAGGACCAAATGGAAAAAGAGAAGTTTCTGTAGATGACTTTTGTACAGGACCTAGCAAAACAATTTTAGAAAATGGTGAGCTTCTTGTAAGCATTTTCTTACCAAAGCCTAAGGAAAATTTTGGTTCGGCATATACAAGGTTTATACCTAGAAATGAAATGGATATAGCAGTTGCTGCAGTTGCAGTATCTGTAAAATTAAGTTCAGATAAAAATATAATCGAAGATGCAAAAATTGCATTAGCTTCAGTTGGGCCAACTCCTATTGTTGCAATAGATGCTGCAAAAAGTCTTATTGGTGGCACTATAAGTGATGAGCTTATAAATAATGCCGCTTCATTAGCAAAAAATGCTGCTACTCCTATTACTGATATGAGAGGAACTATTGAACAAAGAAAAGATCTTGTAGAAGTTCTAACTAGGAGAATGATAACCAAATCAATTGAAAGAGCTAGAGGTTAAAAATGTCAAGTTCAAAAATAAATAAAGTTCAGATAAACACAAAAATTAACGGACAAGAGTATGACTTATTAATTCCACCATACATGAGTCTTTTAGACACACTTAGAGAAATTGTTGGATTAACAGGCACAAAAGAAGGTTGCCTAGACGGTAATTGTGGAGCTTGTACAGTAAACGTAGATGGAAGAATTGTTGATTCCTGTTTAGTTTTAGGCCCTGAAGTTAATGGTAAAGATGTTAATACAGTAGAAGGTATGGCAACCCCCGAAGGGTTACATCCTTTGCAGCAAGCATTTTTAGAAGAGGCCGCATTACAGTGTGGTATTTGCACTCCTGGATTTCTTGTTTCTGCAAAAGGCTTATTAGATAATGAACCTTCACCGAGCGAAGAAAGAATTAGGCATTGGCTAGCAGGTAACCTTTGTAGGTGTACAGGTTATGACAAAATTATCAAAGCTGTACAAAAAGCTAGTAAATAAGTTCATTTAAATTAATAGATTAGAGATTATTACAGGAATAGGAGAAATTTTATGGTTGCAACTTTTGAACCAAAAAAAGACTATAAAGTAGTTGGTACAAGACCAATCAGACACGATGGATACGATAAAGTCACAGGTAAAGCAATTTACGGTGCTGATTTTAAGTTGCCTGGCCTTATTTGGGGTGCTGTAGCTAGAAGTCCTCACGCTCATGCAAAGATTACTTCTATTGATACCTCTGATGCAGAAAAAATGGATGGAGTTCTTGCAGTAATCACACACAAAGATATGCCAAAAGCTGAAAGTAAAATGGTCGACCTTGGTGAAGGAAGTGTAAATTTTAAGTGGGCGTCAGAAAAGCTTATGGCTGACAAAAAAGTTATTTATAAGGGCCATCCAGTAGCAGCAATTGCTGCTATTGATAGGAATATAGCCGAGGAAGCAGCAAGAAAAATTATTGTTAAATACGAGATATTAGAATCTGTTACAAATGTTGTAGATGCTATGAAAGAAAATGCACCAATAATTCTTGAAGATTTAATAGGTGATGACCTTGGAGAGAAAGTTCATGGTACAAATATGTCTGAACATATAAGACATGACTTTGGAAATGTAGAACAATCAATGAAAGATTCTGATCATACATTCGAAGGCGAATTTAACATGGAAATGGTACATCAAGGATATATAGAACCTCATAATGCAACAGCTGTGTGGAATGAGGATGATCAAATTAAAATATGGACTAGCACTCAAGGAGCCTTTCCTGCTCGAACGCAGATAGCTGGAATATTACAAGTTAATGTTTCTCAAGTGAAAGTAACACCATTAGAAATTGGAGGAGGTTTTGGTGGTAAAATTCCAGTTTATTTTGAACCAATAGCAGCAATATTATCCAAAAAATCTGGTAGGCCTGTAAAAATGGTTATGGAAAGAACAGCTGTTTTTGAAACTACTGGGCCAACACCTGGAGGCAAAATAAAAATCAAATTAGGTATTAATAATGATATGAAAATAAACTCAGCTATAAGTGAAATATGGTTTGAGGCAGGTGCAAATCCTGGCGGAATGATTGGCCCTGCTGCAATGTGTATTTATGCACCATATAACATAGAAAATATGAGGATTGATGCGTGGGATATCCTAGTTAATAAACCAAAAATAGCAGCCTATAGAGCTCCTGGTTCACCACAAGTCGCTTTTGCTATGGAGTCATTGATAGATGAATTATGTGATAAATTAGATTGGAACTCACTTGATTTTCGTATGAAAAATGCATCTAAATCAGGTACAAGAAGAGGTGATGGAGTAAGATTTTCAAAAATTGGATTAGAGGAAGTTTTATCTGCCGCAAAAGCTTCTAACCACTGGAATTCTCCCTTAGGAAAGCCACTCCCAGGAATAAAAAGAGGGAGAGGTTTAGCAACTGGGTATTGGTTTAATATTGGGCTAAAATCAGCTGCAAACCTAGCTGTTAACAGCGATGGTACTGTAATACTAACTGAAGGTTCTACAGATATTGGGGGATCAAGGGCATCCATGGCTATGCATGTAGCTGAAGTTTTAGGAATAGATGCACATGACGTCAAGCCAAATATAGTTGATACCGATTCTATCGGATTCACTGATGTTACTGGCGGTTCTAGAACAACATATGCTACTGGATACGCATGTTGGGAGGCCGCTAATAATTTAGTTGATGAGCTCAAAAAAAGAGCGTCTATTTTGTGGGATATTAACTCTGAAGAAATTTCATTTAATGATGGTGTTTTTAGCTATAATAATGAAGAAAAAATTATTTCATTCAAGGAGTTAGCAAATAAATTAGGAGATTTAGGCGGACCAGCAACATCTACAGGAAGCGTTGACTTGTCTTCTGCTGGTGATGGATTTGGTATGCATATAGTAGATTTAGACATAGATGTTGAAACTGGAAAAACAGATATTATAAGATATACAGCTATTCAAGATGTCGGTACTGCTATACATCCTTCATATGTGGAAGGCCAACTTCAAGGGGGGGCAGTTCAAGGTATTGGATGGGCACTAAATGAAGAATATTATATGCTAAATAATGGTTCTATGGCTAATTCAAGTTTTCTTGATTACAGAATGCCAACTTCATTAGATCTGCCAAAAATTGATACTATACTTGTGGAGGTTCCAAATCCATTACATCCTTACGGTGTAAGAGGTGTTGGTGAAGTCCCAATTTGTCCACCTATACCAGCTATAGCAAACGCTATCAAAAGTGCAATAGGCGTTAGGCTGTATGATACACCTATGAATGCAGGCAGAATAATTGACAGTTTAAGATAGGAATATCTTAAACTTATTTAACAACTTTATTGTAAAATGAAATTATAAGAGCTTTAATAATCAAGGAAAAAAATTTATGGTTGCTACTCATGAAAATAAAAGTAAATATAATGTTATTGGCAAGTCTCCTATAAGGCACGATGGTGTTGATAAGGTAACAGGAAGAGCCACATACGGAGCAGATATCAAAGTTCCAGGATTGATATGGGGAGATGTTCTTAGAAGCCCTCACCCTCACGCAAGAATACTCAGCATAGATACTTCAAAAGCAGAAGCTATGGATGGCGTGTTTGCTGTAGTAACAAACAAAGATTTTCCAAAAGTTGAAGAAAAAGAAGTTTCTACAGGTGAAGATGTCGTTAATCTTAAGCGAGATCAAGCTAACATTATGGCTTTAGATAAAGTCCATTATAAGGGTCATGTAATTGCAGGTGTAGCAGCAATTGATCGTAATACTGCACAAGAAGCTATCAAAAATATTGAAGTAAAATATGAAATCTTAAAACATATTTCAAATGTTGATTCTGCCATGGCTAAAGACGCGCCTATTATCCTTGAAAGCTTGGTCGGTGATCACTTAGGAGAAAGTGTACCTGATACAAACATAGCAAAAATATTTAGACATGAGTTTGGAGATGTTGAAGAAGCCTTCAAGAACTCTGATTGCGTTGTAGAAAGAACTTTTACCATGTCCATGATACACCAAGGTTATATTGAGCCTCATAACGCTACTGCTGTGTGGGGGCAAGATGGAAAAATAAACGTTTGGGCAAGTACTCAGGGCTCCTTCGGTGTTAGAGCTCAAACTGCAGGAATGTTAGGTATTCCTGAATCAAATATCAGAGTAAATTATGTTGAAATTGGCGGAGGTTTTGGTGGAAAAACTAAAGTATATCTTGAACCAATAGCTGCATTATTATCAAAAAAATCAGGTGGCAGGCCTGTAAAACTTGTAATGGATCGCTCTTCAGTATTTGAAGCTACTGGACCAGCTCCGGGCGGTAAAGTTAGAATGAAAATAGGTGCAAATAAAAACGGAAAAATTACTGCTGCTGAGACCGATATAATGTTTGAATCAGGAGGGTATCCTGGATCTGCAGTTACGGCTGGTAGTATATGTGTTTTTGCTTGCTATAATCTTACTAATTCAAAAATCACAGGATATGACATTTTAGTTAATAAGCCAAAATCTGCAGCTTACAGAGCTCCAGGCTCTCCTCAAGTTTCATTTGCTATTGAATCAGTAATCGATGAAATTTGCGAAGAATTATCAATAGATAAATTACAATTTAGAATTGATAATGCCAGTAAAGAGGGAACAAGAAGAGGTGATGGAGTTAAATTTATACGAATAGGTTTAGAAGAATGTTTAGAAGCGGTTAAAAGTTCCGAGCACTGGAATTCTCCTTTGGGGGAAGCTCCTAAAGGAAAAGCTAGAGGTAGAGGGCTTGCTACAGGATATTGGATGAATGGAGGCGGTAAATCAACTTGTGACTTAATGCTTAATGATGATGGTAAGGTCACATTGAACGAAGGTTCTGCAGATATCGGCGGAACAAGAACCTCTATATCTATGCAAGCTGCAGAAGTATTAGGAATACCAGTTGAAGACTTTCATCCAAGCGTACCGGATACCGATAGTATAGGTTTTACCGGTGTTACTGGAGGCTCTAGAACTACATATGCAACAGGCCTTGCGGCATATAATGCTGCACAAAAATTGGTAGAAGAGCTTAAAAACAGATTATCTATTATCTGGGAAGCTGATGCAGATCAAATTAATTTTTCAAAAGGGACTTTTTCATTTGAAAGTGAATCTATTCATATTCAAGACTTAGCTGGAAAATTAGATCCATCTGGTGGGCCAGCAACATCAACAGCATCTGTTAATCTTGATTCTGCAGGAAATGCTTTTGGTGCTCATATTTGTGATCTTGAAGTGGATCTAGAAACTGGTAAAACAGATGTTATAAGATATACTGCTGTTCAAGATGTTGGTACTGCTGTTTATCCAAAGTATTGTGAAGGTCAAATTCAAGGAGGAGTAGTCCAAGGATTAGGATGGGCTCTAAATGAAGAATACTTCATTACCGAAGATGGTGTG
>MDSV01155257.1_pt1 | contig 10926 bp, 9 predicted proteins | sample 810851 | NCBI WGS metagenome assembly MDSV01 (sample SAMN05326640, study PRJNA326480) | marine metagenome | isolation source: seawater | place: Atlantic Ocean: North East | collected 2012 | reverse complement strand
TTAAATGCTGCAGTAGGCGCATCAAGAGCAGCAGTAGATGCGGGATATGTATCAAACGACTACCAGGTTGGTCAAACTGGCAAAGTTGTTGTACCAGACTTATATATAGCTGTTGGCATTTCTGGTGCAATTCAACATTTAGCTGGCATGAAAGAAAGCAAGGTAATTGTTGCTATTAACAAAGATGAAGAAGCACCTATATTTAATGTGGCAGATTATGGACTTAATGCTGATTTATTTGAAGCATTGCCAGAGCTATCTTCTGAACTAGATAAATTAAATACTATTCAACAATAAATTAATTTATTAAAATAACAAAATGGAAGTGAATCGTGAGTCAATGGAGTATGACGTAGTTGTTGTAGGAGCCGGCCCATCTGGTTTAGCAACTGCTATAAAAATAAAACAACTAAGTCCTGATACAAATGTTTGTGTTCTGGAAAAAGGGTCTGAGGTTGGAGCACACATCCTAAGTGGAAATGTATTTGAAACAAGAGCATTAGATGAATTGTTTCCAGATTGGAGAAAAAAAGACTCACCAATTAAAACAAAAGTTACAAAAGAAAAGTTTTTATTTTTATCTGAAAAAAAATCTTTAAGTTGGCCAACATGGCTTTTGCCAAGTGTTCAAAAAAATCATAATAACTATATAATTAGTTTAGCGAATTTATGTAGATGGTTAGCAACAGAAGCCGAAAATTTGGGTGTTGAAATATTTCCAGGATTTGCCGCATCTAAAATTTTATATTCAGAGAACGATATGGTTGTTGGAATTCAAACTGGAGACATGGGAATTGATAAAGACGGAAACAATAAAGATAGTTTTGAACCAGGTATTAATATTTATGCTAAAGTTACAGTTTTTGCAGAAGGTTGTAGAGGACACCTTGGAAAAGAATTAATTAAAAAATATAATTTATCAGATGGTAAGTCACCACAACAATATGGAATAGGTTTTAAAGAAATCTGGCAAATTGATGAAACTCAACATGAAGAAGGTTTAGTAATGCATACTGCAGGCTGGCCTTTAGATAATTCAACATATGGGGGAAGTTTTTGTTATCATGCAGATGAAAAACAAATTTTTTTAGGCTATGTAATTGGTCTTGATTATAAAAATCCATACCTTTCCCCCTACGATGAATTTCAAAAATTCAAAACGCACCCAGCAATAAAAAAAATATTAACTAATGGTAAAAGAATTGCATATGGAGCTAGAGCATTAATAGAGGGTGGTTTACAAAGTCTACCAAAAATGTATTTACCTGGGGCTTTATTGGTTGGTTGTGACGCTGGAACATTAAATATGCCAAAAATTAAAGGGTCTCATACTGCAATGAAGAGTGGAATTATTGCTGGAGAAACTATTGTTGATCACTTAAGTAATTCAATCCCACTTTCAGATTACGAAAAAAGATTTAATAATTCTTGGCTTTACAAGGAACTTCATGCAGCAAGAAATGTAAAGCCTAGTTTTAATTGGGGTTTAATTCCTGCAATAATTTTTACTGGAATTGATCAAATTATTTTTAGAGGCAAACTTCCTTTTACTTTAAAGCACAAGCATGCTGATCATGAGTCACTAAAGATGGCTAAAGATTCAAAAAAAATAAATTATCCTAAATATGATGGAGTATATACCTTTGACAAAACAAGTTCTGTATATTTAACAGGCACAAACCATGAAGCTGATCAGCCAGTTCATTTACATTTAAAAGATAAAGATCTTCCTATTAATTATACACTTAATGTATACGATGAACCTTCACAAAGATACTGTCCAGCGGGAGTTTATGAAATAGATAAAACAAATCCTTTAATTCCAAAATTTGTTATTAACGCTCAAAATTGTATCCATTGTAAAACTTGTGATATAAAAGAACCATCTCAAAATATTACATGGGTAGTTCCAGAAGGTAGTGGTGGTCCTAATTATGCTAATATGTAATTCATAAATTAATTTGATGTAGACTTTTTTAAACAATGATTTTATTTACATTAGATTATTTAAAAAAATATAGTGAAAAAAAATAACATAGCTTTTACTTTTGCAACTGCTGAGGTTAGTCGTTTTGGACAGTTATTTATAATGATAATAGAATTGCTTACAGGTAAGCTTAGGTTAAAAAAATTATATGATGAATATTTATCAGAAAATAGACCTCCTAAATATTTCTGGGATGATGCAATAACAAAACTTAATCTTACACTTAAAACTAATTTTCAAGAGGGCAGTTATATACCAAAAAAAGGTAAGTTGATTGTTATAGCAAATCACGCCTTTGGAGTTGCTGATGGCTTGTCTATATGTTCTGTTATATCAAAGATAAGACAAGATTATAAAATGGTAACCCATAAAGTATTGAGACAAGCTGATGCTGTAAAGGATAAAATATTACCAATTGATTTTAACGAAACAAAAGAAGCAATATTAACAAATATAAATACACGAAAAGAAGCTGAAAAAGTTCTTTTAAATGAAGGGGTGCTGGTTCTTTTTCCTTCTGGGAGAATTGCTACAAAAAAAAATTTAAACAAATTTACAAAGGCTGACGATGGAGATTGGAAACAGTGGGTTTCTAAACTTATACTTAAAACCAAAACCCCTGTCTTACCTATTTTTTTTGATGGTCAGAATAGTCAATGGTACCATATTGCAAATAAATTAGGTTTAACTTTTAGATATTCGCTATGTATGTATGAATTAAAAAGAAAAATTGGTGACAATATTTATATGTATTTTGGTCGCCTTATTTCATATGATCGACTTGCAAAAATTGGCAATATTAAAGAAATAACAAATTATTTAAGATCAGTAACTTATTCATTAGATCCTCAAATAAATAAAAATTAAAAATATGGTTGGTTTTATTGGTACTCAAGCAAGACGAAGGAGGAGAAATAGATTCCTATTTTTTTTTCTAATTACTATTATTATTATTTTTTTTATTTACCTACCATCATTAGATTTAAATACTGAAGTAAAAGAACTACCTGATGAAATTTTGCCTGATTTAGTTGATGATCAATCGAGTTTAATATCTGAAATAGAAGAATTGAAATTAGAGGTATTTCAAAAAGATCAAAGAATTAAATTTAGGGATAATCAAATACAAAATTTAGAGCAAGAAGTAGAAAATTTGAAGCAATCATCTGCAGCCCTTGAAATTGAATATAATAATAGTATTAGTAATTTTACAAAATTAGAAAATAACTTATCTGAAAATAGTTTGGATAATATAAATGAAATTAAAAATTTAAAAAATAAAATTCTAAAATTAAATGAAATTATAAGTAATTACAAAAATGAAGTTAGTAATTTAAAACAAAAAATTAATAATTCTTTATCTAATGAAGAAATAGATGAAATTAAAATTGAAAATACAATATTTAAAAATGAAATAAAATTAATGGAACAAAAAGAGATAGAAACGAAGATCATATTAGATGAATTAAGGTCTTTAGTAGAAGAAAAACAACAAAATATTGACGAACTATTGTATCTAAAAGACTCTAAACATCATGGATAATTATTTATTTTTTTTTCTAAATAGATAAGGTTCTTCAAATTCCCCAATCCAAATACCAACCTTTTTTGATTTTGCTATCTTTTCTTCTTTAATATAATCGAGAGAGTAATATCTATAAGCTATTGCCCAACCATTAATTACCATTTGACGATTTATATTTATATTATTTATGTAACAAATGCCTATGTATCTATTGTATCTATCTTGGCCTTGAGTATCACATTTAATTTCATAGTTTCCAACAAGATCTACTAAAAACTGTGTAGACTCCAACCCACAATTCCATTTAATGCTACCCTTAGTACATTTTTGTTTTGTTTCTGGGGCATCAATGGCATGTAATCTAATTTTACTTTTACCAATATGAATTGTATCACCATCAATAATTCTTGGCTTTCCATAAATTGTTTTTGCGTATGCATGGTTAAAAAAAAGTATTAAAGAAAGAGTAATACTAAATGTTAAGTATTTTACAACCATCTACTAATAACTCATAAACATATCTTGCATGAGATCTATTTAAATGAATATCTAATGATGTATCTTCATCATCGCTGTTATTTCGAATAATAAGAATAGGTATTTTTATAAAAATTGATTGAGCAACACTATAATTATTTTTTAATACCTCCTCAAGATTAAGAACGAGATATTTTGATAGCAAAGTGTATACATCTTTACCCTCTAATTTTATTATAGTTCTATTATACGAAACATCTGTAACTGCAGTTTTTTGTGCATTAAGAGAAGATTTTAGAAGGGTAAAAACTTTATGAGTCTTAGACTCGGGAGTTTCTATAAGCCATTCATTTGGACTTAACCAAATTATATTAATATTATTATTTGAAACTCTTACATTAGGCTCAATAGGTAATACCAGATCTAAAACTGAACCAACATTTTTCATAAATTCTTTATCATTACTCTTTCCTCTAAGGTTAATTTTTCCTGATAAATTTTTTTCTTCAATAAAAATGCCATTAAAATTTTTTTTATTTACGTTAAGAACTGTAGATGGTTTTACACTCATTGATTAATCCTAGTGTTTTGTGGGTCAATAAATACAGGATCTGTAATTTCAACTTCTATTGTTTCATTTTGCATAGGTGCAAAAAGTTTTTCACCTTTTTTTTCTAATCCGCCCTTTATTAATGCAAGAGCAAATGAACTATTTAAATTAGGTGAATAGTAGCTTGAGGTTACGTGCCCAACCATTTTCATTGGAAGAGTTGTAATCTTTTCAACTAATTGTGCTCCTTCTTCTAAAATTTTTTTAGGATCCTTAGTTTTTAAACCAACTAATTGTTTTCTATCCTTCTTAATCGTATCGCTTCTATTCAATGCTCTTTTTCCTACAAAATCAAACTTTTTCTTGCTAACAATCCAATCCATATCTAAATCTACTGGAGTAACAGATCCATCTGTTTCTTGACCTACTATAATAAAACCTTTTTCAGCACGCAAAACATGCATTGCTTCTGTTCCATAAGGAGTAATATTATATTCCTTTCCTTTATCTATGCAAATATCCCATAAATATTTAGCATATGCAGATGGTACATTTATTTCATAACATAACTCACCAGTAAAGCTGATCCTCATAACTCTGCAGTCAATTCCACACAAATTTATATTTTTATAGCTCATGTGAGGAAAATTATTTTTTGAAAAATCAAAGTCTGAATTTATTTTTTCAATTAATTTTCTTGAGTTTGGGCCATTTAAACTTATTGTTCCGTATTGTTCTGTAACAGATGTTAAGTAAACTTCTAGTTCAGGCCATTCAGTTTGTAACCAATCTTCAAGTTTAGACATCACAGATGCTGCATTCCCCGTTGTTGTTGACATTAGATAGTGATATTCACCAAGTCTTGTCGTAACGCCATCATCAATTACCATGCCATCATCTCCAAGCATAACACCATATCTACACTTGCCTATTTCTAATTTAGACCAAGCGTTAGTATATATTCTATTTAAAAATTCACTGACATCTCTTCCTTGAATATCAATTTTACCTAAAGTTGAGGCATCTAAGATCCCAAGACTATCTCTTGTAGCTTTAACCTCTCTATTAAGTGCTGAAGAGAAATTTTCATTTTTTTTTGGATAATACCAAGCACGTTTCCATTGACCTACATCTTCAAACATAGCATTATTATTAACGTGCCAATTATGCATAGGGGTGGTTCTTTCTAAATCAAAAAATTCTTTTATATGTCTTCCTGCAAGAGCTCCAAAAGTAACAGGTGTATAGGGTAGTCGAAATGTTGTAGTACCAAGTTCAGAGATATCTGTTTTTGTTAATTCAGATATAATCCCTAGGGCATTTACATTACTTGTTTTGCCTTGGTCCGTTGCCATTCCTGTAGTCGTGTAACGTTTTACATGTTCAATTGATTGAAATCCTTCTTTTAATGCCAATTTTATATCCTTGGCAGTTACATCATTTTGAAAATCAACAAACATTTTTGTTTTCGAAATTTTTTCTTTTGAAGTAATCCATATATTTTTATGATTATCATTTAAAACTTTATCTGTTTTATAATTTTCCTCGTTCGACAATTTACTCCCTTTAAGATCTAAAAAATTATTTAGATTTGATGGAATTGAATCTAAAATTTTATGTAGATCATAATCTCCATTACAACTACCTACGCATAATGTATTTTGAAATGCCCTTTCGGGTATAAAACTTCCATCTAAATCTCTATATTTTAATTTTCCTTTTGATTGTGTAAATAAATGAACTGTTGGAGTCCAACCACCTGAAACACATATAGTGTCACATTTTATGGTAATAGAAGATTTGTTTTCATCTATATTATTAGTATGTAATTTTTTTAATTTGACTTCTTGTACTCTTAATCTACCAATTGTGTTAACAATTTCATAACCATTCAATATCGTTATACCAAGATCTTTAGCTATTTTAGTGAAGTGACCATTAGTTTCACTTCTTACATCAACAATAGCTTGTACATTTAATCCTTTGTGAAAAAAGTCTATTGCTGTTTCATAAGCACTATCGTTATTTGTAAAGAACAATAAATTTTGACCTACAGAGACTCCATATTTATTTAAATATTTTCGTGCGCTATTTGCGAGCATTATACCTGGCCTATCATTATTATTGAAGATTATTGGTCTTTCTATCGCTCCAGTTGCAAGTACAACTTTTTTAGATCTTATCTTCCAAATTCTTTGTCTAATTTCATGAGTTTTACTTAAGCCTTTTTCAGGTTCTAAATCTTGAATAGCAAGTAGCAAATTATAATGAAAATAAGCAAAACAAGTAGTATTAGAAATAATCTTTACATTAGAATAACTTTTTAATTTATTTATAATATCATTTTTCCATATATTTATAGGAATATTATTTATTTTTGGATTATCTCCGTGGCTGGATAAAATTTCTCCACCAAATTCATTTTCTTGTTCAATTAATAGAACCTTTAGATTATTTTTGGCCGCAATTTCAGCTGTATAAAGACCACTGATACCACTTCCAACAACTAACAAATCACAATGGTAATGAAAGTGTTCGTATTTGTGTGGGTCGTCTTTCTTGGGAGATTTACCAAGGCCTGCTGCGTGTCTTATAAAAAATTCATATGTTTTCCAGAATTTTGGAGGCCACATAAATGTTTTATAGTAAAAACCAGCAGGAAAGAACGGTGATAACAAATCATTTATTGCTCCAAAGTCAAAATTTAAAAAGGGCCAATTGTTTTGAGAGAAGGCTTTTAACCCCTCGTAGATTTGAATTTCTGTGACACGTCTATTTGGTTCTGTGTACTCTCCAGTTTCTAACTGCACAATTCCGTTTGGCTCTTCACTTCCGGCACTAACAATTCCCCTTGGACGATGATATTTAAAACTTCTACCTACCAAGTGAATTTTATTAGCTAATAAAGCAGAAGCTAGTGTATCTCCCTTATAGCCTTGGTATTTTTTTTTATCAAAATAAAAATTTATAATTTTATTTTTTTCAATATTTTGATTATTTTGTAGACGTTTCATAAATTTTTGGTTATTTTTTTTTTGAGGTCGATAAATTACCGGAACCTATATCTGGTTCACCTGAGGGAGTAATAGGAACGTTTGCATATAATTTAGGTGGCTTATCTCCCATTTTATAAACTGCTAAAATTTCATCAGTTGCTGTATTTCTAGCTAAGTTAAACCATTGCCTACATCCAAAAGCATGATTCCATCTTTCATAATGAAGACCCTTATCGTTCTTTCTAATAAATAAATATTCTGCCCATTGATCATCAGTTAAGTCAGGAGGATTTTTTGGTCTAGCAATGTGGGCTTCACCTCCACATGAGAACTCAGCTTGATCTCTTTCACCGCAATAAGGACAATTGATTAAAAACATGAATTAGTGTGCTACTGCTGCAGCGCCATGTTCATCAACTAACTCACCACTTGAAAATCTGTTAATGCTAAAAGGCGCGTTCAAAGAATGTGCTTCATCGTTAGCAATTGTATGTGCAAATACCCAACCTGAACCTGGTGTAGCTTTAAAACCACCAGTACCCCAACCACAATTAAAATATAGACCATTGATATGTGTTTTGCTTATGATCGGGCTAGCATCAGGGCATATATCAACAATCCCACCCCAATGACGAAGCATTTTCATTCTTGAAAAAATAGGAAATAATTCAACAATCGCCATTAATGTATCTTCAACAATATTAAAGCCACCCCGTTGTGTATAAGAAGTGTATCCATCTGTACCTGCTCCAATTACTAATTCTCCTTTATCAGATTGAGAAACGTAGGCATGGATAGTATTGGACATAACTACTGTATCAATTACTGGTTTTACTGGCTCAGAAACAAGAGCTTGCAGAGGTTTGCTCTCAAGTGGAAGTCTAATCCCTGCCATGTTAGCAATTACACTTGTATGCCCAGCAGCCGCAACACCAACTTTATTTGAATTAATTGTTCCTTTTGTAGTTTCAATTCCGGTTATATTTCCATTTTTAATATTAATACCTGTTACTTCACAATTTTGGATAATATCAACACCCATTTCATCAGCTCCTCTTGCATAACCCCAAGCGACTGCATCATGTCTAGCTGTTCCTGCTCTTCTTTGAAGTGTTGCACCAAGTACTGGGTACCTTATATGTTGAGATGTATTGATTATTGGACAAAATTGTTTTACTTTTTTTGTATCAAGCCATTCACAATCAATATCATTTAATCTATTTGCGTGCCAACGTCTTTTGAGTTCCCTCACATCATGTAAGTTGTGTGCAACATTCAAAACTCCTCTTTGAGAAAACATAACATTGTAATTCAATTCTTGTGACATACCTTCCCAAAGTTTTAAAGCGTGTTCATATAGCGCTGCACTTTGATCCCATAAATAATTTGATCTTATAATAGTTGTATTCCTTCCAGTATTACCACCACCAATCCAGCCTTTTTCAATCACGGCTATATTCTTAATTCCATGATTTTTTGCAAGGTAATAAGCTGTTGTTAAGCCGTGTCCACCACCACCTATTATGATAGCATCATAATTTTTTTTAGGTTCAGGACTATTCCAAGTTTTTTGCCAATGTTCGTGATGCGATAGGGCATTTTTAGCAATAGAAAAGAAAGAATATTTTTTTTTAGTAGTCATATTTTTTATATTTTATAACAGTTTTAAAAAAGACCTTCAATTTCTCCTTTAGCATTTAACTTTATCGAATTTGCCGCAGGTACACTTGGTAAACCAGGCATTGTCATAATATCTCCACAAATTACAACAATAAATTCAGCACCAGATGATAATCGAACTTCTCTGATAGGAAGAACGTGACCTGTAGGAGCGCCTTTTAAGCTTGGATCAGTAGAAAAGCTATATTGTGTCTTAGCTATGCAAACCGGAAGATTTCCAAAGCCCTTTGACTCAAATTCTTTAAGTTGATTCCTCACTTTTGTGTCTGCAACAACTTCACTGGCGTGATAAATTTCTAAACCAATTCTTTCTATTTTTTTGAATAAAGGTAAATTATCTTCATATAAAAATTTAAATGTATTTTTATTTTCTTCACAAATTTCAACTACATTTTGTGCTAATTCTTTTGCACCTTCCCCTCCATCTGACCAATGCGTGCACATTGAAGCTTTAACTCCCTGTGTTTTACAAAAATCAAGCACAGCATCAACTTCACTTTGAGAGTCTGTAATAAAATGATTTATTGCTACTGTAACTGGAAGTCCAAATTTTCGAACATTAATTATATGTCTCTCTAAATTTACAAGACCTTTTTTTAAAGCTGAAACATTTTCATCTTTTAAATCTTCTTTAGCTACATCTCCATGCATTTTTAAAGCTCTTATTGTAGCAACTAGGACAACACAATCAGGTTTTAAACCTGATTTTCTACATTTTATATCTAAAAATTTTTCTGCTCCTAAATCAGCACCAAAACCAGCTTCAGTAACTACATAATCTCCCAATTTTAAACTTGCTTTAGTTGCTATCACAGAATTGCATCCATGTGCAATATTTGCAAAAGGTCCTCCATGGATTATCGCTGGATTATTTTCAAGTGTTTGTGTTATGTTAGGTCTTATTGCATCTTTTAGTAAAACTGTCATTGGACCTTGAGCATTTAGATCTTTTGCATAAATTGCTTTCTTATCTCTTGTATATGCAATCGTAATATTCCCAATTCTTTCTTCGAGATCATTAAGGTCTTTAGCTAAACAAAATATAGCCATGATTTCAGAAGCAACAGTAATGTCAAATCCATCTTGTCTAGGGTAACCATTTGCTACGCCCCCAAGATCTACAACAATAGATCTTAAAGATCTATCATTCATATCCATAACTCTTTTCCAAACTACGCGTCTAACATCAATATTTAACTTATTTCCCCAGTAGATGTGATTATCTATTAATGCTGATAGTAAATTATGTGCTGAAGTTATCGCATGAAAATCTCCAGTAAAATGCAAATTAATTTGTTCCATTGGAACAACTTGGGCATATCCTCCTCCAGCAGCACCACCTTTCATACCGAAAGAAGGCCCCAGACTTGGTTCTCTCAGGCAAACGATAGATTTTTTTCCAATTTTATTAAGACCATCACTTAAACCAACAGAGGTAGTTGTTTTACCTTCACCTGCTGGAGTTGGAGTTATAGCTGTCACTAATATTAATTTACCGTCTTTTCTATCTTTAAGAGTATTTATATACTCTAAATTAATTTTAGCGATGTGACGACCCATTGGACTAAATGCTGCTGGTGTATCAGGAACATTTATCTTATTTAGAATTTCATCTATGGGCTGCATTTTAGCTTTTCTAGCTATTTCAATATCTGACATGTAACTCCTTATTTAATAAATAGTACTTATAGATTATGTAAGTTTTGAAACA
>MDSV01110038.1_pt1 | contig 10927 bp, 10 predicted proteins | sample 810851 | NCBI WGS metagenome assembly MDSV01 (sample SAMN05326640, study PRJNA326480) | marine metagenome | isolation source: seawater | place: Atlantic Ocean: North East | collected 2012 | reverse complement strand
TCAACCAATGATTATTATTAGTAATAACATTAATCTTTATCATCAATGCTTTTTTTATTTTGGTAAGCTTTAATGATTTTTGAAACTAGTGGATGCCTAACAACATCATTATGATCAAATTCTATTATTTTAATTTCGTTGATATTTTTTAAAATATTTTTTGACTTAGTTAGACCTGATTGGGACTTATTAATTAAATCTATTTGCGAGGGGTCACCATTCACAACTAATTTTGAATTTTCTCCTATTCGTGTAAGAAACATCTTTATCTGTGTCTCAGTAGCATTTTGAGCTTCATCTAAAATTGCAAAACAATTTTTTAATGTCCTCCCCCTCATAAAAGCTAATGGTGCAATTTCTATTTCACCGTTTTCAATCTTTTTGTCTATCTTATCTGCTCCAAATAATTCATATAAAGCGTCATATAATGGTCTTAAATATGGATCAACTTTTTCCTTCATGTCTCCAGGTAAGAATCCTAGTTTTTCTCCAGCTTCTACTGCCGGTCTTGATAGTATTACCCTTTCTATTTTTTTCTCCATAAGTAAAGTTACTGCAACAGATACGGCTAAAAAACTTTTTCCAGTTCCAGCTGGTCCTAAAGACATCACAATCTCATTTTCCTTTAAGGCTTTTATGTAATCTGATTGTTTTTCAGATCTCGCAATTACAGATTTACGAGGTGTTTTAATAAGTTGCTGAAATGACTTAACGTTAGACTCTTTTGGTTTCATATTTTTTAGAGAAATCATTATATCGTTTTTTTCAATAAGTTGAGTTAAAATATATTTATTAATTAAAAATTTAATTGCCTCAGAGATATCATTTAAATCGGACTCTTTTCCCTTACATGTAATAGAATTCCCTCTAAAAAAAATGTTTGTATTCGTTAATCTTTCTAGTTCTTTTAAATTTTCGTTAAATTCTCCAACTATAGTCATAAGCATTTCATTATTGTTGATTTGCAAATTAAGGGTAGTTGAGTCTATTTTTTTTATTTTTAAATTTTGATCTAATTTACTTATTTCTGACATAATTAAGCTGCGAATTCTTTTGGTTCAAGAGTATCATATAGCTCTCCAAACAAAGTATTATGAGTCCAGTCATTTATCTTTACATCTTTTATTAGCCCACACAGATTTGAATCACTTTTAACTACAACCGAGTTAAAATATTCATCTCTACCGAAATAACTATTTTCACTTTTGGTTTGATTTTCAAACAGAACTTTAACAGTAGAGTTAACTAATTTTTCTCTATAATCTTTTTTAATTTCATCAGCAATAACTTGAAATTTTACCAATCTCTTTTTTGCAACATCTTTATCAATTTTTTTTAATTTAGCTGCAGGAGTTCCTGGACGTTCGCTATATATATAAGAATATGAATTTATAAATTTAACCTTTTTAATTAATGAAATAGTTTTTTCAAAATCATCCTGAGTTTCTCCCGGATAAGCAATTATAAAATCACTAGAAAATTTCATTGAAGGATTGACTTTAAGGAGTTTATCTAAAATTTTAAAGTATTCTTCTTGAGAGTGGTTTCTGTTCATTTTTTTTAAGATATAAGAAGAACCGCTTTGAATGGGTAGATGTAAAATTGGCATCAATTTTTTGCAGTCTCTATGAGCCTCTACCAAATCATCTGAAAAATCATTTGGATGAGAAGTGGTATATCTAATTCTTTCTAATTTAGTTTTTTTATTTAATTCGTAAATTAAATCAGAAATTTTTTTTCCATTATAATTATAAGCGTTAACATTTTGACCTAATAGGATAATCTCTTTGGTACCATTTTCTATAAGTTGATCTGCTTCGTTAATTACCTCTAAAAATGATCTAGAATGTTCTGGTCCTCTTGTATAGGGGACTACACAAAATTTGCAAAATTTATCACAACCTTCCTGAATAGTTAAAAATGAAGAAACCTTGTTTTCTCTATTCTTAATTAAATTAAGCTCATCAAACTTTTTAATTACGTCAAATTCGGTTTTATTAACTTTAAGATTTTTAATTTTATTTTTTTCTAAAATTATATTGTTAATTTCTTGATAAGATTGTGGACCGACTACAGCATCAATATATTTTTCTTTTTTCAATAAAACTTCTCCCTCTGCTTGAGCTACACAACCTGCAATGATAACAATTGGTTTTTTTTTATCTTTAAGCTTTTTTTTAATTCTACCAATATGATGATAAACTTTTTCTGTAGCTTTTTCTCTTATATGACAAGTGTTTAGTACGTAACAGTCTGCTTCATTTATATCTGGTGTAGAAACAAAATTTATTTTTTTTGTTAGCTCTAAAATACGATTACTATCATATTCGTTCATTTGACAACCCAGTGTTTTGATAAAGATTTTTTTTAACAATTTATTTTTTTATTTTTGAACCATAAAGTTCTAACTTGTGATCAACTAATTTATAACCTAAACGTTTTGCTACTTCTTTTTGTAATTTTTCAATTTCATCATCTACAAATTCTACAATCTCGCCACTATTAATATCTATTAAATGGTCATGGTGCTCATCAGGGGATTTTTCATACCTTGCCTTGCCGCCTTTAAAATCATGTTTCTCTAGAATTCCTGATTCTTCAAATAATTTTACTGTCCTATACACCGTTGCAATGCTTATTTTGTTATCAATCTCTGCCACTCTTTTGTGTAGTTCATCCACATCTGGATGATCTTTAGAACCATATTTTTCTTTAGAGTCAGACAAAACCTGAGCAATTACTTTTCTTTGATCAGTTAATCTTACACCTTTCTTTTTACACTTTTCTTCAATGACATTCATAATTCGATTAATTTAACTTAAATATATCGGTTTTATCAAATTTTTTTCCATTAAATTTTTATTAATTAAAAATTCAATATTTTCAAGGTTAAATTGAGGTAAATCTGAATTTTTAAAGCCAAAAAGCTTTACATTTTTTGATATTTTTATTCCTTTGGCTACTGATAAAGCTGCTCTGATTGACGAAAATTTTCCGGGGCCGTAGTTGATCAAAATTGAAAAGTTTTTATCAACATTTACTTTATGCTTTTCAATGAAATTCAATATTGTTGAAGTTAAAACATCGTTATTTTGAAATTTTGTTTGAAAATCTTGAATAAAGAAATTATTATTATGTTTTAAACCAACTTTGTCATTTTTGCCTGTGCAACTTATTATTAAAAAATTTTTTATCATTTTTATATTTATAATTTTTTTATTACCACAAAACAAATCTTATTCGAGCTTATCTGCTAAAGATTTTGAAGACTTTGGTTTAATTTCAATAATGTATCATAGATTTAATGAAACTAAGTATCCATCAACAAATATTCAATTAAAAGTATTCAAAGATCAGCTTAAAATTATTGAAAATGAGGGAATAAAATTTATAGAACCTAAAGAATTTGGAAAAAGTATTTCTGAAAATAAAAAGCAAAGAAAATTATTATTAACTATAGATGATGGTCTATCATCTTTTTATAATAATGCTTGGCCAATTCTTAAAAAAGAGAGAATACCATTTATTTTGTTTGTAAACACTCGAGAAGTTGGTTCATTTAATTATATGACTTGGGATCAAATTATAGAATTAGATACAGCAGATTTTGTTGAAATCGGTAACCATAGTCATTCTCATGAATACCTGGTTGATGAAGATGCAAAAACTATAAAAGAAGATATCTCACAGTCAATCGAAATTTTCAAAAAAAAATTAGGGAAAAATTCAATCTTTTTTTCTTATCCATTTGGTGAATATAGTTTAGAGTACAAAAAAATTATAAAGGAGTTAGGATTTAAATATGCATTTGGACAACACTCAGGTGTAATAGATGAAACAAAAGACTTATGGGAGTTACCAAGATTTCCAATAAATGAAAAGTATGGGGAATTAAGTAGATTTAAAACTTTAATGAAAACATTGCCCTTCAAATATAAAAAAATTTCTCCAGAGGAAAAATATTTATTACAATCTAAAAATCCTCCTAAGGTAAAAATTTTTTTTGAAGAAAACATAAAAAACCTAAATAGAATTTCATGTTTCTCAAATGAAGGTAACAAATGGAGAAGTTCAAAGATTTCATTTATAGAAAAAAATTTGTTAGAAATTCATATAAATGAAAAATTTATCGGTGAAAGAGGAAGAATTAATTGCTCTTTAAAAGAGTCGGATGGCTTCTGGAGATGGCTTGGAATCCAATTTGTAATCTCGGATTAAAAGCTTTTTATAAATTCAAGGATTTATTAGGAGATGTATTTTCCAGTTTTACGGTCTCAAAATCCATCAAATTATTTTGTTTAATAATTTGTTCTAAAATTTTAGTATACTCAACTCCAGTTTCCGCATAATTATCTAGTGTTCTAGTCAGCTCCAAACCCACTATTTTTTTTTTACTTTTTCTTAAGTTTTCTCTCTTATCTCTAAATTTTAAATAACTTTTATGAGTATTTAAGTTCTTTAAATATGCTTTTACAGAAGCCCTTAAAATAGGAAACTTTAAAATTTTGTGATTTTTAGTTTTATCTCTTTCTAAAGGAGCAATACCTTTTCCATTCCAGGTCCATTGACCAAATATTGCGTTACCCTCTAAAGCGAAACGAGAAGTACCCCATCCGCTCTCTTTTGCAGCCTGAGCCAGTGCGATAGAAACAGGAATTATATCCATTTTAGAATTTAGTTCTTTGATGTTGCCCTTTTTTACTTTGTACTCTAAAAATTTTTGTCTTAACCACTGTTTTTCATCGTCTGATGTAATTTTTCTGGAGTTTATTTGCCTTAAAGTATATCTGTCTTCTAATATTTTTTCATTTTCTGCAACTATTAGTGGAAGTATTATCTTTATAAAAGTCTCTTTTTTTAATTTAACACTTTGAATTTCATCCAAATCTTTAGGTAATTGTGTAAAATAAATTGGCTTAACTATCTTATTATATTTAACTTTGTTAAGATCATAATTTACATCTTCAAATAAATTTAAAACTGTTTCTGTTTTTAAATTTAAATCTGGTAAGATTAATTCAGTAACTTTTTCTTTCTTTTTAATCTCTGGTTTTTTTACCTCAGATTTTTTTGTTTCTTTTTTTTTAATTTTTGGTTGAATTTTTTTAATTTCATCCTTTTTTACTAAAATCTCAGACTTTTTTTCTTCTTTCTTAATCAATGGCTTTTCTACAAACCTATCAAGAGCGTCAAAAGTAGTTATTCCGGTAGCTATAATAGTTATAACACTTACTATTACAAAAAAGCCTACTATTACCTTTGAAGCTTTACTTTTACTAATTTGCTGATCGTATATTCCGTGAAATATATTTGTAAACAAATTTCCAAAAAAGTTAAAAACTGTTTTTCCGAGTTTTGGAAGAACATTTAAAAATCCAAGTCCAGCTTGACCTATAGATTTCCAAAAATTTAAAAAAAATTTACCAATTGATCTCGCACTATCTTCTTTGAAATATTCTATTTTTTTTGAAAATCTTGTTACAGCTTTTGAGCCATCTTCTTTTAAGTCATCAATTTGTCTTGAAGCTTTTGATAAAGGTTTGGTAAAATTTTCTTTAAAAAAACTGGTGTTAAAATCTTTTGGAATTACAATTTTATTCTTTCTTAAAATTAACTCGAGTTGCCCAGATGTTAGGTTTTTTCTATTTTTTATATAATCCTGAATCTCTCGCACATTATATATTTGGGCTAGCTCTAAAAGTTTATCTCTATAACTTAGTTTTTTCCTCATATTATTATTCTGCCTCTACTGAGTTCACCTCTTTTATATAATGTTTAAGTAGATTTTGTACCCCTTGCTTAAGTGTCATTAATGAGCTTGGGCAGCCTGAACAACTTCCTTGAAGTTCAACTTTTACGACACCATTCTCAAAGGATTTAAATTTAATATCTCCTCCATCTTTTGCTACTGCTGGTCTAATTTTTGTATCTAAAACCTCAATTATTTTTTTTACTGTTTCGCCTTGCTCTCCTTTGTTTTCTTTATTTTTAGTAATTTTTGTTAATATGGGTTCTGAATTATTTTCAAAATAATGATTTAGATGTGAAATCACCATAGGTTTGAGCTCGTTCCAAGAAATATCTTTTGTTTTTTTTTACTGATAGGAAGTTCTTAGAAAGTAAAACTAATTCTACCCCTTTAAAACTCAATAACTCTTTAATAAAAGGATTGGAGTCCTTACTAATGTCATTTTTCTGGAATTCTTCTGTTCCTATATCAGAAATAACTTTTTCAGATAAGAATTTCAGCGATTCAGGATTTGGCGTTGGTTCTGTTTGAATCATAGAAATTTATATTATATCAAACCGACTTTTTCACGTATATTTTTAAGGTTCTCCTCAGCTATTATTCTAGCTTTTTCAGTCCCTTTTTTTAATATTTGTAGCAAATGCGTCCTATCGCCCATCAATTTATCGATTTCTTTTCCAACTGGGCAAATTTCATCAACTAAAACATCTGCTAGTTTTGTTTTAACAAAAGAATAGTCTTTTCCGGACATCTCCTTTAGTACCTTTTCTAATTCAATTTTTGTAATTTCAGAATATATATTTAATAAATTAAACGCCTCAGGTTTCTTCTCAAGAGATTTTATATTATCAGGAATAGCATTAGAATCTGACTTAGCTTTTTTTATTTTTTTTACTATTTCATCTGCATTGTCTTTCAAATTTATTCTCGAATAATCGGAAGTTTCAGATTTGCTCATTTTTTTAGTACCATCTCTCAAACTCATAACTCTTGAGATATTTTTTGGAATAAGAGGTTCTGGTAATGGGAAAAAATTTTCACAATTAAAATCTTTATTAAATTTTTGAGCTATATCTCTTGATAATTCTAAGTGTTGTTTTTGATCTGCTCCAACTGGAACATGTGTAGCTTTATACAGCAAAATATCTGCAGCCATTAAATTTGGGTAAATATAAAGACCTACACTTGCTTTTTCTTTATCTGAACCAGCCTTATCCTTAAATTGCGTCATTCTATTTAACCACCCAATCCTTGAAACACAATTTAAGATCCATGCTAATTCAGAATGTTCCGAAATCGAAGATTGATTAAAAATTATACTTTTAGATGGGTTTAAACCAGTAGCTAAAAAACTTGCCGTTGTTTCTAAAATATTATTTTTTAATTCATCAGGGTTTTGAAAAACAGTTATTGCGTGCAAGTCAACAACACAATAGATGCAATCCATATTCTTCTGTAAAGACACAAAATTTTTTAAAGCACCTAAGTAGTTTCCTAAATGTAAATTACCGTTTGGTTGAACTCCAGAAAATACCAGTTTTTTATGACCCATTTAATTCATCCTAAAATTTTTTGTTTTCAATACTCCGATTAAATAACAAGATATCAAATAAATACTCGCTACAAAACTAACAATTAACAACAGATAAACCGCTTTATATTTATACGTATAATCTAAATATACAGCAAAATAATTTAATAAATAGATTAAAGAAAAACACATTAAAATTGTGCAAAATACTATCTTAAATATATTATTTCTAAGGTAACCTTTAATAAGTAAAAGATTATTTCTGTTGAGCACATAAACATAGATCATCACTCCAGCCCAAGTAGATATTGATGTTGCAATAGGAATTATAATAAATCCAATGTTCTTAAAAAATATTATGCTAATCGTAACATTTAATAAAACAATGAAAATTGAAATATGAAAAGGCGTTTTAGTATTATTTCTCGCAAAAAAGAAATTTGATAAAATTTTTACTAGAGCGAAAGCAGGAATTCCGTACCCAAAATATTTTAAAGCAGCAGAGGTCATTTTAACATTTTCAAAACTAAAAGATCCATAGCCAAATAAAGCGTTAACTATTTCTTCTGAGGCTAGAATTAATCCTAGACTAGCGGGAATTGAAAGTAATAGTGAAAGTTCGATTGATCTGCTTTGGATATTTGAAGCCTTTAAAAAATTTCTTTGCTTTAATGTTTTAGATAAAACAGGTAAAGAAACAGTTCCAACTGCTATACCAGCTATAGCTAAATTTATTTGATATATACGATCTGCATAGTATAGGTACGACACAGCGCTTGCCTCAAAAGAAGCTATAATAGTTCCAATTAATATATTTATTTGAGTCACTCCCGAAGATAAAATACTTGGAAAAAGTTTTTGAAAGAAAAATTTTACTTTGTTTGTTAACCTTAATTTAAATTCAAATGACGGTTTATAGTATTTACTTGTGAAAAATATCAAAAATATTAACTGAATTATTCCTGCTAAAGTTACTCCATACGACAACTGTTTTGCAAAATTTAGATTAAAGAAAAAGGAAGTTAATAAACTTAATATCAAAATAATATTTAGAAATATAGGAGCAGCAGCTGCCGCTGCAAATTTATTATAAGAATTCAAAATTCCAGAAAAAAAAGACGAAAGGCTTACAAATAATAAAAAAGGAAATGTAATCCTGGTTAATTCAACTGCAAGATTATATTTGACATCATTATCAAAAAAACCTGGAGCTATCATATAAACCAAATAGGGTGTAAATATTTCAGCTAATAAGACAATAAAAAGCAAGATTAAAACTAGAAAACTAATAACATCATCAGCAAATTTTTTTGCTGTTTTTTTACTAGTATTTTGTGCCGCTATATAGCTTGGTATAAATGCAGCATTAAAAGTACCTTCAGCAAATAATCGTCTAAAAGTGTTAGGTAGCCTAAAAGCAACGAAAAATGCATCAGCATAAATTGAGGCGCCCAAAAATATTGCAATTAATATATCCCTGAGATAGCCTAAAACTCTACTTAATAATGTAAAAAAACTAAAAACGTATGTTGATGATAATAAGTTCATATATATTCTAAATTAAGCCACAAATAATAAATAACTAATGCAATATAATTATTTATATTAAATACACACAATTTAAATGACAAAAAAATCGAAAATTGATCATTATTCGGATAAAGAAGCACTTGATTTTCATATAGAAGGTAAGTCAGGCAAAATTGAGATAAATTCCTCTAAACCTTTAACAACTAAAAGAGATTTATCATTAGCTTATTCTCCTGGGGTTGCAGCTCCAGTTAAAGAAATAGCTAAAAACCCAGAGCTTGCTTATGATTATACGAGTAAAGGTAATTTAGTAGCCGTAATAAGTAATGGTTCAGCGATTTTAGGTTTAGGAGACTTGGGTTCGCTCGCCTCTAAACCAGTGATGGAGGGAAAATCAGTTTTATTTAAAAGATTCGCTGATATAGATTCAATAGATATAGAAATAAATAGTAGAAATACAGAGTCTATTATAGAAACAATTAAAAATATTGGTGGGACTTTTGGAGGTATTAACCTTGAAGATATAGCAGCTCCTGATTGTTTTATAATTGAGCAAAAACTTAAAGAAATTTTAGACATACCAATTTTTCACGATGACCAACATGGCACTGCTATAATTACAACTGCTGCATTAATTAATGCTTTAGATGTTTCAAATAAAAAAATTGAAAATGTAAAGATAGTTGTAAATGGGGCAGGGGCGTCAGCCCAAGCATGTACGAACTTATTTAAAAGCTCAGGAGTTAAAAGTGAAAATATTATAATGTGTGATAGTAAGGGAGTAATTTACAAAGGAAGAGAAAAAATTGATCAATTTAAATCAGCATTTGCAATTAATACAAAGTTGAGAACTTTAGAAGAAGCAATGAAAAATGCAGATGTTTTTTTGGGTTTATCAGCTAAAGATGTGGTTACCAAAAATATGGTTAAATCTATGGCAAAAAATCCCATTATTTTTGCCTGTGCAAATCCTGATCCAGAAATAAAACCTGAATTAATAAATGAAGTGAGATTAGATGCAATAGTAGCTACAGGTAGATCAGACTATCCAAATCAAGTTAATAATTTGATTGGTTTTCCATATATTTTCAGAGGAGCTTTGGATGTTAGAGCAAAAGAAATTAATGAAGAGATGAAAGTTGCGGCTGCCAAAGCTATTGCTTTACTCGCCAGAGAAGATGTACCTGATGAAGTTGTCTCAGCTTACGGAGGAGATAGACCTAAATATGGAAAAGATTATATTATTCCTTCAACTTTTGATCCTAGATTAATCAGTGTAATTCCATCTGCTGTAGCTAAGGCAGCGATGAAAAGTGGAGTGGCTAGAAAAAATATTAAAGATTTAGAGGCTTATAAAGATGAGTTGACTAATCGTTTGGATCCATCGATGTCTTTAATGCAAGGCATAAATGCAAAGGTGAGAAAAAACCCTAAAAGAGTAATATTTGCTGAAGGAGAAGATGAGAATATGCTTAAAGCAGCGGTTGAATTTGGAAAAAATAAGCTTGGAACACCAATTTTAATTGGAACAGAAAAAAGAATTAAAGAGCAATTAAAAAAAATAGGTTTAGACGAAAACTTTAAAATTGAAATAGTAAACTCAACAGATAAAGAGAAAAGAGAAAAATACGTTAAACATCTGTACAAAAGACTTCAACGAGAAGGTCAATTAGAAAGAGATGTTGATCGTCTAGTACGTAATGATAGAATAGCCTGGGGATCCTCAATGATAGCCTGTAAAGACGCAGATGCAATGGTGACAGGAAATATTAGACATTATGCGGCCTCAATTGAAAAATTAAAAAAAGTTGTAGATCCAAGACCTGGTGAAGAGATTTTTGGGATGACTATGATTACTTTAAAAGGGAAAACAATTCTTGTTGCTGATACAAATGTTCAAGATTTTCCTTCTCCAGAAAGATTGGTGAAGGTATCAAAATCATGTGTACGTGTAGCACGATTATTTGGTTTTGACCCTAAAGTAGCATTTTTATCTCACTCTACTTTTGGAAAACCTATTTCAAAAAATACTAAACACGTAAGAGATGCTATTGAATTACTAAGGAAAAAAAAAGTTGATTTTGATTTTGATGGTGAGATGCAGCCAGATGTAGCTT
>MDSV01203502.1_pt1 | contig 10929 bp, 9 predicted proteins | sample 810851 | NCBI WGS metagenome assembly MDSV01 (sample SAMN05326640, study PRJNA326480) | marine metagenome | isolation source: seawater | place: Atlantic Ocean: North East | collected 2012 | reverse complement strand
ATGGCTGAGCGGTTGAAAGCACCGGTCTTGAAATTCCAAGTAACCCCTACCCCTTTACGCCAATACACTTACAAATTAAGCCATTGCTTATTTTTTTAAATTTAGCTTTTACGAAAAACGCATCATTCTTGACTTGCCTAAGCTACGAAACTTGTACCAAACTTGTACCAAGAATTATATTTATCTATAACTAATTAAAACTTTTTCTGGATCTCCGGAAAAGGATGGATTTTGTTTTCTCCCTAGTTCTGCTGCTTTAACTGATACATTTTTCTTCATATAAGATAACAACTCTCCATTCGTAATTTTTTTATCTTCATTAAAATCTGCATAACCTTCTAACCCTTTCATTAAATAATATGAAAATATTCCATGTTTAGCTTCTTTTAACCCTGATGAAATTTCATTTAAACCTGATGCACTAAAAACTGTGAACATATCTGGAATTTCAGAATTCTCAGTTTTTAATTTAATAGGACGAGCTGAAGCTAAAAGGGTTTTTTCATCTCTAGATACACCACTATAACAGGCATCTATAAAAATAGTTACTTTTCTAGGCTCTAAATCTAGAATTGATTTAAAAAACTTAGTTCTAGATATTGCAGACCCATCTAACATATCTGGATCACTATTTTGAGAAAGAATATAAAGTTCATTATTTTCACTTTCTGTATTTGCTAATCCATGACCTGCAAAAAAAATTATTAATTCTGTTTTATTTTTATTTATTTTAGCTGGCAACCATTTTTTCAACAAAGCTAACGTATCGATATAGGTAGCTTTTTCATCGGTTAAAAGTTTAATATTTTCTTTTGGGACACCAAAAGCCAATCTTGCATATTCATGAAAAAATTTAGCATCAGCAGATGCATAAGTTGCTTGTGGTGCTTTATCATATTTTTCAATACCTATAATAATAGCAACTTTATCAGAGCTTAATTGATTAAATATTTTACTTTTTGGATTTAATTTCTCTAACTTTTTAACAAATGTTTTATCTACTGTATTAATTTTAATCTTAACTATTTTTTCTTTTGATTTATTCCCCCATTGATCTATCGCTACAATTTTTACCACTTCATCAACTGGACTAAATCTCTCAAAAACAAATTTGCCGTTTTTAGCATTTTGAATAACACCATCAATTTCAACATAAATATTTTTTGATCCCTCGTCCTCAACCCTACCTTCAAGTTTATAAGAGCTTTGTTCAAAAGTTAGATTTTTCGCAATTATAATTTTTGGTGGTATTATATCTTTAATTATTTTCGTTTTTATTTCTTTTTGCTTAGGCTCTACTATACGAGTTATTTCTGACGTAGATTGATCAAAATACTTATTTGCAAATTCAATTATAGAACTTTTATTTTTTGCAAAAAAGGCTGTTACTACATCACCATTGTCACTAAAACCTTGACCTATACCTGGACTAAATGCTGAATTTTGAGTCCACGAACCATCAATCCTTTCATTGGTACATTTTAAAATAAATGTGCCATTAAATGGAGCAGAATTTGTTTTTTGTTCAGATCTTATATAGCAAGATTTATTTTTTGATGAACCAGCCTTACCTGCTTGAACTTTGTTATTAATTGCAGTTGTTGAACCCCAAAACATTTCTCCATTTGTGGAGTGTCCGAAAACATAATAGTCACCAATATTTAGACTTTCAATTTCTTTAATAAATTTTTGTTTATTATTAATTTTTGTAATTTTTTTTGTTTGTTTTTTTGTAATTTTTTTGGTTTTTTCTTTTGGAACTTCAATTTTTTCATTGAGTTTCATTAATCCAGCTATGTATGATTGATTTAATTGATTTCTACTTATACCAAAATCTTTTAGATTTAACCTTTGCATAATATATTTTCTACTCTCTTTGGACGTTACTGAAAATATTTCAGTAAATAAATCAGCTGAATTGTAAGTCATAGACAGCAGGTTTCTTTCAGATAACACAGTCATGGTATTATCACTTGTTGAATTTATATTATGTTTGTTTCCACATAAATAAAATTTTTTATCTATATTTTTTTTACTTAGGTTGATTAAAACATATTGATATTTTTTTTGATTGAGATTTTCTAACCATAAAATATCAACCTTTCTTAAGCCACCTAGTTGATTTACTAAGTTAGCACAATCAACTCCTATATTTATTGCTGCAAATGATTTATTTGATAATAAAAAAAATAATATAATTAATAAAAATTTTTTCATCTAGTAATTGTCACAAGCAGAACCACAAGCATCATAAGCTGCATTACTTGCTTCTTCTACGGTACCTCCTTGAGCTAATACCTCAAAGTAAGCTTCCCAACCAGCTGTGACTGCTGCTTCATCTATTCCAATTGATACAGCATACGCTATTTCTGCATCTATTGCTGCAGCTAATTCTGATTCAAGAGCATCCTCAATCGCCTCACCTGTTGCTTGTTCTATGGCATCTACAAGCAACGCAGATAATTCTTGGCCTACAGATTGCTCAATAGCTTCAACAACACTGGCATTTATTGCTTCTTCCATTTCTTTTTCTATTATATCATCCATTGATTTATCCATTTCTTGGGTAATCTGTTTATCAATGATTTTTTGAATTTCATCCTCAGTAACATTGTATTCTTCTGATAGTTTTTTCTTAGCTTTTCTAATGGCTCTATCAATCTTAACGTTAAAAAACTCCATATTTAAAGCTATAGCTTTTTTACCTTTAATTTTTATATAATAGTGAAATGGCTCGTTTCTAATTGTAAGAACTTGATAGAAAAAAGCTCTATGTTTTTTTACATAACGACCTTCAAAAGAAAGAATTTTTACACCATCTATAAATAGTTCTAACTTATGAGCATCTTTATCCCAAACAGGTTTATCTTTTTTTTTTATTTGAAAATTTAAAAGTCTTTTTACATCTTTAAGTGAATCTTTTATATCATTAGTTGCATCTTTAACCGCTCCTTCAATTGTAAGTCCTGAGCTTACATTATAAACTTTTTGTTTGAATGTTATAAATTTTTCTCCACCATTAAAATATTTAGTTTTAAAGTTATCAGCAATATGAAAAAGTTTTTTATTATCTGAAGCTCTTACAATTTTAATTCCACCGGGTCTGTATGTTATGATCTTAAAATTTTTATATTTTAATTCAGATTTTTCCCAATTTTTTTTCCCAGGATCTTTTTTATATTCATAAACATAATCTACAATTGGCTGTGTTTCTTTGGTAAAATCTTCTAAATCAATATTTTGTCCTGCATCCTCCTTATTTTCTAAAAAAGATTTTGATTTTTCAAATTCTTCTTTACTAATAACTCCATCTTTAAAAAGTTTTTCTAATACTTCTATTTGTTTTTGAAGTGTAATAGATTTATCGATATTATTTTTTTTTACTATTTTTTTATTTTCTAATTTTTTCCTTTTAATAAGCAGTCTAGACTTAATTTTATCGTACTCATCTTCATCCATAGCGCCAGCTTCATATAAACCTTCAATAGACTTTAATTGTTTATTAATTTTATTTATTTCTTCTGTATTGGAATAAGCACTTGTGGAAAAAAATAGTATGAAAATGAGAATAAAGAATTTTAAACAATATGTCATATGATAATAGTCATATCTTATAAAATTTTACATTAATATACAGTTTGATATCAATTCAATATTTTTTTCTTTGCTTTTTCAAATTCTTCTTTTGATATTGCACCACCCTCGTATAAATCTGTTAAAGCTTCTAAATCTTTTACAATATCATCAGATAAATTTTTGTTATTTTTAGCTTGTGAACCAATAAACCCTAATTCCTTCAATTTGTCTTTTATCTCTTGATCGCTCCATTTACTTTTTATTTTTGATTTTTTTCCTTTTCCTGGGTTAATACCATTATTCCATTTTATAGTTCTTGTTCTGGCAAACAAACTGCAATCAACTCCATTTGCATATCTTGAACATTCTGCAAGTATATTTTCATCTCCACCTGAGCAATTCCCTGGACCAGATGGACAATAGTAATATTGATAATTTAAACCATCATGAGAAACTGCAAACATATAAGGTGATTTTATTGATTTTCCTTTAATATATTTTATAAAAGCTTCTACTACAAAATCAGATAGTTCAAGATCTCCTTTTCCATATTTTGTACCGGCAAAAGTAGTTGTATTAAAAAATAAGTATAAAAAAATTATTAATATATATTTAATTAAGGAAATCATTTTTAATTGATTATTTGTTTTTTAAGCTTTTCAAATTCTTCTTTTGTTATAGCCCCTCCATCTAAAAGTTCTTTTAATTCTTTTAATTTATTTATTTTATCATTATTCAAATTATTCGAAACTAAATTATTTAAAAGACTTTTATCAGAAATTAAATGGGCATTCTTATTAAAAAATTTTTTTGTAACTTCAACCCCGTAGTAATCATTAGCCGTTGAGATTTTCTCTTTATCATTTGTCGGCTTCGTACCTTTATAGTAAAGAACGCATATAGTATCGCTTGAGTAATTGTTTTTTTGTTCCTTTAAGAATTTGTTACAACTGTTTAATGATTTTTTAAAAACATCTTCCCACGAAATATTATTAGCTTCCCAACCCCACGTCATATCTCCATCTTTTCTCTTTGCCATTACCCATGCCTTAAATTTTTCATTACCACCTTCTACATAGTCTTTCCATGATTCTTTATGCTCGCTTGAAAGTGAGGAAATTAATAATGGATAATCATAATTGTCTTTATTTCCAGAAATATCATTTTCAGTTGTAAGGCCCGTTTTATAATCTATACCAGCTAATTTATATATATCTCCATTATAAAAGCCTGCATTTTTAATTTTGATAGCCAGTGCTATTGGATCTTTTAATTCTGATTTCTTAATTTTTATTTTCTTTCCTCCATTTTTCCATACTATTTTTCTTTTTAATGCCAAAATTTTACAGGGGCTACCTTTTGATCTTTTTTCGCAACGTTTTATTACCTGAGGTAAATTAGGGTCTATACATTCATTATAAGGACAATACATATAGTGAGAGGTCTTACCATCTTCTGATGCTGCAAAAACGTCAGGTTTGTTTTTTTGTTTAATTGTCCAGTCGTATCTAGGTGAACCAGCTCCATACATGTACATCATAAGATGCTCCATAACAGACTTACTTAATTTTACCTCACCTTTCCCCCATACACCTGCAAAAGATAAATTAAAAAAAGTACAGGAGCTAAATAAAATAATTATTAAGGTTTTGACTATTAAATTCATTTTTATAAAAGTTTATATTAAATTTAATTAATTTAAATTTGAATAAGTTTGTGGATAATTTAATATGTTTTAATGAAAAAATTTGATCTTAAATTCATCTTTCTATCAATAGTTGTATATTTTTTTTTATTTAATCCAAATCTTTATGCAAAAAATTTTAATGATAATTTAAGAGAAATTAGAGCCGAAATAAATAGAGACAATCTTGAAGAAGCAATTAAACTTATTAAAAAAATTGAAATTTCAAATGAAAATCAGCAAGAAAAAATTGATCTACTGTTTGGAGATATTTATTTAAAGATAAATCAAATTGATAAAGCTGAAGAATATTATCAAAAGAACTTTTTTACATCAAACGAAGAAATAGAAGCATTAACTTTTATTGGTTTTGCAGAAGTAAGGTTAGCTCAAGGAAAATTAGATGATGCTATAAAATATGCAGAACAATCTTTAAAAATAAACTCTAATAAAATAAGACCAAAAATCATCTTAGCTATTGCCTTTACAAGATTAGGAGAAAGTGAAAAGGGTTTTGATATTTTAAATGAGCTTTATTTAAATCGAAAGGATGCTGAGGTTGTTTTAGCAATTTCAAATTATTTCAGTTCATTTGATGAAAACAAAAAAGCTATTGAAATCTTAGAAGAATTTATCAAAAAAGATCCAAATAACATTAAAGCTTTAAACCAATTGGCTACTCTATATTTAATTGATGGAAATAATGAAAAAGCAATTGAGTATAAAATGATAGTTTATAAATATTATGATTTTAATAGAAACAGAAAAAAACAAAAACAAGCTAAGGCATGGATTTTATCAGTAGATCCAACTTTTTTTGATAAACCTATAAAAATTAAAAAAAACGAAAAAAAAGATCAAAAGGAATATCAAGAGGAAGAAATAAATAATTATGAAGAAAGCAATAATATTCCACAATTTGAAGATTTTGCTTTTGTTCCGAATTCAGGTGGCAGTGGTTTTATTGTTGGTGATGGAAAGTATGTTATTACTAATATTCATGTTATTAAAAATGCTGAAAAAATAGCAGTAAGAAATGGTATTGGTCAGGTTAGTAATGCAAAAGTTCTTAAAACTTCTAAATATTATGATTTAGCTATTCTTGAAGTAGAAAGGAAATTTGAAAAAAAATTTTCTTTCAATAATAGTAAATTTACAAATCCGCGACCTGGAGAAGAAGTAATAATTTTAGGATATCCTGCGGCTGGGGTAACAGAAGATTATCCTACTATAACAGAAGGAATAATTAGCAAAGTTTTTGTTGGAGATGGTGATGGAATATTTTTAACCTCTGCAACAGTTAATCCTGGAAATAGTGGTGGTCCTGTGATTAATCTCAACGGAGATTTGGTTGGTGTAATTTATGCTGGGACAGATATAGCTAAAGTAGCCCTAGAAACTGGTGTTATAGAAACTGGAATGGGTTTTGGCGTGTCTAGTAATAAAATAGAGGAAATTTTTAATTATAAAAAAACAATTCCAGTGAATAAAGCAAACTTTAATAAATCAACGCTTTATGAAAAAATGTTGCCAACAGTGGTTAATGTTTCAACTTATAAAAGTAATTTAAATTGATGAAAACTTATATTTTAATTTCAATTAATAAGTCTAATTTTTAAGATTGAATTTAGTAAATTATGAAAAAAATAATATTTTTTTTTTTATTTTTATTTCTACCTTTAAAAGCAGAAATAGTTCAAGAAAAAGGGACACATAGACATGTTGGTAATATTTCAAAAAACCAATCCTGTAAAATTGCAGAACAAAAAGCAAAGAAAAATGCAATTATTAAAGCTTTGGGACAAACAATTTCATCTGAAGTTGTAACAAATTGTTCAGAGGTAGATGGCGAATTTGACTGTGAAAGAAATCAATTATCTTTATTTGAATTAAATGGTGATATTACTTTTTCAGAAAAGGTTGGAAAAGAAAATTATGGAGAAGAACTTGGAAGCGATGGTATTTTCTTTTGTGAAGTAGTTATTAAAGCAAATGTAGAACCTGTAGTAAAAAATACAGATCCAACCTTTCAATTTGAAGTAAAATTAAATCAAGAAATATTTAGAACTGGTGAAGATTTTGAAATAGAAATAAATACTTCCAAAAAAATGTATATGGCTATTTTTCAATGGCTACCCTATGGAGGAAAAAAATACAATGTTATAACTAAGATTTTCCCAAATAAAGAATACAACAAAAATATCAATGATTTAATAGATGGTAAAATAGTCTTAAAGTATGAAGCATATTTCCCTGAGGAAATTAAGCAAAATAAGGTAGATGAGTATCTAATCTTTGTTGCTACAGAAAGAAAAGTACCTTGGCTTAATGAATATGCTCAAATTGAGAACTTAAAAAGACAATTTTCAAAAAACAAATACTTGATGGAAAAACATTATTCTGGTTATATGTTAATTAAATGAGCCTAAATAATATTGCAAAATTAATTACTATCATTGTTTGTGCTATTTTAATTAACACTTCTTATTTAAACACTACATTGGCTGATGATCACACTCCAAAAAGAAAGTTGATTAATGAACTTAAGGAAGAAATTACAGAACTTGGTGGTACTCCAGTTAAAAAAAAAGGTCTGCTATCTTCTCTGCAAAAATGGATTGATGAATTAGAGGCACAATTAGAAAAATTAAAAAAAATTGAAGCTTTAAAAACTGAATTAACAAAAGAATTAGAAGCGTTGGGCGTATCAACAGAGGCAAAAGAAGACAAAGAGCTGGAGGCTGATGAACAAATTATTTCTTTAAGAAAACAAATTGAAGAGGCTAAAGCTAAAAATAAAGCTGCTGAGGAAAAGAAAAAAAGAGATGCTAAAATAGCAGTGGCAGTTGAAATGCTTAAAGATGAATTAGCTGCTTTAGGAGCAGATCCAATTATAGACACAAGCGACATCGATTCAGATGAGCAAATAAAAGCATTAAAAAAACAAATAGAAGATATTAAAGAAAAAAGAAAAATCGAAAAAGCTGAAGCTGAAAAAAAAGCTGAGGAAGAAAGAAAAGCTGAAGAAAGAAAACAAACAAGATTAAAAGCTATCGAAGGTGTTAAAAAAGAGATTTTATTTATGGGCGAAACTCCAATGTCAGAGTATGAATTTACTTCTGAGGATGAATATATTGCAGCGCTTAGAAAACAAGTTGAAGAAATAAAGAAAATTAAAGAAGCCGAAGAATTAAAAATAAATGCTGAAATTCCTGAATGGTATGCTTCAATGCCTCAAAGCTCAGAAACAATTATGTATGCTAGAGGGAGTGCTATTTCTGCTGATTTAGATAATTCAGAACAAAGAGCTGTTGAAAATGCATTGATTAAATTATCAACTCAAATGCAAAATAGAATTAGTAATAAAACTAATTTGGTAATTAAAGAAGCTGGTGTAGACGCAGATTTAACTCTTAAAACTGAAATGCAAAGAATTTCTAGTATTGTAGTTAAAGATGCAACAATTAAAGGTTATAAGATATTTAAAACTAAAATGGCAGCAATCGCTGATGGTAAATATAGAACTTTTGTAGTTATAGAATTTCCAGTAAGTCTTGCTTATAAAAATTTTATAGCAGAAATTGATAATAACTTAAGTGTAAAAGCAGAAGTTAACAAATTAAAAAACACAGAAGCTTTTAAAGAGTTAGAACAATACGTAGCAGAATTTACTGGCGCTTAATTGCAAGCTAAATTTTCTCTAGCACCCATTAAAACACCAGCCCAAAAACCAGTAGCTGCACTCTGATTATTATCTCTTCTTACCGCCTCACATTCTAACATTTTTCTTGTCATTATATTTTGTTTGCGAGCTATATCTAGATTCATCAAGCAATCAGAAAAACTAGCAGTATTTTCCTTAAAACCATAGTATTGACAACTTGAATAGTCTTCTACTCGAATTATATTTATCTATAACTAATTAAAACTTTATCTGGATCGCCTGATAAAGATGGATTTTGTTCTCTACCGAGCTCTGCAGCTTTCTGTGAAACATTTTCATCCATATACACGAGAAGTTCTCCATTAGTTATTTTTTTATCCTGATTGCTATCCGCCTTCCCTTCCAAACCTTTCATCAGGTAGTAAGAAAATATTCCGTGTTTAGCCTCTGCTAAACCTGATGAAATTTGATCTAATTTTGAGGCAGTAAAGATTGTAAAATTATCTGGGATACCTTCTTGATCATCAGCAACAATTCTTATTGGTCTTGCTGAGGCTAATAAAGTTTCTTCATCTCTTGATACACCACTGTAACAAGTATCTAAAAACATAGTCACACTTTTAGGATTTAAATTAACTATTTCTTTAAATAAATCTGTTCTTGAAATTGCAGTTCTTTCTAATCTGTCAGGATTGCCATCCTGTGGAAGAAGATATAATTCTTTACCATCACTTGAAGCTAATCCATGACCAGCAAAAAAAATAATTAAATCAGAAATATCTTTTTTAATTTTTGATTTAAGCCATAAAGATAAGGCTTTATCTGTTTTAACGACTGTAGCATCCTCATTAACTAGTAATTTAATATTTTGATCTTTTACACCAAATACTCTTCGTGAATAATCAAAAAAATATTTTGCATCTAAATTAGCGTAATTAGCTTTTGGTGTCTCCATATAATTTTCAATGCCTATTATTAAGGCAATTTTATTATTGGATTGTTTATTCGAAATACTTGATGGATTTAATGGTTCTAATCTATTGTCAGCATTTATATTTTTTAAGTTAATAATTAATTTTACAATTTTAGGTTCTGATCGATTACCCCACTGATCTATAGCCTCTATTGATAATTCTTTATCAATTGGTGAATAGCCTTTAACTATAAATTTACCATTCTCTACCTCGATTGGTCTTCCATCAATTTCTATATATATTGTTTCTGACTGATCTGTAACTTTGCCTTGAAATTCATAATCAGTATCATTAACCGTAATTACTTCTGAAAGATCTATTATAGGAGGTTCATTATCTAGAGATTTACCTTGGATCTCAGATTCATTCTTTGTTACTAAGGTTTTTTTCTCTTTTTCGATTTTTGTAGATAATGCTGAAGATGTATTTGAATAAAAACCTATTTCAGTTAATTTTGCTAAAATTTCATCTTCAGTCCATGTGCTATTAAATTTTGTTTTTTTATTAATTCCATTTTTCCACTTAACAGTTCTGGCGTGTGCAAGAACATTGCATTTGACCCCACTACCATATTTTTTTGAATTTCTTAAACAGTTGCGATTTATGAATTCATGATCTCCTTCTCTACATATATTTGCTTTGCCGATATCTCCCCCTTTTGGGCATAACCAATAGCTATATGCTTTACCATCTTCTGCAACAGAAAATATATATGGATTTTTATCACTTCTAGCTTTAACAAACTTTATAAAAGCTTTTGCAGTATTATCGTTTAATTTTAAGTCACCTTCCCCAAACTTTATTGCAAAAGATTTGCTTACAAATATTAACCCCAAACCAAGAACCATGAACAGATATGTTAGTAACCGCTTCATAGTAATACTTTATCAAATGATTTAGAATTTTATAGGATGAAACTTGTACCAAACTTGTACCTTTTGAAAATTTACTAAAAAAAAAGCTCTGTTTTTTAGTTGAATTTATAATTTATACTTATAAAACCTTGCTCACGGAGAGATGGCTGAGCGGTT
>MDSV01066397.1_pt1 | contig 10929 bp, 12 predicted proteins | sample 810851 | NCBI WGS metagenome assembly MDSV01 (sample SAMN05326640, study PRJNA326480) | marine metagenome | isolation source: seawater | place: Atlantic Ocean: North East | collected 2012 | reverse complement strand
TACAACAGATTACAAAAATACATCGTACGGTATAACATTTAATGTTAACGATGATTTATCTGTTGGATATAACCATACTGAGTCAGACGAAAGTGGTCAGAGTTTAGCATCACCTGAAGCAGATTCGTTACAAGCATCGTACACTATGGGCGGAGCAACTTTCAGCATTGCAGAAGTTAATGTTGACAACGCAGGTTACTCGACAGCATCAAGTGCCGATTCAAGTGCGACTATAGTTAAATTAGCGTTAGCGTTTTAAGTTAAGAGAGAAAGGCAAGAAATATGAATAAATTAACAAAAGTTGGTTGTTCAGCTCTATGTGGCTCTCTTGCTGCAATTGCATCTGCAAACGCAGGTGAAATGTCAGTTACTGGTGGCGCGAATTTGACTTACATGTCAGATAGTGGTGTTACTGGACATCCTTACGGAATGGCTTCAGCTATAACCTTCAAAGGTTCAGGCGAGCTAGACAATGGTTGGACTTTTGGTCTAGCGATTGATCACACAGACCAGAATGCATATTCTGCGGCTAGAGTGAATATCGGAATGGGTGGACTTGGTACAATTGAATTTGACCAAGGAAACAGCGGAAATGGTATTGCAGCTTACGATAACGTTATGCCTACAGCTTGGGAAGAACCTCACGGTGCTGGTCTAAGCGGTGGTGTAAAAACGGTATTAGGAGTTGGTGCATCAGATAACGTTCAATATACGTCTCCAACAATAGTTGGAACGACTATAGCGATAACTCATTCGTTTGCAGTAGGGTCAGCTGATACAGCTGATAAATCTACTGGTGCGACTGATAATGATACAGGTCGTGGTACAGATATAACAATGAAGATGAATCCATCTTTAGGTACAGAAATCCTATCAGGATTGAATTTTTACCTAGGGTTCTCTAACATTGAAAGACACGATAACCAAGGTGGTAATGAAGACTTGTACGAAGGAGTTGGAGCATTTACTTATGCTTTAGGTCCTGTCGAACTAGGTGCTATGTGGTCAGCAATGTATGATGGAGATGAAGATACAATTGCAGATTATCACACTTACAAAAACCATGGTTTTGGTATTGCGTTCAACGTGAACGACGACTTATCAGTAAGTTATGGGGAATACGAATCACGTAAAGCAGGATATGCTCACAGTGAAGGTAGAACTCATGATTTAGAAGGCGACCGTGAAGTAATAGTATCTTCATGGCAAGTTGCTTATACAATGGGCGGCGCTTCATTGCGTTTAGCTGATGTAAAAGCTGACAACGCTGGATTCAGTGCTACGAATGACAAATCGGCGACGATTGTCTCAATGGGCTTAGCATTTTAAATAATTTAAAAGAAATTATTCTTTATAAAAACCGGCCTTTTATAGGCCGGTTTTTTTTTGAACATAGTTATTCCAGCAAAACCATCTATAGATAATAACTTTAGTTTTTTAATATTTTTTTCTGTTATTCCGCCTAGAGCAAGAATATTGATTTTATTTGAAGATTTTAAATAATTAAATTTATGTAGACCTAGAAAACTGTTTGATTTCTTTACATAAAACAATGGAGATAAAAATATGATTTTACAATTTTGTAAAATTTTATCATGTATTTCTTTTTGATTATGTGCTGACCCTATTACAACAATATTTCTTTTTTCTAAGTTTGTAAATTTTTTTGTCTGATTAAACGAAGGAACATAAACCCCATTAGCTTTATATTTATAAGCCAATCTTAAATCATTAGATATAAATAACTGATACCTTTTTCTTTTGCATGCTTTTGCAATTTTTATTAATTGGCTTTCTCTATTTCTGTCTTTATAATTCCTATAAATAATACCTATATTTATGTTTTTATTTTTAAATATTTCACTATTGTATTCATCTATGAAAATAAAAAATTTTGGTAAATTTTTATGCATCCAAATATAAAACGCTTAAGTGTATTAAATAATAAGGTTAAAGATATTATTACTAAAAAACAACTGAAAACAAATCCTCAAATTATTGTTGTTACAAAGACATTTTCTATGGAAAAGATTATTCCCCTTATTGAAAGCGGACATTTACATTATGGAGAAAATAAAATCCAAGAAGCTGAAAATAAATGGCAAGATCAAAAGAAAAAATATAATAATTTAAAACTTCATATGGTAGGAAAATTGCAAACTAATAAGGTAAAAAAAGCACTGATGTTGTTTGACTATATACACTCTCTAGACAATGAAAAACTAGCTTTAAAAATTTCTCAAATTCAAAAAGAATTAAATAAAAAAACTAAATTATTTATACAGGTAAATATTGCAAACGAAGAACAGAAATCAGGTATTGATATTAATCTGGTAAAAAGTTTTCATACCTACTGCACGAAAGAATTGTCATTAGATGTTATTGGTCTTATGTGTTTACCACCTTTAAGCTCTGATTCTCAGAAGTATTTTAAATTATTAAAAGAATTAGGCAAAAATTTAAATATAAGTGAATTTAGTATGGGTATGAGTTCAGATTTTGAGCAAGCAATATTAAATGGTTCAACTTTTTTAAGATTAGGAACTTTAATTATGGGAGAAAGAAAGACTATTTAATTAAAATTTTTGTTTTGTTATTTATTAAGGGAATTATCTTTAAAAAATCTTTTCTATTTATCGCTATACATCCTTCTGTTGGTGCATAATTTTTTTTAGATAAGTGAAGAAATATTGCACTGCCCTTGTTTTTTCTAACTGGTGAGTAGTTATATTTAATATTTATAAAAATATCGTAAATATTTTCCTTTTTGTAAATCTTTTCAGCACTATATTTAAAAGGAAAATATATCAAACGATTGTACATTGTACTTTTACTATCGTTACACCATCCCATATTTTTCTTTATAATTTTCTTTTTAATTTTTGATTTTAGTGATTTAATCCTATCTTTTCTGTAATAAAGCATCCCTAATTTAAATAATCCCTTGGGAGTTGCCAAATCACCTTCTTTTTTGGAATTTGTTACTCCAGATTTACCTATACTACATTTTAATTTATAACCTTTGTATAAAAGCGAATGTTTTTTTATTATAATATTCATAAAGTTATTATTAATGAATAATTATACTATATCAATTTTTGATAACAAAATCTTTTTTGAAATTTTAAAAGAAGTAAAATTATTTTCTAAATTTAAAATTAAAAACCATACAGACCTAGATTCATGTATAAATGAAGCAAGTCAAGAAAATCAAATAGTAATTTTTTTTAAAGATTACTTAAATCAAATTAAAATAAGTAGTTTCCCAATAATCTTTATATCAAATTCTAAAAAAACTATTAATGAATCTTCTAAATTCGTAATAGAGGAATTAAAAATACCTTTCAAGATATCAGATTTTGAAAAAAAAATTATTTCTGTAATAGCAAGGAGTCAATTTAAAAAAAATTCTTTTATAAATTTAAATGGTTATATAATTGATAAAAATGAAAGAAAAATAAAAAAAAATAATATGGAACTTCAGTTATCTGAAAAAGAAGTAAATTTTCTAATATTATTTGCCGAAAGCAACGAGCCAATAAGTAGAAATTTTGTTTTACAAAATGTTTGGAATTATTCCCAAGAAACAGAAACACATACTATTGAGACTCATATTCACAGACTTAGAAAGAAAATTTTAGATAAATTTAAAGATAATAATTTTATTAAAAACAATAAAAAAGGATATTATATTTGAAAAAAAAAAATCGAAACTTTATTGCTAAAGATCTTTTTACTCCCAAGTATAAAAAAAGAATTGTTAAACCCAAAAAAGGTAAAGGCAGTTTTAAAAGAAAAAAAAAAATTATTTTAGTCTAGCTCCAATTTTTTGAATTATTTTGGATGACATTTCAGTTCCTTTTTCTAAGGATTCTTTAATTGATAAATTATTTATATGACCATGTAAAAAGCCAGCAGCAAAAAGATCACCGGCACCAGTAAGGTCAACAATTTCTAAATTTTTTTTACTCTTACATTCAACAATTTCATTTTTCTGTATAGCGATACTTCCTTTTTCTCCTCTAGTAATAACCAGAATTTTTCCCAATTTTTTTCCAAATGCAATGACTTCATCAAAATTTTTAGAATCAATTAAAGATAAAATTTCTTGTTCATTAGCAAAAGTGATATCTACTTTATTATTTACTAAATTAAAAAAGTTTTTTTTATGGCGTTCAACACAAAAGAGATCTGATAAAGACATTGCTGTTTTTTTTGATATATTTATTGCTTTATCAAATGCTTTTTTTGGATCTCCTTCATCCCATAAATAACCCTCTAAAAAAATTAATTCGCTGTTTTTTACAGCATTTTCATTAATATCTTCCTCATTAATTTTTCCTGCAATTCCTAAAAAGGTACACATTGTTCTTTCGGAATCTGGTGTAATTAAAATTAAACAAGTTCCAGTTGGAATTGTCTCTTCTTTTTTTTTGTAACAATATTTTACTTTTTCATTTGTTAAGCTTTTTTCGTATTTATTTCCCAGTTCATCATTATTAACTTTTCCAATAAAAGAAACTGGATTACCCAATTGTGATAAACCAACAATAGAATTGGCAACCGAACCTCCTGCTATAGTCTCTTGAATTTTTAAATTTGATATAAGTTTTTTAAATTCAGCTTCATTTACAAGCTTCATGGTGCTTTTAGTTAAACCATTATTAGTTATAAAAGTGTCCTCTACTTTGCAAATGACATCAACAATAGCATTTCCTATCCCTAAAATTTTCATATTAAGCTTTCTTGGTTTTAAGTGGTGTTTTGCGATTAGGATAGCAAGAAGTACAGATTTTACAAGTTAAACCATAACACTCCCTTGCTTGACAATATTGTCTTCCATAATAAATTATTTGAAGATGAAGTTTATTCCATGTTTTTCTTGGAAATAATCTTTTCAAATCTTTTTCAGTTTGAGAGACATTTTTACCATTTGTTAGTCCCCATCTTTGTGCCAAGCGGTGTATATGAGTATCTACAGGGAAAGCAGGAATGCCAAATCCTTGAGACATAACTACGCTTGCAGTTTTATGACCAACACCGTGTAATTTTTCGAGGTCTTCAAAATTATTCGGGACTTTTCCTCCATGCTTTTCTACTAATTGTTTTGAAAGTAGATACAAACTTTTAGCTTTCCTTTTAAAAAAGCCAGTACTCTTTATTAATTTTTCGATTCTTTTTCTTCCCAATTTTATAAAGTGTTCAGGCTTGTTATATTTTGGATATATTTTTTTCGTAGCTTTATTAACATTTACATCCGTTGTTTGGGCAGATAAAGCTACAGATACTAATAAAGTAAATAAGTTTTTATGTTTTAAAGGAATTGGTGTTTTAGGATAAATTTTATTAAGAATTTTTAATATTTTTTTAGATCTTTCTATTTCATTCATTTGAAATTAAGAACATCTCTCATTGAGTAAAGTCCAGCCTTTTTACTCATTAACCATTTAGCTGCGGTAAATGCACCTTCTGAATAAAGAGCTCTATCGAATGCTTCATGATTTAGGGTAATCACTTCTTTACCACTTGAAAAAGTTACTTCATGCTTTCCAACTATCTTGCCTTTTCTAATAGAATTAAAATTTATTCTTTTTCCATAAGGAAAAGATTTTTTATTTAAATATTTATTACCCAATAGTTTATAAAAATCTTTTTTCTTTCCAGTAGCAATTCCTTTTCCGAGCATCAAGGCGGTTCCTGAAGGATAGTCTTTTTTATGTTTATGATGAACTTCAAAAACTTTATTTAAAAAATTATTACCAAGTGACTTTGATGCAATTTCAGTTAAATACACTAAAAGATTTATGCCCAAACTCATATTACCAGCTCTAAGGATTGGTATTTTTCTTGCATATTTTTTAATTAAAATTTCATCCTTTTTAGAAAATCCTGTCGTTCCAATAACCACTCTTTTTTTTAGTTTTGCAGCAATTTTTAAAACTTCAAAAGTACATTTAGGAACAGTAAAATCTATTATTATATTTGCATTTTTAAATGAATTCTCATTGTTAATACCAGGTTTAATTCCACTAATTTTTTTATTAATTACTCTATTTTCTGTTAGAGCTACCAATTTAAAAGTTTTATCAGATTTTACTGATTTAACTAATTGTTGTCCCATTCTTCCCATGCATCCTGTAATAGCTAAATTAATTTTTTTCATTTAATTCCTCCAAAATTTTTTAGCTTTTTCAAAAAAGTCTCTCATTATAGGATTTGTTTTTGAATCTTCTAGTTTTTTAAATTGTTCAAGCAAGTTTTTTTGTTCTTTAGTTAAAGAAACAGGCACTTCAGTCAACGCTTGAATATATAGGTCTCCATAATCTTTACCTCTTATTACAGGCATGCCTTTACCCTTTAATCTAAATTGTTTTCCGTTTTGTGTTCCTGATGGAATTTTTACTTTAGCTTTTCCTCCGTCAATAGTTGGAACTTCAACAGTGGTACCAAGCGCTGCATCAGCTAATGAAATAGGAAATTCAAAAAAAAGATTTTCATCAGATCTTTTAAAAATATTGTGAGATTTTACTGACACAAAAATATATAAATCTCCATTTGCGCCTCCCTTTATACCTGCTTCTCCTTTGCCTGATAACCTAATTCTCGTTCCATCATCAACACCCTTAGGAATATTAGTGAATATCTTCTTTTTACTTTGTTTTTTACCCATTCCTCTACATTCTCTACATGGGCTTGATATTTGTTCTCCGGAACCAACACAATCAGGGCATGTTTGTTGAATTGTAAAAAAACCCTGACTTGATCTTACTTGACCTTGACCTCCGCATGTAGAGCAAGAAACTGGTTTTGATCCTGGTTCTGCTCCAGACCCGGCACAAGATCCACATTTATCAGATGATGAAAAATTAATTTCTTGTTTTTTACCATTATAAGCGTCCTCTAAAGAAATTGATAAATCATACCTTAAATCAGCACCCCTAAAATCAGATTTTCTTCTTCTTCTTGATCCTCCGAAACCTTCAAAAAAATTATCAAAGGGATCTGAACCAAAAATATCTGAAAAAACACTTGAAAAATCAAAATTTGAAAAGCCTCCTCTTCCTCCAGATCCATCAAAAGCAGCATGTCCAAATTGATCATAATTGTTTCTGCGTTCTTTATCTGAAAGTACATGATAAGCCTCACTGGCCTCTTTAAACTTGGCTTCAGCACCTTTATCGCCTTTGTTTCTATCTGGATGATATTTTAGAGCTAATTTTCTATAGGCCTTTTTTATTTCATCAGCATTAGCTGATTTAATAATGCCCAAGACTTCGTAATAATCCTTTTTTGCCATATATTAAACGACATTTTATATTTAGCCTTAGGCTCTTTTTTCTTTGTCGCCTTTATCTTCTTTTACTTCTTCAAAATCTGCATCGACAACATTTTCTTTATTTTGTTCTTTTTTTGAATCCTGGGTTTGTTTAGTTTCTTTTTTACCAGAATCTTTTTGTTGGCTTTTATAAACAGCCTCTCCTAGTTTCATTGAAGATTGAATTAATGCTTGTGTTTTTTTCTTAACATCTTCTATGTTAGTGCCTTTAAGAGCATTTCTTAAGTCTGAAATTCCACTTTCAATAGCTTTTTTTTCAGCTTCTGAAATTTTACTTCCATGTTCTTTTAAATTTTTTTCTGTAGTATGTATTATCATATCTGCCTGATTTCTTGCATCTACAGTTTCCCTTTTCTTTTTGTCAGCTTCTTTATTTGCTTCGGCGTCCTTAACCATATTTTTAATTTCTTCATCACTAAGTCCTCCAGAAGCTTGGATTTGTATTTTTTGTTCCTTGCCAGTGCCCTTGTCTTTTGCTGAAACACTTACTATTCCATTTGCATCAATATCAAAAGTTACTTCAATTTGAGGCACCCCTCTAGGTGCATTTGGAATTCCTACTAGTTCAAAATTTCCTAACAATTTATTATCGCTTGCCATTTCCCTTTCACCCTGTAAAACTCTAATTGAAACAGCTGGCTGGTTATCTTCTGCAGTTGAAAAAACTTGGCTTTTTTTAGTAGGGATTGTTGTATTTTTATCAATTAACTTTGTGGATACTCCTCCTAATGTTTCAATTCCAAGTGATAAAGGAGTAACATCTAAAAGAAGAACATCTTTCACATCTCCTTGAAGCACACCTCCTTGTATTGCTGCACCCATTGCAACTACTTCATCAGGATTTACGCTTTTGTTAGGGTCTTTACCAAAAAAAGTTTTAACAGTTTCAACTATTTTAGGCATTCTTGTCATGCCTCCAACTAAAACTATCTCGTTTATTTCTGCCGCACTAAAACCAGAATCTTTTAAAGCTATTTCACAAGGCTTAAGAGTTCTTTTAACTAAATCTTCTACAAGAGCTTCAAGTTTTGCTCTTGTTAATTTTATATTTATATGTTTAGGACCAGTTTTATCCGCGGTAATAAAAGGTAAATTAATTTCCGTTTGAGTTGTTGAAGAAAGTTCAATTTTTGCTTTTTCAGCAGCTTCCTTTAGTCTTTGAAGAGCCAACTTATCAGTTCTTAAATCAATAGAATTATCTTTTTTAAATTCATCGGCTAAATAATTTACAATTTTATCATCAAAGTCTTCACCACCTAAAAAAGTATCTCCATTTGTTGATTTAACTTCAAAAACACCATCCCCAATTTCAAGAATAGATACGTCAAATGTTCCACCACCTAAATCATATACTGCAATCTTTTTTCCACCTTTTTTGTCTAAACCATATGCCAAAGAAGCGGCAGTTGGTTCATTTATAATCCTAAGCACCTCTAGACCAGCAATTTTTCCAGCATCTTTGGTCGCTTGTCTCTGCGAGTCATTAAAATAAGCTGGTACAGTAATTACTGCTTTTTTTACTTCTTGGCCTAAATATTTTTCTGCAGTCTCTTTCATTTTTTGTAAAATAAAAGCTGATATTTGAGAAGGAGAATATTTTTTACCTCTGGATTCTAACCAAGCATCATTATTATCAGCTTTAATAATTTTGTAAGGTGCCTTTGCTACGTCCTTTTTAACTGTTTCGTCTTCGAAATTTCTTCCTATTAATCTTTTTACAGCAAACAAAGTATTTTCTGGATTAGTTACAGCTTGTCTTTTTGCTGATTGACCTACCAGTTTTTCATTATTGTCTCCGAATGCAACAACAGAAGGAGTTGTTCTTGCACCCTCAGCATTTTCTAATACTTTAGCTTGTGTTCCTTCCATAACGGCTACACAAGAATTGGTTGTTCCTAAATCTATTCCTATAACTCTGCTCATAATTTTATTTTCTTATACTCTGTATATGGGTGTTTTTTTTAGCAGTACAAGGCAAAAAATTCATTTTTTTCCACCTTTTTCCTCTCTTTTTTTGGCAACCCCAACCAATGAAGGTCTTAATAAGCGTTGTTTCATCATATAGCCTTTTTGTATTTCTTGAACAACAGTTCCAGGTTCTTTTATATCACTTTCAACTTCCAGCATGGCCTGGTGGAAATTTGGGTCAAATTTTTTATTGAGGCATTCAATAGCTTCAATCCCATTTTTTTTAAAAATAGAAATAAGATCTTTTTTTACAATCTCTATACCATCAATAATTTTTGTAAAATTTTCAATATTTTTTAAGGAATCGTCATTTTTAAATGAGGTAATAGCTCTATCTAAATTATCAATTAGTGATAATGATTCTGCAGCAAAGTTGTATCCTCCAAATTCGAATGCTTCATTTTTCTCTTTTTCGAATCTTCTTCTTTGATTTTCCATTTCTGCCATTGTTCTCAGTAATTTGTCCTGGGTTATTTTGATCTGTTCTTCGGGTGTTTCTTTAGAAATTTTTTTATCTTTATTTTCTTTTTTATTTTTATCATCCAAGGATTTATTGGATTCATTATTTTTTTCTGGTTTTGTCATTTACATGATATATGGTGATTAAAATAAAAATTACTAGCACAAAATGTATAAAATTAAAGAAATTATTATAGGTACTAATAACCCAGGAAAATATAAGGAAATATGCGACTTACTACCAAATAAAATAAAAAAATATTCTCCTAAAGAGTTTAATATTTCTTCACCTAGAGAAAATGGAATAAGTTTTAAGGAAAATTCTTTTATAAAAGCTGCATATTATTCTAAAAAAACAAATTTAATTTGTTTGTCAGATGACTCAGGGTTAGAAATAGATTTGATCAATGGTAAACCAGGAATCTTTTCTTCTAGATGGAGTGGAAAAAAAAATAATTTTAATTTAGCTATAAAAAAGATTTATAAAAGAATGTTTGCTATCAAAAAAGATTGGTCAAAACATAATAAAGCCAGGTTTATTTGCCATTTGACTGTTTTTTGGCCTGAAGGAAAAAGTTTTTCAAGCGTGGGTATTGTGAATGGGAAAATTTCTTCTTCTAAGAAAGGTAAGAATGGATTTGGTTATGATCCTATTTTTATTCCTAATGGTCATACCAAAACTTTCGGTGAGATGAAACCAAAAGTTAAAATGTCAATTGACCATAGATTTAAAGCGTATAAGAAGATAAAAAAGTTTTTTATTTAAAGTACTTCAATAAACTTTTTTTGAGAGATTTTATAAATTTTTAAATTTTGCCTACTTTTATTTTGTTCTATAAAAAATTCTCCATGTAGGCCCTTAAAACCCTTTTTATTATATAACTGATCAGACTTAAACTCATAATTATTGTTAAACCAGCAATAATAGACAAGTCCAAGGGCATCGTATGCAAGAATAGAAAGCTGATTAGGCTCTGTCTTAAAAGTATTTAAAAATTTTTTATTAAATTTTTTTAAATTTACAAAGTCTATAGAGGGAAAATGTAGATTTTGCATTGCATTTTCGTTAAAAAAAGATTCATCAAACCATTGGTTAATAGTAAAAAAATTTACTTCTTCATTAGAAACATCAGAAAACATAAAGGATGTTAAAACACTTTTCAATC
>MDSV01026786.1_pt1 | contig 10929 bp, 8 predicted proteins | sample 810851 | NCBI WGS metagenome assembly MDSV01 (sample SAMN05326640, study PRJNA326480) | marine metagenome | isolation source: seawater | place: Atlantic Ocean: North East | collected 2012 | reverse complement strand
CCACAAGCAGCAGGGATAAATAATGTTGAATGGGATGCTGTTGAACTTCCTAGTCAATTTATGGAAAACTGGTGTTTTCACAAAAAAACCTTATTAAATATTGCAAAGCATTATGAAACAGGAGAAAGATTATCTGATGAGAATTTCGAAAAATTATTAAAAAATAGAACTTTTAACTGTGGGATGGCTACTCTAAGGCAATTACATTTTGCGATAATAGATCTAAGATTACATAGCAATATAGATAGCAATAAGGGTAAAAAATCTGATGAGATAAGAAAAGAGATTGCCAGAAAAACAACTGTAATTGATCCTATCCAAGAAGATAAGTTCCTTTGCTGTTTTAGTCACATATTTGCAGGAGGTTATTCAGCGGGATATTATTCTTACAAATGGGCTGAAGTTCTAAGTGCTGATGCTTTTTCAATGTTTGAAGAAGCTGATTTAGAAAATAACCAAAAGATAAGTGAAATTGGTGAGAAATTTAAAGATACAATCCTAAGTTTAGGAGGTAGTTTATCTCCTTTAGAGGTATTTAAATTGTTCAGAGGGAGAGAACCAAAAACTGAATCTTTAATAAGACACTTAGGCTTATCAACAGCTACTTAATGAGTCTGTTTATAATCCTTTCAACAGCTGCTGGATTACTTACTAGATTTTTATGTTTATATATTTTTAATGGTATTTTTTCTCCTGAGTTCAAATTAGCTCTCCATCCTGGAAAAACCATAAGGTCCCAATAAGTAAAGAAACTAATGCAACTAATACTTTTAAGAAGATAATCGTAGTTAGAAAGATCTCTTAATAAAAAGCTATTTATTTTCATTTCAGATATTCCTTTAAAGGGAAATTCAGGAACTAATTGGGATGCGAGTGTTCCTTTATGAGGGGAACCAACAGTTATAAATCTTCTAGTTCTTTTGTACCCATTAAATTTTTTAATCCAATACCTACCAATTATTCCACCCATAGAGAATCCCAAAATATCAAGCTCTTTTTCTAAACCATATTTCTCCAAAATTAAATCATTTAATAAATTAGTTAATTCAACAATAGATGTCCTTCCATACTCGTGCTTTAAAGTTGGTGCATAATACTCTATCCCAATATCATCAAGTTTCGAAGTAATCGAAGAGAAGATATCTGCTGTATTCCAAAGACCATGAATTAATATTATTGGAATCCTTTTTGACAAAACCATTAATTATTTTCAAAAACTCTTACTATTGAAACATCTCCATCAAAGCCAATTATTGGAGGTTTGCATTTAGTTAATATAATTTTAATTCGGCTAAGTTGAAATTCTTCATTAATAATTTTTAAAATTTCATTTGAATATTTCTCAATGGTATAGAAACATATTTTCTTGGATTGATATTTTAATATTGCAACTAATTTCGAATAATCTACTGTACTTTTAATATCATCATTTTCTGTACAATTTTGAAAATCAGTCCATAAAAATACATCTAAACTAAAAAGTTGACCTAATTTCCTTTCTTCTTCTAGGACACCAACTCTTGCCCAAAGTTTAATATCCTTAATCTTTAAATATGTTTCCATTTTTAAAATATTTAAACTTCTCTATGTGTATAGAGTGATTTTCCAGATGAAAAATCATCAACAATATGGCCTTTTCCTCTTAAAAAATACTTATAAGTCACTAGTCCCTCCAGTCCTACTGGACCTCTTGGGGGTAAAGTCTGAGTAGATATCCCAACTTCCGCACCAAAGCCGTATCTGAAACCATCTGCAAATCTTGTTGAGCAATTATGAAAAACACCTGCACTATCTATCTCACTCATAAATTTATTAGCGTTACTAATATTTTCAGTAATTATTCCATCCGTATGTTTTGAACTGTATTTTTGTATATGAGAAATTGCCTCTTCTAAATCATTAACAATTTTTATAGAGAGAATTAGATCTAAATATTCTGTTTCCCAGTCCTCGTATTTAGCTTCAAGAGCAACACCCATTTGAACAGATTTTTTATCACCAATCAATTTAACGTCATTAGAATTAAAAATTGGGATAGCTTGTTTCAAGAAGTTAGGAGCAATATCTTTATGTATTAAAAGAGTCTCAACAGCATTGCATGCAGCTGGATATTGAATCTTACTATCTAAAGCCACTTTTAAAGCAATATCTAGATTTACTTCGTCATCTATGTATAAATGACAAATTCCATCAGCATGACCTAAGACAGGAATTCCAGTATTCTTTTGTATAAATTTCACAAGTTCATTACTTCCTCTTGGAATAATTAAATTTATAAATTTTTCTAATTTAAGCATTGCCATACTATCTTTTCTATTTGTTAATAAGCAGATTGAATTCTTATCTAAACCTGCTTCCTCTAAACCCTTTTTTAAAGCGGAGACTATTGCAAGATTAGTAAAATTTGCCTCACTACCGCCTTTAAGCATTACCCCATTGCCTGATCTAATTGCTAAAGAACTTATTTGCATTACTGCATCTGGCCTAGATTCAAAAATAACTCCTAATACTCCTATTGGAACTGTTTTTCTCTCTAAGATTAATCCTTCAGAAAGTTCCTTTTTTATTTGAATTTGACCTACTGGATCTGATAAATCTCCGACTTTTCTTACACCTTCTATTCCTACATTCAATTTTTCTTTTGACAACTTAAGTCTAGAGAGTAAAGCTTTAGAAATACCTTTATTTTCTGCTTTTTTATAATCTTCAATATTAGCTTCTATAATTTCTTTTGAGTTTTTCTCAAGATAATCAGCCATTAAATTTAATGCTTTAATTCTTTCATTATTATTTGTCTGGCTTGTCTTTACTGAAGCATGCCTAAGTTGATTCGCTTTCTCTAAAAGATCCTTGCCAGGAATGGGGATATCAAATACTTTAGTCATAATTTAGTTTAATTAGACTAATAATAATTCAAAATAATCATTCTTTATTATTTTATTTTTTGAATTAATATCTTAAAAATAATTGCACTTGACTCTTCCAATCACCATCTGAGTCAATTGAGCCTAATAATTCCAGATTTGGATTAGCCTGTAAAGTTAAAATTCCCAGAGGAGCTAAATCAGTTCTATCTGGAGTCGCTTGAACGGCAAAATTTATTCTATTAGTAATATCAAGTCCTATTTCTGCAACCCAAGCTTGCGAAGAATATGCATCATATGAGGATATTTCTTCCTCATCCTCTATATCAAGGTTTTCACTAGAAAAAACATTACTTATAGATTCATTATTTTCAATTAATACTGGATATAGAGATAATTGAAATCTCTCATTAAATGCGTTTGCCCCATTTAATTGAGAAATAAATGCTCTGTTAATTAAATTAGAAGAGTTTCCTCCTATCAAACCAATAATTTGAGATCTGCTATAACTGGGCGTACTCCTTAATTGAATTCTTTTATTTTCATCTTCAAAAGATAATTGATCTAAGAACCCTTTATAAGAAGCATCGATCTTTATAAGTCTTGTATTACCAATTCCAAATGCTCCAAAACCACTTGGATTAGAGTTAGAATTGAAATTATTTGAGATATTAAGATCTTCATTATTTTGACTTATTGGTATTATCGAATCGGGAACTCTACTTGTTAGCGAAAAATTAATATAAGGTACTATTCCACTTCTAGATCCAAATACAATATAATTTTCTTTATTATTATCCAATTTAAATGGAGTTGTGTATAAATTTGCTCTACCTTTACTTAATTCAATAAGGCCTCTAGCCTTTAGATCTTTGCCTATCCTCCCTTTAAAATTCAAATCTAATTTTGTGTCTAAATTAGTTTTTACTATTTCTGAATATTGAATTCTAAAGTCTGGACCAAGTTTTAGTTTTAGATTATTAAAACTTATCTTTTCAAGATAATTTGGTAGATTTTCCCAAAGAAGACTAGAACTTAAAATTGATTCATTTGATATTAATTCAATTGTCTTATCATTATCCCAATTCAGTTCTGGCCAGTTTCTTTCAGATTTTGATTTCTTATTTTTTTTATTCATTTCATTTTTATTATTTCTATTATTAAAATTAATAAATCCGTTTCTAAACCCCGCTTCGCCACTTAAAAAAAGATTCTCAAATGATCCACTAATGTTGATATTAGAATCAAATATAAAATTAATATTCTTATTCTCTATCTTAAAATCACCTGTAAGGAAGTTAATTGATTTGTCTTGTACAGTAAATTCATCATAAAAAGGGAGTGAACCCTGAATAAAAATAATTCCAGAATCATTGCTTCTAGCATTAAAGTTTATGATTTCAATCTGATCAAAATCAAAAAGTATAGTGCTATTTATATCTTTAATAGTATTTTTATAGATATCTATTACAGAATCCTCAATAATTAAAAATCCATTAGCTATAGGTTTATTTAAAGAGCCTTTGATTATCATCTTTAGATATACATTACCTTTTTTAAAGTTAAAATCATTCTCATAGAAAATATCAATCAAATCAATAAATTGCCCATTACTATTTATCCTTAAATCTAGGTTATTTTCATTATTTATAGGTATAAAACCTGATAAATTAATTGGTACCGTTGAATTGTTTAATAATAAAGCAAAGTTTATATCAAAAAGAGAATCTTTAAATTTAATATTGCCCTCATCAATTGTTAAAGAGTAATCTTTAATAGAAGTTTTATTTGAGAAAACACTAGCCGAAAAGGAGTTTTTATCAAGATCATAAAACAGATTAAAATCTAAATTTCCAGTTAAATCCTTTGGTTTATTAAGAAATATATTAAAAGTTTTTAAGGGTAATTGATAAACTTTTAATGAACCTTTACCCTCAAATAAACCTCCTTCTAATTCGAATGAAAAGTCTTCTTTAGAAATTTCATTTGAGAAATTATTATAGACTTCAAGATATGCATCAATCCTAGTATATATTTTATAATTAGACTTATTTGTACCTCCAATTACTAAATTTCCACTATATCTACTCTCAAAGTTAGTTAAATATTTTTTTAGGTTAAATTTTTCATTTTCGATAAGATTATTATCCAAGAGACCGTTAATAAATGCAATCTGTTCTTTTAGAGATTTACCCTCAGTTGTTATATAAATATCATCTAATACATTAGAATTTCCTTTAGGAACAATCTTACTATCCTCAAAATTTAGTATATCAAATGCTGTTAGCAATGACCAATTAGTACTAATATTATTAAATCTAACATTAATAATATCATAATTATTTGAATCATATAAAATGTTAATTTCCCCTCCATTTATAGGATATAATGAAGAGTTAATATAACTAGATTTATTACCAATATTAAAATTGAATAAAGAATTTTCAAGTTTAATATCTTTATATTTACCTAAACTCCAAGCAATTCTTCCATTATAATTAGACCGATCTAATGAAATAGATCCTAAACCATTTATAATGCCACTAATTCTATTAAATTCTTCATCATTAAGTGATAATTCAAGTTCATCTAATGGGAAATTATTTGCCTCCCATACATAATCATCATCAGTCTTAATTATATTTAAGCTACCTTCATTAGAATTAAATATTCTGCTAAATATTAAATTCTTAAATTGAATATTATCATCAAACTTCAATGATAAAAATGAAGGAATAGGTGAAGATCTATTCTTCATGTTTAGCGAATACTCTTTATTTTTATTATTAATCTCGCCTTCCCATATCTCTCTTATTCTTACTGCTTCATATTGGGGATAATCAACATTAAATTTTATCAAAATATTAGGATCATTTACTTCTCCATTTAACTCTCCCTTAGCTGTAATAAATCCTCTGATATTATTACTTCTAAAAAAATTTAAATTAGATAATTGAGTTCTATTAAGATTAAATCTTGAATTAAGATTTCCAAGATTTAGACCTCTTTTGTCAAACCAATAGGGGATATTACCTGATAAATTAATTTCTGGGTTCGAACTATCTAAATATCCAATATTTCCTTTCAAATTAATATTATTAATTTTCTGATTTAATGGCACATTTATTTTGAGATCTGAGCTTAAAGTTCCATAATTAAGCTTATTAGTTTGAGCTACTAAATTATTTTTTTTACAGAAAATCCTAATAGAATCAGTATTTACATCCTCTAAAAAAGGAGAAGAATTAAATTTTAATTCATTTAAAGATAAACTCCCTTTACAATAGGTTTCATTAGTTGATTTCGAAAAATTAAAATTTGATTTAATTGTCCCATTACTTAGTTTAAATTTTCTGTTGAAAATATTAAAATCAGAATCTTTTAAATTTATACCATTTGATAAAACTCTAACACTAAATAATTTTTGTTTTAATTTAGTATTAATTTTTAATTTCATTTTTCCTTTATCTCTAAAGTATGCATTTATATTCCCAATAAACTGCTGATTTGTTGACCTATATAATATTTTTCCCTTAATTTTACTTCCTATCCCAAAATCATTTAAATATAAATTAGAAAATTTATTTAATTCAAAATTTAAATCAAATTTTATATTTTTATTATTAAAATCTCTATTTTTAATTGATAAATCTTCAATTTTAAAAAAATCATTATCGATTTGAATTTTTGTTTTATTAGGCTTTATTTTTATTACGAATTTTTGATTGATAAAAGACTTAATAGGCATTATTCCTAAATATATCTTTTTTGCCTCAATTTTAGAATTTATATTTTCTTTTTCTATAATTTTAGAATTAGCTAAAGCAAGACCAAATAACCTAATCCCTAAATAATCTCCCAACTCCACTTTTTTATTTAGAGAAGCACCTAACTTCTTTTCTATTTCATCTTTTCTAATTTCATATGCCTTTTCTGCCGCTTTGTTCAACAAAAAATAACCTAAAATGCTTACACCAAGAATTATTCCTACAAAAAAAAGGTTTTTATTTGAATTTAGAGATCTAAAATTTTTCAAGTTAGAATCCCAAAATAGAGTAGGCTTACAAAATATAAGGAATTAATGAGGTCAAAGCCACTAAATGTCTTTTTTTGAACTATTAGTGAATACTCCTAAGATATTTGGATTTTTAGGAATTTTTCTTTTTCTAATTACTTTAATTGCTTTTATTTTTAATTTTGACTTTAAATTCAGAATAACAGGTGGGACTATATTTTCATTATTACTTTCTTTGAGCAGTTGGGCTTTTATACAAAGTTATACAGAAAAAATAACCATAAGTGGGGCAAAATATCTCCCTATTGTTTATGACAATGGATTTGATTTGATTATCACAAAAGCTGATAATAATTTTCCTAAAGAAGCAATTGAACCAACGCTAAAACAATTATCTGAAAATCTTAAGAAAGGTAGCAGATCAGGTTCAAAAGTGAAAATAAAAATAAGAAAGATCGAGAAAGTAAGTGAGGATATTAGTAAGCCTGTAATTATTGGAGAGACCGAAAAAAGTTTTAATATGAACTAGTACCCCAAATGACACAAAAAAACACTTTAGAGGAATTACCTGAAAATTTTAGACATGAAAAAGCTTTTTTAATTAAAAATAATCTTAACGACTTCGAAAAGTTAAGTAAACTTAAGGATCATGAATTAAATAACATTCAAAAATCTGCATCATTATGCACATTAAATAATTTAAGAAAGATAAGAGCCATTTCTGTTTTTAAAAAAGAACTTTCAATTTCACCTCATGAAGCTCACATACTTTTACATTGTGGGATCAGTTCTGTTAAATCGCTTTCAAAATTAAATCCTTACGAACTTAAAGAAAGGATTGGGAGGTTAGAAAGAATCCTTGGAGCAGGAACAGAAACAAAAATAACTTTATCTGTTTTAAAAAATTGGATACTGAGAGCAAATCAAATTTTATAAATCGCTCTACAATCTTTGTTAAAAGATTGTTTTAATGTAGTATTTAGAAAGATATTATAAATAAATGAAAAAGTTTTTTTTATTTTTATTTCTAATATTAATTACTGAAAAGCCTGTTTTAAGTCAGTCAAATTTGTTAGAAAGCGTTAAAAATAATCCTGATGATGCGATCAAGATTTGTAACAAATTTAAAGAATTCAATTCGAGGGGGATTTCTGCTAGTTCAGACAAAGCCATAGATTTTGTTTCAAAAAAAAATAAACTAAGTCCTATTAATGCTGAAATCTTATCAATTTATGTTATTGGCCTTTATTGCCCTCAGATTAATTAAATTCAAATGCATGAAATAAGATGGTTTGATAAGTCTTTAATTTTAAAGGACGGTATAGAACTCGTATCAAGAATTTGGATCCCTAAAAAAAAAGGGACTTGGCCTGCACTACTAATGAGACAACCTTATGGAAGAAAAATAGCGTCAACTATTACTTATTCTCATCCTGAATGGTGGGCCTCAAACGGTTATATGGTAGTAATTCAAGATGTTAGAGGTCAGGGTTCATCTGGAGGTATATTTAAAGGCTTCTCTCAAGAAGCAAGTGATACTTCAGAAACACACGAATGGGTAAGATCTCTTAAAGAATGCAATGGAAAACTTGGTTTATATGGATTCTCATACCAAGGATTAACTCAACTTACAGGAACAAAAGATTCGAAGCCTCCTGATTGCTTATCCCCCGCGATGACTGGCATAGATATTAAAAATCATTGGAGTTCAGACGGAGGGGCCTTTTGGTGGAATAACAATATTTCGTGGGGATTACAAATAGCAGCCTTAAAAATGAGAAGAGACGGTAATTCTTTAGCATGGGAAGAAATAAAATTAGCCCTAGAGAATAAAAATTATTTAAGAGAAGGTTTAGACCTTTTAAAAAAATATGATCCTAATAACTTCGTACTTGAATGGCTTGAAAATCTTCATAATGATAATGAATTTCTAAAGATAAAGTTAATTTCATCATGGCTGAAAAAACCAATGTTAATTATTGGTGGACTTTGGGATCCACATCTTGGAGGTGCATTTGACCTATATCAAAAATCAAAAGGGGCGGGTGGAAATCCTAATATTATTATTGGGGATGCTACCCATCTGAATTGGTGGGAAGGATCACAAAAAACTTTATTAGAGTTTTTTAATACTTTCCTAAAAACGGATCAAGTGGTTAATAAAACACATTCTTTTAAGCATAGTAAAATTTGGAATATCACATTAAAAAAATGGGACGACATTTGTGAGGATAAGTTTCCTGAATGCATATTCGGCCTTAAAAATAATGGAACAGCAAATTTCGAAATTATTGATGGAAGTCTTCTACTGAATTCAAAAGGTTCAGGCTGGTTTTCAATAGTTCATGATCCATGGAGACCTTCTCAAGGTGAAGGGGGGCATTTAGGACCAAATCCTGGATTGTTTAATAGATATAAATTTGATAAAAGATTAGATATAGGTGTTTTTCAAACAAATACTTTCCTTGAAGATCTTAATATTTCAGGAGTACCTATACTAGAAACCTCTGTAAAGAGTGATCAGACAAGCTTTGACATATGTCTTGCTTTATCTCTAGTTAATGAAGATGAAAAAACCGTTAATCAGTTCTCAACTGGATTTTTAAGAATAAAAAACACAAAAAGGAATGAATATCACAAATGCAAAATTGCAATGCACCCTACTAATATTTCTCTTCTAAAGGGTACAAAACTTAGGTTATCAATATCCGCCGCTGCTTATCCAGCTATTGGAGTTAATTCAGGCTTTGGAGACGATAAGCTTGGAGCTCCCACTATTAACCACAGAATTATAACTTTAAGTTTTGAACTAAATAAAACATTTATGAAAATGACTCCATTTTTCAATTAATTTTTTATTTATTTGGTTGATAATTTGATAAACTAGTTCCTTAACTGCCACCAGTCATGAAAGAAACTATTCAAATAGACTGGATTAAATCAGAAGCTTTCAACCTCGAAAATTGTTGCAATGATAATCCATTAAATATTTTAGGTCCTCATTTCTTTAACGGAAAGTGGATTGTAAGAGTATGGATGCCTGAGGCAGATGAAGTAAATATAACTTTTAAAGATAAAATATATAAAACAACAGCTGTAAATCATAAATGGCTTTTTGAAGTAACACTTCCTGAAGATCCTAAAACTAGTTATCAAATAAATGTATCTAGAGGAGGAGTTTCTCATTCACAGAAAGATCCATGGGCTTATAAGCAAGAATGGATGGGCGAGGTCGATAGACACCTTTTTGCTGAAGGGAATCATCATCATATTTGGAAGAAAATGGGAGCTCACACCATTGAAGATAGAGATCAAATAGGTGTAATGTTCTGTCTTTGGGCACCAAATGCAAAATCAATATCAATAATTGGAGATATAAATTCTTGGGACGGTAGACATCATCCTATGCAAAAAAGACTCGGTGGTATTTGGGAATTATTTATGCCAATAATGAAAGAAGGAGATACATATAAATACGAAATTAGAACACAACAAGGGCATATTTATGAGAAATCAGATCCCTATGGTTTTCTTCATGAAATTAGGCCCCAAAATGGTTCAATAATTTCTAAACTGAACAATTTTCATTGGAAAGATAGTTCTTGGATATCCAACAGAGATTCATCTAGTCAAATTAATAAACCCATTTCAGTTTATGAGATGCATCTAGGAAGTTGGATGCACGATTCAATAGAAAATAAATATATAGAAAAGAATGGAACCCAACGTGCTCCAGTCCCTGCAGCAGACTTAAAACCCGGTACAAGATTTTTAACTTATCCAGAGTTAACAGAAAAACTTATTCCATACGTCAAAGAAAGAGGATTTACTCATATCGAATTAATGCCTATTTCGGAACACCCTTTTGATGGTTCTTGGGGATATCAAGTCACTGGTTGGTATGCCCCAACGAGTAGATATGGCAGTCCAAATGAATTCAAAGAATTTGTAAATAGATGTCATGAAGAAGGTATAGGTGTAATTCTCGATTGGGTTCCTGGCCATTTCCCAAAAGATAAGCATGGTTTAGCTTTCTTTGATGGTTGTCAT
>MDSV01231533.1_pt1 | contig 10930 bp, 11 predicted proteins | sample 810851 | NCBI WGS metagenome assembly MDSV01 (sample SAMN05326640, study PRJNA326480) | marine metagenome | isolation source: seawater | place: Atlantic Ocean: North East | collected 2012 | reverse complement strand
TTATGGACGTGATATTTCAGAAGCACATGCGACAGCATGTATAGAAGCTGGACTTGGAATTTCTGGAACAAATGCAGAAGTAATGCCAGGTCAGTGGGAATTTCAGATTGGTCCTGTTGGAGCACCAGATATAGGTGATCAAATTTGGATCGCCAGATGGTTACTATACAGAATAGCTGAAGATTGGAATATCTCTGCAACACTAGATCCAAAACCTGTAAAAGGTGATTGGAATGGTGCTGGTATGCACACCAACTTTTCTACTAAACAAATGAGAGAAGATGGCGGATACGATGCAATTGTTGCAGGATGCGAGGCTCTAGGTAAAAATGCTGATTTGCACGTTAAAAATTATGGGGCAAATATAGAAGATAGGCTTACTGGAGATCATGAAACACAGAGCTTTGACACTTTTTCATATGGTGTAAGTGATAGAGGAGCATCAATCAGAATACCCTGGCAGGTTGAAGTAGACAAAAAAGGTTATCTAGAAGATAGAAGGCCTAATGCTAACGGTGATCCTTATGTCATTGCGATGTTAATGATTGATACTGTTTGTTCAGCAGCTTCTAGCTAGAGGTTGCTGAGGCGATAACCTCTTCGATCTTTTTAATAAATTGATCTAAGTTTTTATTAAATGAATCAAGAGCTGTAGCTCGTTGCTCTCCCGTGTCAGAAGATTCAAGACCAGCAAGCAATTCAACAGTGTCCTGATAAATTAGGTTTATGAGGGTTTTAAGTTCTTCATGACTTGTCACTAAATAAGCAAATTCATTTGGTGGTCCTGGTTCTGAAACTGTAATTACAAATTGTTCTGCAGTTGCAATAATTGATCTGAATTCATCTTTAGCTTCTTGGTAAGTTATGGATTGATTATCCCAATTTTCATTTGCTTCTAATACATCTTTACCAAGTTCAGTTGCTTGAATTTTTTCTGCAGTCAACTCTTCTAAATATGCTACATAACTATCAGGAAGAGTTGTTGTCGTAATAGTTGTTGAAGTTTCTTCAACTGTTGTCTCATCTACAACAATATCAGCCACTGTATCTTCTGAAACTATTTCCAAATCATTATTTGTTACAACCCTATTAATAAAAGTATAAGTTGTAGCGATCATTCCTATTAAAACTAAGGGGAGTACGATTCTGCCTGGTTTCGGATCTGGATTAAAGGTTTCCATAGCTATATTGTATCAAACTTATTTAATATATCGTTATTAATGACATTCCAATCTGAAGATTCCTCTTTTGTAATAGTTAAAAATCCAGGACCGGTAAAAATTGAAAGAATTCCATCAATTTGGATTAAATCTTTAGCAACACCTTCAATATTTTGACTGTCTTTTTTTATATATGTAGCAATTTCATAACTATGTTCAATTAAAATTTTTTTTGCACTTGGGTTTGGCGTATCTATTAAATCCATATTTAAATAATATTTTAATACAAAAAGAACTAATATGTCTGTATGCAATACGAACTTAGCAATTTAAGGAAAAATAATATTGGTGTTAGTAAAACTCAGATATTTCCAATTATAAGTTTGTATTTTTTTGCCTTGGGATCATCCTTACTCGGCTTTTCAGTATATCTATTTCTTGAGTCTGCAGGTATTGTAGAAAAAACACTTATAAGCTGGAATGGGCAAGGATTATTTTGGTCATTTATAACTTTTTTTGCGGCTCTTTTTATTTTGTTTATACCCGTAGAGTTTTTTGATGGATACTTTGTAGAAAACAGATCATTTAGAAGCCTCTTGACCAATATTGTTTCTGTAATATCTATATCACTTTTTTTTCTAATTTTGTTTCAAATACTACTTAGAAATCAAAATATTTTTGTAAATGAATATTTAGTAATTGCAAGAGCCGTTTCGTTCTCCGGTTTTATAGCAATTCCATTATTACTATTTTTATCTCATAATTTTGGAAGAAATATTCATTTAATTAAAAATAATACTTACAGCTTTACTTTAATCATTTGGATTTTAACTACTCAGATATTTTTATAACTACATTTTATTTACAGGCAATATTCCAAGGCAAAACATTGTGTTATGGCTTGTTGTTAAAAAAAGATTCGTAATATATAGCTTCGAAGCAATGTGGTTAATATTAGTAATTTCGGAAAGTTTTTCATCTTCATAAAATTGATTAAATAAATTAGATATTTCATAAAGGTAGTTTGCAAGATGATGCGGTTCATTTAGTAAAGCTGATTGTTCAAGATAATAAGAAAATAAAAATAATTTTGAGAGTAAATCCTTATCTGTTTTGTTTAAAATTAATTCTTCAATTACTTTGCTTTGATTGTTCATAGTATCTATTAGTTTTTTTGCTCTAACCTGTGAATACTGAACATATATACCTGTTTTCCCATTAACATTTGTAAACTTTTCCAAATCAAACTTGTAGTCTGTTTTTCTGTTTGTGATTAAATCACTAAATGTCAGCACAGAATTAGTTAAGAGTGTAATCGTGGACTCATTTAGCTCATCATTGATATTTTTTATATAACTAAAGGTTTCATCAAATAAATCACTCAGGGGTTTCGTGCCACCTTCTCTTGTTTTAAAGGGATTTCCTTCACTATCATTTAGTGTACCGTAGGCAATATGTTCATGATATAAATCATTAAATTTGAAAAACTTTATTGAATCAAATAATTGTTTAAAGTGTAGTGATTGTCGATTATCAACAATGTAAAATGCCTTATCATAAGGGATATTCTTCTGTCTATATAAAATAGTTGCTAAGTCTGTAGTTATGTACAGATATGATCCGTCTGATTTAGTAATTAAAACCTTAGGATCAACATCTTCAACGCTGATTAGTGCGCCTCCGTCTTCAACTATCTTCTTATTTTTAATTAAGGTATCAATCATTTCTGGTATTAAGTTATTTACATCACTTTCTCCAAGCCAGTAATCAAATTTGTGATTCAAAGTTTTAAAATCTTCTTTTAAGCTTTTTATAGATATACTTTTAATTGCTTTCCAGATAGCAAGCATGTCTTTATCGTTATTATTTAAAAGCTTATTAACTTCTTGAGCCCTTTTCTTGAAGTCATTGTTGTGCTTGTACTCTTCACTAGCTTTTGGATAAATTATTTCTAATTGATTAGAGTTTAAACTTTCAAGAGGTATATTTTCTTTTTCTAAATATGAAATTATTTGAGCTACCGGCATTCCCCAATCTCCCAAGTGAATATCACTTACTACTTCACTATTGATAAAAGAATGAGTATTATAAAGACTTCTGCCAATGTTCAGCGTACGCATATGGCCAACGTGCAATGGTTTACCAATGTTGGGTCCACCATAATCAAAAATAATTCTATATTTTTTATCATTAATGAAATCATTTTTTGCATTGGTTATTTTATTTACAAGAAAATTATGATTAAAACTTAAATTAATAAATCCAATTTTATTTTTATCTACAGTTTCAAAAATTTGGGATTCTTCTATTTTTTTTACAATTTTATCTCTGAGTTCTTTAAAAAAATCTTTTTTGCTATATTTGACTAGATTATTAATTTGTAAGTCGTATCCATCTAGTTTTGACACACTTAAACGCACATCTTCATCGAGATTAAAATTTTTAAATTCCTTTTTTAAGGAATCAGTTAAATTATTCAAAATGTCATTCATTTAGTAATTTTCTATTCTTTATTTTAATGCTTATCTACCGAAGAACACTTGCCTCAAAAAGTAAAATACAAATAATGCATTATCTATCAAATATCTCTTGTAGAGTCTTTTTGGGTCTTGGATTAATCTTAAGAACCACTCAAACCCCATATTTGCAGCCCACTCAGGTGCTTTCTTTTTTGTACCTGCTACCCATTCAAAAACCCCACCAATCCCAACAAAGTTTGAATTGATTTCGGTAGCTTTGATTATTTTATCAATAAATATCTCTTGTTTTGGAAAGCCAAGTGATACCCAGATAATATCAGCATTAATATTTTTTATCTCATCCTTGTATTTTTTAACAAGAAGATCTGAATCCATTATCTCTGGACATATGTAACCTTTTATTTGTATTTCAGGATAAAGCTTTTTAAGATTATTAATCATCAATTTAGTTATATATTCATTACTACCAAAGAAGTAATGACTACTATTTTTACTTAAACCATCTTCGATGGTCTGCAAGAAAACATTATATCCATCAACTCTTGGAAATTTATGTTTTGATATTATTGAAAGAGCTTTTGCAACAGGAAAACCATCAGGAGTTCTAATCGTAAAATTATTAATAGTTTCTTTTATTAGTGGGTTTTTTACACTTCGAACCAGTGTGTTTGCATTACAAATAGCGACTCGTTGAGTATTTGAAGAGTTAAGAATATTCGATACCTCACTAACAGAAGTCTGACTTATGTTTGTTCGAAGAACCTTAGTTGTTTTCATTATTGAAACTATTATATAAGTATAAAATTTAGAATATTAAAAAATCTTGCGCCTGTGGCTCAATTGGATAGAGCATCTGACTTCGGATCAGAGGGTTGGGGGTTCGAGTCCCTCCAGGCGTGCAAAATTTAACATAGATTTAATCCTATTCTCAATTGAGAAGTCTACATAATCAACTTCTTGGATAGGATTTAAATTAACACTATTTAATATACTTCTTATAAACGATTCTTTTGAATTTTCATTAAAGAATAAAATATTTGATGCAAATGGCAATTCTCTATGAGATTCAAAGTCTACGCCTACAATTTTTAAATCTGCTGCTAGATACTCAAAATATTTTAAAGGGGAAGTAAATTTTACTGAGTGATTGTTTTTGCTTGAATTTATCAAAAGACCTATTTCGGATTCTTGAAGCATGTTTATAGTATTTAAATGGCTTAACCGTCCAAGAAAATCAATATTTTTAGGAAATTTATTATTTCTATTTTTCTTTAATTCTTCAATATACTCTTCAGGACCACCAACAATCTTCAAATTATATTTATCTAGTCGCTGATCCTCAAAGCAAGAGATTATAAATTCAATATTTCTTGTTGTGCCAAATCTTAAAAGCTCACCAACAAAAATAATTTGATTATTTTTCTTTTTAACTTTATCTTTAAACAATACTTTTTTATACCCATTGTTTAAAACAATATAATTAGATTCAAACTTTATAAATTTTTCATAGTTTTTAAATAAACTGTTGTTTAAAAATATAATCTTAGATGTTTCTTTACTTAGAGAAATTTTCAATATAATATTTCTTAGCTTTGAGGGTTGGTGACACTCGAAAATTACATGCTTGTTTTGTTTTGATAGAAAATAAAAAATCCAGTCTGATCTCGTAAAAAAGTACTCATTTTTTGAATTACTAAGTAAGTTTTTTACAGTATTCTTTGACCAAAGGAAATGGCTCAAATGATAGTTCAATTTGTTAAAAAATTTAACTTTTCCAAAAGGTAAATTGTGTTTTAATTTAACAATTTCAAAATCTTGCTCAATCCCATAGAAATTTTGTATTTTAACAAGACTATCGGAACTTAAATTATCTCTATCTGGAAAAATTAATTTTACCTTAACTCCTTGTTTGACAATTTCAGCAATATTACTGATTGTCTGTAAAGAGTTTGCGGTATTTGCTGGAAATGTTTGATAAGTAATATATGTTAAATTTCTCAACTTATTCACCTGGTTTTAAAACACGGTTTACGTTAAAAATAAAAATAAAGAGTAAAAAAGAATTTACATATAAAAGAGAGTCACTTTTTAATAAATTTATTAAAAAGAAAAATACCAGTACTAAATAGTAGGGATTATGTCGATTAGATATTAATTTATAAGAACACCAAAGTAAAAATGCTGTAATTCCAAATAATCCAAAAAATATCATTAGAGACAAAACTGATGAGTGAGGAAGAATAAGTCCATAATTTGCTTTCGAAGCATGTCCAAAATAATAATCGACAATATTGTTTGGTCCTGTACCAATTAGAAGAGTGCTAAAACTTGGATTATATTTTCCAAAAAATACACCCCATTTTTCACTTCTATTAATTGGAGATGCTACAGAGCTGATTAGTGTTGTAATGTTAGGAACACTATTTCTTTTACTGAAGTGATATTGAGTAACTAAGTAATTGAGTGATGTGGAGATTTTTTCATCAGTCTCTTCGCTTAAAATAACTTCATAGAATCGATTTTCATCTATAGGTGTTTGACCAAACTGATTAGTACTTAAGTATTCAATATTAGAAACCGCAAAACTTTCTTTTAACAATTTTCTGCTCGATTCTTCAATTGAGTAAGTATTAAAGAATAAAAAATATACGATAGGAAAAAATATCAGAACAGAAAATATTGAAATGAATTTAATTTTTTTATTTTTAACATACACAAGAAGAAATAGCAAAAAGGTAAAAACTATCAAAGAAATCAGAGCTGCAAAATTATTAGACTTATATAATCCAAAGCAGTTGATTAGTAAAAAACATACTTCATAAACAGATAAACTATAGTTCTTTTTATAAATTGCAATTACTAGAGTTAATAAAATTACAAAAGCATAAAACTCTCCAATTGATTCTGCACTTGGACTTATCCCTCTCCAAGCATTACCTTCTACAGACTCAAACGTTTTACTTGCTGTTTTATTTAACCCGAGGTAGTAGTAAGTTAAAAAATTAACAGCAGGATGCAATGCTGAAATTACTGAGAATAAAACTACTAAGCTTCCTGATAATAAAAAATTCAATCTCAGTTTTATAAGATCGATATCATTTATTGAAATGTTATATATAAACAAAAACCCAAATATAAAAAATATAAAAGAAAGAGACCAAAAAAATACTGAATTTAAATTGTATGCTGAGCTTGTAAATCCTTTTATTTTATCAACATCAAAAAAATCTATATTGTTTTCAATACTAGAAGTCCAAAAATAGACAAAAGGCAAATACAGCACAAGAAACAATTTATTACCCAAATTTTTAAATAATGTGTTGATTCCAATAAACATTAAAAATAAGTAAATAATATTTAGATTGGAACTATTAAACGTGCCAGACACTACAAATAAAAAAGGCATAAAATATAAAATATTTTTTATTCTTCTTTCTACCATTTCTGAAAATATTTTTAAGAGAATAAAACAAGTTAGAATAATCGAATATAAAAGATAGTTATTTGTCCAATCTGTTGAGAAAATTTTTGAATTAAAGCTATAAAATGCACTTTCAGAAAAGAAATGTATCAATATTAAAATTATTGAAATAAAAATTGATATATTTTTGAATTCTAGGTTATATTTTTTATGTTTTGGAATTAAAGAAAATAAGACCAACCAAAATAAAGCTTGAACAATGAAATCTAAGTTTAGGTTTGTTCCAACATACACAACTGGTTTATTATTTATTTCATCAGCACCATTTATTTTGGAAAAACAGTCTATAGTTGCAGGTTTATCTAAATTTATTAAGTAATTATTTTCGGGGTTTTTTACTAAAAATTCAAAAAAAGAATATGTACAAGTAGTAGATTGATAGTTATCAATACTATTATTTTCTATTTTAGAAATAGCATCAAGGGAACCAGAATTGTTTATTGTCCAAGGTGCAAGAACCAAGATAACAATTAACAAGTATTTAAATAATTTTGAAGTTTTTAAAATTTTTATTCCTTTATTTTTGTGTAAATATTTGAAGCAATTAAAAAAATTGAAGTAATAGCTAATACATAGAACAAATTTTTTTCATAATTAATTAAATTTGTGAAATTAGTTACCCACCCACCATTTACATAATTTGCACACTCAATCCATGAGTTTACAGTTACAGCAGAACCCGATTCGTTAAATAGCGTTATGGGAGTAAAATTTGGGTCTGCTTCAAACACAAAGTTTGGGTCACTTTTAATTTTTTCAAAATCAAACACTTTGTCTGATTCACCACATATAGTTAATATGTTTGTGTCCATATAATATTATCTCTTAAATTAAGACTTAACTGAATGATAATATTACATCTATCGATTACCTGATATTTCATATTTCGAATAATATATGTTTTATGAATGGTGACCCTGGATACTTTGGTCCTGACTCAATGATGTGGAAGGTAAATAAAGAAATCACTGTACTTTTTGGTGGAGCAAGAGCACTACTGATGCATGCGGCACACCCACTCATTGCTGCAGGAGCTAGGCAAACCTCTTTCTATCAAAGAGATCCATGGAAAAGATTGATTAGAACTTTATCTCTTCAAAATTCAGTTACATTTGGAACTAAAGCTGAAGCTGATGAAAGTGCACATAGAATAAATAAGCTACATGAAGTAATAAAGGGGGAAGATGAGGTCACTGGTGGATATTATGACGCACTTGACCATGAACAGCTTTTGTGGGTACATGCATGTTTACAAATCTCCTCAATTTATTTTTATGAAAAAACAGTTGGTAAATTAACTAACGATGAAAAAAATAAATATCATGAAGAAAACACTCTCGCTGCAGATATGGTGTTGGTTGATATTAGCCAAATGCCTAAAACTCATAACGAATTAAAAGAGTGGGTAATTCAAAAATCTAAAGAAAAGAACTATTTGATTAAAACTGATGTAGCAATGGATGTGTATGACATCATTGGTGGGGGTCCTGTTCCTAAACACATAAAACCAATATGGCCATTTATTGCATTTACTGCATTTAACACACTCCCAAAAGAGTTTAAGGATGTATATGGAATTAAAAGCTCAAAATTAAAATCATTTTTCGTAAATTTTAATCTTTTTTTACTAAAGTTTACTAGGCCTTTTCTCCCACCATTCTTTCGTTTAATTGCTCCAGCTCGTTGGGCAAAACAAAGAATTACAAAATCTCCTAACCTTTCATTTAAAGACAAAGCTAATTACTAAGCAATATAATAAATTATATGAAAGAAGAACGAAACTGGTCAGATATATCGAAAGACATATCAAATGTTGCAAAAAAAATAAAATCACGTATTGATGAAGAAGATCTTGTAGATGATTTGAAGGATACTTTTAAGAATACTATTGAGAATACTTCAGAATTGATAAATAGTATTATTCAGACAGTCGAGTCAACAGTCACTGATGATGAAATAAAAAAAGACACAAGAGAAATAGTTAGCAACATAAACAGCGAACTAAAAAGCTTGCTGAGTGAAACAAAAAATAGGTTTTCAGGCACAGAAGACTTGGGAATCCTTTCTGAAGAAGAGTAAACTTTATATTCCTTATAATCAATAGAGATGTTTATACTAATCTTTGTTATTAATTAACTGGGTCGGTAGCTCAATCGGCAGAGCAGGAGCCTTTTAAGCTCAAGGTCGTGGGTTCGATTCCCACCCGACCCACTTATATTCCACGAATTTTTTTTGCAAACATTGCAAATGGAGTTTTTAAGATTATTTCAAGATCAAGAAATAAACTCCAATTTTCTATATATTCTATGTCGTACCTGTACCAGGTCTCAAAATCTTTAGTATTTCTCTCATTAATTTGCAGCAAGCCAGTAATTCCTGGCATTACATTTAATCTCCTCATGTAACTTGTAGTAAATAATTTTGTATCATTATCAAATAAAGGTCTAGGTCCAACTATTGACATTTCCGCTTTAAGTACATTAATTAATTGAGGTATTTCATCTAAACTATATTCTCTGATAAAAGACAGTCCTTTAACAATTCTTGGATCATTTTCTATTTTAAATAGGGGCCCTTTGCTTTGGTTAAGATCTTCAAGTTCACTTCTTAATTCATGTGACTCTTTTTTCATTGTTCTAAACTTATACATATTAAAATGATCTCCATGTAAACCAACTCGTCTTTGTTTAATAATTACTGGACCACCGTCTTTAGTAAAGATTAGGATATAAATTAAAAATATAATTGGCGAAAACAATATCAACAAAATTAAACTGAGAAAAATGTCATTTGCTCTTTTAAGAATAAACTTTGCACCGTATTGTATATCATTGTTAAAGTAAAGAAGTCGATGCTCTTCTAAACCTTCTTCTCTGTAAATAAAATTATTTGTAAATTTTATTTTATTTTTTGTAATGATTAAAACTTTTTTATTTAGGTTAATTAAATATTTTTCAAGCTCTTCTGAAATAGAATTAGCGCTTATCTCTATGACTACTAAATTTACTTTGTTCTTTTTATTTTCTCTGTCAATAATATTTATGATCTCTCTATTTATATTTTCAGTTTTTACAAAAAAAGATCCTAAATTCTTTCTAAAAGTCATTATTCTTAATTTTCTAAATTTTGAATTGTTATCTAAATTAATGGAAATAAAAGACTCGTTTGTTACAGACCTGCCTAAAAGAGACGATATAAATTCGGTATTTCTAAAAGCAAGCAATATTAAAGGTACGAAAAAAGAAAACAATAATAGGTTGCCTCTAAATAAGTTATTAAACCTTAATATGAAAAAGCTGATCATTATGTAGCTTGTCCAAACAAGATAAATTTGGAAATATTCTCCTAAAAGGTTTCGGTTCATTGAGTAAGTTAGCTCATTTACATAGGTGTAAAACTTTGTTGAATACAATAAAATCAAGAAGAAAAAAATTAATAATACAAGAACACCATCAACTGTAATCAATCTGTCATTTATAAATGGAAAAAATCTTTCTTTATCTTTTAACAGGTTTAAATAAATTTCTTGTTTGAACTCTTCATTCCAAATTAAAAAGTTATCAAAATAAAAAATTGTAAAAGCAGTAAGAATTCCTTGAAGAAGAAAAAATCTAAATGAATATTTTGCTAAGTTTTTAAAGTTCATCTATTCCATATTATTGGTAATAAATTTATTACTATGTATTTTTTTTATAGTTATACTTTATTTATTACGGGGGCGTGGTGAAGTCTGGAGTTCACGCCTGCCTGTCACGCAGGAGGTCGCGGGTTCGAATCCCGTCGTCCCCGCAAAAGGCCAGATAGCTCAG
>MDSV01088648.1_pt1 | contig 10930 bp, 10 predicted proteins | sample 810851 | NCBI WGS metagenome assembly MDSV01 (sample SAMN05326640, study PRJNA326480) | marine metagenome | isolation source: seawater | place: Atlantic Ocean: North East | collected 2012 | reverse complement strand
TCCCAATAGACGTAACAAAATTGATGATCTAAAATTTAAACCAATTTCTTCACCAATTCATCCACTCGAACATATTCCCGATCCGTCGGCTTATTCTGAGATAAAGAGAGGACATTTTGTGTTAACAAATGAGTTGGGGTATAGTTAATTGTTCAAAATTTCTCGATATTTATATGTAAATTTAACAATTGCCATGAAATCTGAAGGTCTGCTTTTATAATAAAGTCAGTTAAACCAATTGAACTTGACATGCCGTAACGTAAAGTTAATAAGCATTTTAATAATAATATTAATAATTTCTTGGGTTGCCACCAGAATAAAAATCATATTAAGGTTTTGGCTGGGGAAATTGAGCATACGAAAAATTTTAGGGAGAAAAGAGATGAAACTAAAAATAACAATGATTGCTACAGCATTGATTATGGCAATCACAAATGCGGTTTATGCCGCAAGAGGAACTGATGGAAATGTGAGTATTATTTACTGGCAGGCCCCGTCAATATTGAATCCATATTTATCTAGCGGTACCAAGGATATTGAGTCGGCTTCTTTAGTCATTGAGCCATTAGGTAGATATACAGAGACAGGTGCCCTTGTACCATTTTTGGCAGAAGAAATTCCAACAGTTGCCAATGGGGGCGTATCAGCTGATCTCACAACTATTACATGGAAGCTACAAAAAGGACTTCTTTGGTCTGATGGAACACCTGTGACCTCAGCTGACGTCAAGTTTTCAGCAGACTACTGTATGGATCCTGACGGAGGCTGTTCTCAATTGGCTAAATTCGATGGTGTAAAATCTATTTCTACACCTGATGAATTGACAGTTGTTGTTACCTTCAAGGGGCCTATGCCAAATCCATATGGACCATTCATGGGAGGTCAAACACCGATCATCCAGAAGGCTCAGTTTGAAAACTGTATGGGCTCTAAGGCTCAACAATGCACAGAGCAAAACTTTAATCCAATAGGGACGGGACCATTTGTGGTCACTGAATTTAGACCTAATGATGTCATACAGTACAAAGCCAATGAAAATTACCGAGATCCAAGCAAACCAGCTTTTGCAACCCTGACTTTTAAGGGTGGTGGAGATGCAACAGCCGCTGGCAGATCCGTGTTAGAAACTGGTGAATTTGATTATGCTTGGAATTTGCAGCTTGCACCTGAGGTTATTGCTAATATGGAGAAAGCCGGTAAAGGTGTAGCAATTGCAGGATTTGGTCCTTTAGTTGAGAGATTAGAAATGAATATGACCGATCCCTCACCTTCTTTAGACGCTGATACAAGATCTACTTTGAAAGCCCCTCACCCATTCTTAACTGATATTAATGTCAGGAAGGCCCTCTCTATGGCAATAGATAGGCCACTTCTAGTTGAAATTGGATATGGAAAAGCAGGGGATGTTACCTGTGATTTAGTGCCAGCTCCCGACAATTATGCGGCTAAGAATGATTATTGTGTAAAGCAAGATATTGCCGGTGCAAATGCCTTACTTGAATCTGCTGGATGGAAGAAAGGTGCTGATGGGATTCGTGCAAAAGATGGTGTAAGAATCTCAATTCTGTACCAAACATCTACTAATGCTGTTCGCCAAGATTTTCAAGCTCTCATAAAGGAATGGTGGGCACAAATAGGTGTTGAAACTGAACTCAGGAATTTGAATGCATCAGTATTCTTTGGTGGAGATCCTAATTCACCTGATACCTTCCAAAAGTTCTATGCAGATGTCGAGATGTATGCAAATACTTTTGATGGAACAGATCCACAGAGCTATCTCAGTATGTATCGTTGCGGGAATGAGCCCAACCCTGAAAAGGGATGGCAAGGTGAAAATATCAATCGATATTGTGACCCAAAGTACGATGCTCTTTTAGATGAGCTAGCTCGCACAGGTGATTTGGATAAGCGTGGAGAAATTGCTATTACTTTGAATAATATGTTAACTAAAGATAGCTACACGATTGTACCATTGGTTCACCGTGGAAGAGTTTCTGCACATGCTAATTCTCTTGGAGGAGTTGTTTTGAATACTTGGGATTCAGAACTTTGGAATGTAGCCGATTGGTATCGAAAATAATAACAAGAAAAGTGATTGCCCCAAGGATTAAAAGGGGCAATCACTGCTCAACCCTATGAACAGATTAATAAGTATAGATAGGCATTAGATGTTTGATTATACTGTCAGGCGTTTACTAATTGCAGTACCAACGCTTGTCATCATAAGTTTAGTTATTTTTCTTGTACTAAGCTTGGCTCCAAACGACCCGATGGCTCAAGTGCCAATGACTGTACCTCCCGAAGTAAAAGAAAAAATGCGTGAGGCTCTTGGTTTAGGACAACCATTGTACGTTCAGTTTTGGAAGTGGCTGGTTCAATTTTTCTGGATTGAACCTCAGGTGTTTATAGATCATTATTTTGGCACTCAGTTTGCTGAAGGAAAGCTTAGAGTAATAAGTTGGCAAACACGTGCTCCTGTAATGGACACTGTCGTAGAAAGACTTCCTCAAACTCTTTGGGTAGTTGCGATGTCTTATGTTGTAGCAATTGCAATCTCTATCCCTATCGGAATTTATTCTGCCTACAAGCAATACTCGGTATTTGATCAGGCAGGTACGTTTATCACAATGGTTGGCTATTCCATTCCACCATTCTTTACGGGACCTTTAGTGATAGTAATATTTGCAGTGAATCTAGAGTGGTTTCCTTCAACCTATGATACACTTCATAAAGTGGTTGACTGGGATAGTTTTGTAATTCAGCTGAGGCAGATGGCTTTACCTGTTATGGTCCTTGCCATACAGGGGACAGCACAGATCAGTAGATATATGCGTTCAGCCATTTTAGATAACTTAAATCAAGATTACGTCAGAACGGCAAGAGCCAAAGGATTAAGTGAATCGATAGTGATACTTGTACATGTGCTCAGGAATTCTATGATTCCAGTTATCACGGTGATTGCTTTGAATTTACCTCTAATTTTTGGCGGTGCTATTATAACGGAACAAGTATTCAAGGTAAATGGTATTGGGCAGCAATTGATTTTGGCAATTTATGCTAATGATTTACCAACAATTCAAACACTGACTTTTATTTTTGCATTTTTGATCGTTGGTATGAACTTAATTGCCGATGTCTTATATGCTATTTTAGATCCAAGGATAAGGTATGAATAAGATCAAAAGCAGTGAAGAGGTATTGTTGCACCCTGGTTCTAGTTATTGGGGTGATGTGTGGTTGCAATTTAAAAAACACAAGGGTGCTTTGATTGGTGCAATCTTATTTTTTTCAATTGTAATTGCTGTAATGATAGGCCCTTTCCTGTGGCCATTTGAAGCGAATGCCATAGATATAAGGTCAAGAAACCAAGGTCCGAGTTTTCTTCATCCTTTTGGAACTGACCAATTAGGTCGAGACACCTTTGCAAGAATGATTGCGGGTGGGAGGACATCAATCACTGTAGGGTTGGCAGCCATGTTTCTAGCTTTGTTCTTAGGTACTCTAGTAGGAATATTTGCAGGCTATTTTAAGAAATTGGATGGCTTGTTAATGCGTTTCACAGATCTCTTTTTATCTTTGCCACTGCTTCCTTTATTACTTCTAATGATGTTTCTTTTTCGAGAGCCTTTAAGTGTAGCTTATGGGCCTGAAAAGGGCATGTTTATACTTATTGTCGTTTCTATAGGGATAACCAGCTGGATGCCAACTGCAAGGATTGTGCGAGGAGATGTATTGGCTTTGAAACAAAGAGAGTTTGTAATTGCGGCCAGGTCAATCGGCACCTCTGATCAAAAAATAATTGTGCGGCATATTTTTCCTAATATCTTGTCGCCAATATTAGTTTCTGCAACTCTAGGAATAGCTAACGCTATTATAACAGAGAGTGCCTTATCTTTCTTAGGCCTTGGATTCCCTCCTGATTTTCCGACCTGGGGACGTCTTTTAAATGATGCTGTAGATTATTTGCAGCTACATCCGGAAAGAGTAATGTGGCCAGGTTTGGCTATTTCTCTGACAGTACTTAGCATTAATTTTCTAGGAGATGGATTAAGGGATGCACTGGATCCGAGGATTCGAGGGAGATAATATCTCCATTTATCCTAAGACTTAATTCTTTTGATTGAGCCCTCGTATATTGCACCATCTTCAATAGCAATAACTTCGTGAAAAGTATCACCTTCAATTCTACTTGTTGATGCTAATCTGACTTTCTTACCTTTTAATGATCCCTTAACCCTACCCAATATAACTGCTTCATCTGCGATGGCCTTACCGTCTATAAAACCTTCTTCTCCCACATAAAGAGATTTTGCCTCTAGGGTTCCTTTTATTATTCCATTAAATTGGACTTTACCCTTTGACGACATACTACCTGTGACCTTTAAACCTTGGCTAATAGTAGATACTTCCGGTACAGTGCTGCTATCTTTGGTAGCGTTTGGAATCTCAGTAATGCGGGATGCAACCTCAATTGGTAAACCACTAGTTGGGATCTTTTTGGATTTTGATCTTCTAAAGAACATTCTTTGGACAATACAAAAATTAGGTATAGAAAAGCATTATCGTAAATCATACTGACCTATCAAGCTTTTTATTTAATTTGACTCATGAAAAGCTGATTGTGAGGTAAATTCTAAAAGAATTAACTCCTAATAACATTGGACTTAAGTAGCATATGATGCTTAATTGCGTCACTATTTGACTTATTTACAAAATTTTGGCTCATTAGAGTAAGAGCAGAATTGACTAATAATTTTTCTTGAGTAAATTAAGCACACACTCTATTTTTTGGTGAGGAAAATTATGAAAAAGTTTTTGATTTTAGCAATGTTTGCAACTTTCGGTATTTTAGGAGGTTGTGCTGAGACCGCTGTAACTGTTCCAGCTGATGCTATCGTATGCTCTAAAGCTGCAGGTTGTTCATAAACGAATATACGGCAAGATCTATTTAAATTTAGGGGCTATCCATTTGAAATGGGGGCCCCTTTTTATTTCCACCGATTATGGACCCAGTACCATTGAGTGGGGTTCTCTCTTATTCGTCTAGTTAAACTCTGATTTAGTTTTTTTGTCATTGTCTCAGGAGTGGAAACAGGTACTGGTGATTCTAGTGCAACTCGAACCAAATTCGTATTTTTTTGGCGTATTGAGTAAGCTGGGATCAATAGTGCATTATACCTTATGGCTAAATCAGCAACTGCAAAAGTTGTTTTGGCAGGTTTTCCCAAAAAATTTATATACCGACCACTACTAATGGCTTGATCAATCATTACGCATACAATTCCACCTGCTTTTAGATGCCGAATCATTGCTACTGTACCTTTACGGTTAGCTTGAAATATCGGTGTACCTCCGGCACTAATTACTTTGTGATGATATGGTTGATAAAAATTATTTTTGCTCTTTTGATATACTGCAGCGGTTTCTAATCCGTTTCTTTTTAAAATTGCTCTAATAGCTTCCCAAGGTCCAAGATGCCCAGACACAATTATTATGGGACGTTTTTTTCTTTTTGCAGTATGGATCTCTTCAAGTTGATCAGAATTAGTAAGTTTGATTGATTGTTTGGCATGAAACTCTTCATTAAATAAGAACTCTGTAAAAGTTTGGCCAAGATTTCTTGAAAAATTTATCAAGAATTCATTTTTTTCATGTTTTGTTAACTCTGGATAAATGAGGTCTAGATTATTTAAAACTCTGTTACGATATCTAGGGATAGATCGGATGGCAAAACTGACAATAAATCCACCAAATTTGATTCTTTTTTCATATCTGATTAGACGAGCTGCCTTGATAAATATCCAGAGTGGAGCATATTCCAAAAGCCTTACAAATACTTTCCACACCAGGCAATCCTTTTAGAAATACATATGATTCTGCTTAGATTTACTTCAAAGGACTAATGATCATAGTCATTTGGCGACCTTCAATTTTTGGGATAGAGTCTATTTTGCCAATTTCAGAGGTATCTTCTGCAACCCTTTCCAACAAATTTTTCCCTAATTCTTGGTGAGCCATTTCTCTTCCTCTGAAACGCATGGTTATTTTGACTTTATCACCATGGTCCAAGAATTTAGTTACAGACCTCATTTTGACTTCGTAATCATGTATATCAGTATTAGGTCTAAACTTAATTTCTTTTACATCGATGGTTTTCTGCTTTTTCTTGGCTTCTGCTTCTTTTTTTTGCTGCTCATATTTGTATTTGCCATAATCCATTATTTTACATACTGGCGGGGTGGCATTTGGGGAAATTTCAACTAAATCGAGAGATTCTTCTTCAGCTAATTCAATTCCTTGCCCAGGACTTACTAAGCCGATATTTTCCCCTTTTGAACCTATTAAACGAATTTCATTACAGTCGATATACTGATTTATCCGTGCACCCTGGTCCCTAGAAACCTGAGGGCTTGCTTGCGGTCTTCTTACGATGGTTAATTCTCCTTTTTTTATTAATTTCTTTTTTTGTTCGACACTAAGATCCGCTATTAATATAGCTGATACTAATTAATTAGTCAAAATATAGACCACTTTAAATTGGTCTGGAAATAGATTACTTCTCACTTGGCTATTTAGGGATTAGGCTTGATTGCATCAAATTCTCCAAAGCTTGCGGAAATGATTGTGTCTCTGTCGCATTATTGCCCAATTTCCTTATGGTGACAGTTTGATTTTCAACCTCTCGTAACCCTACTGCATAGATAACTGGTATCTTTTTTAATGAATGCTCCCTAATCTTATAATTTATTTTTTCGTTTCTTATGTCTAACTTCACCCTTAAATTATTTTCCGAAAGTTTATTGTACAACTCCTTAGCATAATCATTTGCTCCCGAAACAATTGAGGCGATGACTACTTGTATTGGTGCCAACCAAAGTGGCAAATTTCCTGCATTTTCTTCTATTAGAATTCCAATGAAGCGTTCAAAGGAGCCCAGGATTGCCCGATGAAGCATGACAGGCCTTTTCTTATTTCCATCTTGCCCCACATAGGTTGCATCAAGACGCTCTGGCAAGACAAAGTCTACCTGTAATGTACCGCATTGCCAATCTCTTCCAATAGCATCAGTCAAAACAAATTCTAGTTTTGGGCCATAAAATGCACCCTCCCCAGGATTTAATTCAAATGCTGATCCAGCTGCATTAGTTGCATTCATCAAGGCGTTCTCAGCTTTCTCCCAAATTTTATCTGAACCAGATCTTTTTGTTGGACGGTCTGAAAATTTAATTTTGAATTCCTTGAATCCTAAATCTGAATAAATTTTAGAAAGAAGATCAATAAATATCTTAGTCTCATCTTCAATTTGCTCTTCCGTACAGAATATATGAGCATCGTCTTGAACAAAACCTCTTACGCGCATAATTCCATGCATTGATCCAGATGGTTCATAGCGATGGCATGAGCCAAATTCTGCCATTCGGAGGGGTAAATCGCGATAAGATTTCACACCTTGATTATATATTTGTACATGACAAGGACAATTCATAGGCTTAAGGGCATTCACCCTTTTTTCTCTGGCCCCTTCTTCGTCGACTTCAACTAAGAACATATGTTCTTGGTATTTATCCCAATGGCCAGATTTCTCCCAGAGCTTTCTATCAACAACTTGGGGTGTCTTAACTTCTAAATAATTACCTTTTTCTAGTTCTCTTTGCATATAATTTTGTAGAATTTGATAAATCCGCCACCCTTTTGGGTGCCAGAAAACCATTCCAGGAGCCTCTTCTTGCATATGAAAAAGCTCCATGTCTTTTCCGAGCTTTCTGTGATCTCTCTTTTTTGCTTCTTCCAAGACATGCAGATATTGCTTTAATCCATCTTTGTTTCTAAACGCAACGCCGTAAATTCTTTGTAGCATCTTATTAGTGCTATCACCTTTCCAGTAGGCTCCTGCTATACTCATCAACTTAAAACAGTCACTAGGTACTTGGCCTGTATGTAGAAGGTGAGGCCCTCTACACAAGTCTTGCCAGTGTCCATGCCAATACATTCGGATATCTTGATCTTTAGGGATGTCATCGATTAGTTGAACTTTATAGTGTTCTTTCTTTTCCTTATAGAAATCAAGTGCATTCTTTCTTTTCCAGACTTCTGTTTTAACCGGGTCATGCAGATTAATGATCTCTTTCATTTTTTTTTCGATTACGAGCAAATCTTCGGGAGTGAAAGGTTCTTCTCTGTCAAAATCATAATACCAGCCGTTTTCAATTACAGGGCCTATAGTGACTCTGGTGTCAGGCCATATCTCCTGTACTGCTCTGGCCATGATATGGGCGCAATCATGCCTAATAAGCTCTAGTGCAATAGATTCATCTTTATTGGTATGAATTTCAAGTTTTGAATTATCTTCTATTTGTAATGTTAAATCACTTAAAACTCCGTTGATGGAACACGCTATTGCTGCCTTCTTTAGTGACGAAGAAATATTTTGAGCAATCTGTAAACCAGACACTCCTTTTTCAAACTCGCGCTTGGATCCATCCGGAAATGTTATTGAAATCATTTCCATGTTTGCGGGTGAATTTCCCATGGACACCTCCCTCTGTGATCCTTTTAGTTTGCGTGTTTCTTTTGTCAAAGATTATTTTCCTATTAAAACTATATTGTTAACTTCAATTCTTGTGCGGAGAGAGTAATTCATTTAATAAAAACCAAATTTGAATCATTAATTAAGTAGGCAAAGAAGTAACTGAAGAGGAAATTATTTTGTTAGAACCAAGCTGGCATCATCCCGACTCTTTCCGATCTATAGCTTATCATAAGGTGGAAGGCACACCCGAAAATTCTAATTCGCCTGGGGTAATTTTTCTAGGTGGTTTAGCGTCAGATATGGGAGGGACAAAGGCAAAATATTTGGAAGAGTGGGCAAAGAACTCTGGAAAATCTTTCATTAGGTTTGATTATACCGGTCATGGAAGCTCTAGTGGAGAATTTTTAGATGGTTCGATACAGTCATGGTTTGGAGATGCTGTTTCGGTTTTGGATGAATTAACGTGTGGCAAGCAAATCTTAGTTGGTTCTTCTATGGGAGGATGGATTGCTTTTCTATTAGCAAAACATAAACCGCTTAGAGTTCATTCTATTCTTGGTATAGCGGCTGCGCCTGATTTTACCGAAGATAGTATGTGGGAAAAATTTGACAAAAAACAAAGGTCACAGATCATGGAGAATGGCTTTATTTATCAAGAATCTGAATACTCTGAAGAGCCATATAAAATTTCTAAAAACCTCATCATTGATTCTCGAAAATGTCTGATCTTGAGGGAAAAGTTAGAATTGCCTTTTCCAGTAAGACTTTTACAAGGCACAGACGATTGTGATGTTCCCGTTGATCTTGCAATAAAGCTATTAAAGCACGTAGATTCCCCAGATGCTAAACTTGAAATTGTTAAAGGTGCAAATCATAGTTTTTCTAGTGAGAGTTGTTTACGTCTTATTTCGCAGAACATTGATAATTTAATGAAAAAATAAAGAACTAATTTTAATTCCATGCTTTTAAGTAGTTTGATATTAATAGGTATTTTTGTAATTTTAGTAGCATTACCCCGAAAAAGAGTGGCTTTTCATAAAGCATTCAATGTTGAAGACATAGGGAATGATGTAGAAGAATATCTAAGATTGGCGGAAGATAACGATAAATATTTGCACTCTTGGGCAAAGAAAAAAATAATTTGGTATAAGAATAAGAAATTTAAAAAGACTCCAATTTCTATCGTCTATGTTCACGGGTTTTCTGCCAGTTTGGGAGAAATCAGACCGGTGCCAGATTTGTTGGCCAATAATTTGGGCGCTAACCTTTATTTTACTAGGCTGGCAGGTCATGGTAGCCGAGATCCACTTGCGCTAGGAAGATGTAGTGGGAGAGATTGGTATCGTGATGTAGAAGAATCTCTGGAAATAGGATTTCGTGTTGGCGACCAGGTATTAGTAATTGCTACATCCTTTGGTGCAGCACTTGTGTCTGAATATTTGTCAAAAAACTTTTTGGGGAACAAAATCTTAGGAACAGTATTCATTTCCCCATGCTATGGAATATCTAATTGGAGAGTTAATCTATTTCAGCACGCTTTTTGGTCAAAGGTTTTATTTCCACTGATTTTTGGTAAATTAAGAGCGACAAGATCCCGAACTGGAGAAGAATCCAAATGGTGGAGCCAAGTTTATCCTGTAATAGCGATTGAAAACTTGGTTGTATGTGTGGAAAAAATATGGAGATCAAATTTTAGGAGTATTAAATCACCTAGTTTGATCATTTTCTGTAATAGAGACCGATTGGTGAGCATACCTAGAATAAAAGAAATGCCAAAAAGATGGGGTGGTGGTACATCTTTAAAACCCCTTGATGTACCTGCCCATACTGATCATGACAATTATCATGTAATTATGGGCGATGTAAAATCACCAACTCAAACGAAAAAGGGAGTTCAGATAATTTTGGATTGGTTAGATTTAAATCTCAACTTACCCAAGTATTCTAGCAATAAAAAGAATAATAATTCCAAAAATAGAAAGAAATAATCCGGCTAAATTTACTGGAACCAACTTACCGACTCTTTCTCTTAGATCTGCATCGGTGAGTATCTTCTTTTTGTGGGAAGATTTCAGCTTTATTGCAATGAAAACAACGTACAAAATTAGACTTATCCCTAGAATAAGAAGAATGGCGGCCAGTAGAATTACAAGTTTCATTTGAACAATTGATTCCTGAGTGAGTCGAAGATTAAATTACTTATAAATTTAGAGATAGGAGATATTTTTCAAAAAGTATAACCAAAAAGGAAATGAATTTTAATTATAATTAGGGCTTGCATTCTGAAAGGGTAAAATTTATTTGAAGAGTAGTGCCTCTATAGCTCAGCTGGTAGAGCAACTGATTTGTAATCAGTGGGTCGGGAGTTCGAGTCTCTCTGGAGGCACCACACAACACATG
>MDSV01066601.1_pt1 | contig 10930 bp, 10 predicted proteins | sample 810851 | NCBI WGS metagenome assembly MDSV01 (sample SAMN05326640, study PRJNA326480) | marine metagenome | isolation source: seawater | place: Atlantic Ocean: North East | collected 2012 | reverse complement strand
TGGCTGGGGCACTAGGATTCGAACCTAGGATGGCGGTATCAAAAACCGCTGCCTTACCGCTTGGCTATGCCCCAATCAAGTGTCTGATATATCATAATTAAATAAATTTAAATAGTTTTTGCTATAGAAAATAAAAATTTAGGGTGTTTTTTTCTTAATTTTTTCACTGCGACTTTTGCACTATGTTCATTGATGAACAAACCGTAACAAGAAGAGCCGGAGCCTGTGATTCTTGAGAAATAACAACCATTTGTGTCACTTATATTTAATAATAAATTTTTAACAATTGGGTGACTTTTTTCAACAATTGATTGTAAATCATTTTTTGATTTTGCAAGATAGTTTATAAATTTATTTAATGAATTAAGATTTGTTTGTGAAAAATTTTCTTTTTTTGAGTACTTTTTAACTTTAGAAAAAATTTTTCGTGTAGAGCACTTAATCAATGGATGAGCTAATATAAAAAAAAATTTATATTTTCTCCGAAATTTAACTACTGTTTTTAGATTTTTAAGGTATCCTTGATTATAAGAAAATAGTCTAAGATCAGATCCGATATAATCAATAAACTTATCTAGTATTTTTTTACTCAATTTTTTTTTCAATAAGAAATTCAAAATAGTTGCAGCATTACTTGTGCCACCAGCCAAACCAGCATAAACCGGGATTTGTTTAATAATCTTAATAGAGTAATAGTCTGAAATAAGTTTATATTTTCTCATCAATTTTAAAATTTTTGATACAGAATTATTAGAATGACTTATATTTTTAGAATGAGTTCCATCTATTAATATTTTGTCCTTTTTTGAATTCTTATTTTTTTTAATTGAAATAAGGTCAAATTTATTAACTAAACAGTAAACCGACTGTAAATTATGTAGTCCGTTTGCCAATTTTTTATTGACAATTAAATTTAAATTGATTTTTGCATAAGATTTTAAGACCATAAATTAAAGGCCTTTTATTAATTTTTTTTCAATAATCTCTTTTAAATCTTTTTCTGCTTTGTCAAGACTCAAAACATAATTCCAATAATATCTGGCTTGAATCTCTTTTTCATTTTTCCAAAGAACATCTCCATAATGATCATTAACTATAGGGTCGGCAGGCATGAGTTTTACTGCAAGTTGAAGGTAATCTTTTGCTTCTTCATATCTTTTTAATTTGAATAAAGCCCAACCTAATGAGTCAATAATGAAAGGATCATTAGATTTTAATGTATTTGCTTTTTTTAACATTTCTAAAGATTTTTTTATTTTTACACCTTTTTCAATCCATGAATATGCTAAATAGTTGATTACATAAGCTTGGTTAGGGCTAACTTCTAAAGAAGATAGAAGATCTTTTTCAGCTTTCTTCCATTGTCCTGTTCTCTCATAAGCGACTCCTCTACCGTCTGTAACATCAGGAAAAAGTGGATGTGATTTGTCAATTTTTTTTAGTACTTCGGTATAAAAAATAATTGATTTTTCGAATTCCTCATTATTTTTTAAAAATTCTGCGTAATCAAATGTTTCATAAATGCCTTTTAATGATAGTTGATTGTACGAACTTTCCATTAAGTTTAAAGATTTTAACTTTTTTTCCTCTTGAATTAAAATTCTTGAAATTTGTTTATTGGCAAACCATTTAAAAGCACTTCCATAACTTAAAAGCCTTTTGTAAATTTTTTTTGCAGCAATTAAGTCTCCAACATTATAGGAGTTTTCTGCTAGTAAGGTATCGTAGGCATGAAAATCTTTGTTCAGGTACTTTGACAAATTTAAATAAAAATTTGAAAGATAAAAGATCGATTGAGAGGAAAGAGCATTTGCTCCGATATAAAGTAATTCTGCAGCGACATGGTTTTCTTTTTTACAGTCAAATTCAAAACTATTATTATGATTGTCTTGATCATTCTTGTATTGATTTAATAATAGATTTCTGGGATATTTTTTTAATGACTCCTCTATGATTTTTTCAGCTTCATTTTTAGAGCCGATACTATCCAAATATTTTGCGTGAAAATAGTTGTATCTTGAAAAATCAGTTTGATTGCCCGATATTAAGTCTTCAAATAGCAGATCCGTACTTGGGCTATTATAGAAACAGTGTAAAAATGCATTCTGTATCTTTTTGAGATTAGCAAATCTACCGTCTAGTTGATTGAGGTTTAATTTAGATTTGTCTAAATTCTGATTTCTTAGATTTGACCAAACATATAAAGTCTCAGCAATATAATTGTCTAAAATAGATGCAGAGTTTCTATTTTTTGCTTTTAAAAAGTATTTATTAGAAATATCAAAATTGGAATTTTTAAGATGGTAAATACCAATAATTATATCGGTTTCAAAACTCCCTTGCTTATCTTTTTCAAGTTTTTTTGAAAATTTAAATGCTTGGTTTAAATTGCCTGAATTAACTAGGGAGTATAAATATTTTGATGAAAAGGCTAAGTGGCTTTGCTCTAATCCGTCGAGATTTTTTAAATGTTTATAAGAGTCCTTATACTTGCTCTGATTTAAAAGTAAAACTCCTGAAAAGTAATCTGCTATGTTTTCAGCCTTATTAAATTTATCAAAATCTTTAGCTTGGAGTGTGGAAAAAAAAATAAAAATAGTGACAAATAAAACCTGTCCTGTAGTCTTTAAATGTTTTTTAAAAATAAGCATAGTATGTTTAAGAATAATAGCAAAATTAAATTAATAAAGTATTACAACTTAATAAATCATAATTTAATTTACAATAATAAGGCAATCAATAGATATAAAAAGGATAATTATGAAATTTCCGAGAATAAAGCTAAAAATTTAGAACTTTTAAAAAAAACTATTATAAATCAAAATAGCTGTGAATTAAAAAAACAAGCTAAAAATATCGTATTTAGTGACGGTAATCCAAAATCAAAAGTTATGCTTATTGGCGAAGCACCGGGTGCTAATGAGGATCAAGAAGGGTTGCCTTTTGTTGGTAGAGCCGGAATGTTACTTGATAAAATGCTAGCGGCAATTAATTTAGATAGGAAAAAAGTTTATATATCAAATATAGTAAATTATCGTCCGCCCGAAAATCGAAGACCTACAGAGCAAGAAATTAAAAGATATCTACCTTTTATTTCAAAACATATTGAAATAATTAATCCTAAAATACTTATTCTGCTGGGCAGTACTTCGATGAATGCCTTAATTGGAAGTGATATAGTTATTTCCAAAATGAGAGGCAAATGGATAAGAAAGAAATTTGGAAATTGTGAAACATCCGTAATGATTACTTTTCATCCTGCTTTTTTAATGAGGCAACCAGCTCAAAAAAAAATGGCCTGGATCGATTTAAAGATGGTAAGAGACAAAATAAAAAAACTTAATATTTAATTGAAGGATTGTATAACAGCCGGAGTTGATGAAGTTGGTAGGGGTTGTCTCGCAGGTCCTGTTGTTTCGGCTGCAGTAATATTTAAAAAGAGCATAAACTTAAAAATTTTGAAAGACTCTAAAAAAATATCATTCAAAAAAAGAGAGAGAATTTTTGAACATATTAAAAGTAATTCGTACTATGCAATAGGGGTTGCTTCAGTTGAAGAAATTTTAAATTTAAATATTTTACAAGCATCCTTACTTTCTATGAAAAGAGCCTTAGAAAAACTTACAATAAAACCAGGTTTGACTTTAATAGACGGAAATTTTGCTCCTAGAGGTTTAAAAAATTTTAAAAATATAATTAAAGGAGATGAAAAAATTAAAGTCATAAGTGCTGCCTCTATAGTTGCTAAAGTTTATAGGGATAGATTTATGATTAAATTATCTAAGAAATTCTCAAATTACGCTTGGGATAAAAACTTTGGATATGGGACTAAGGATCATTTAAAAGGTTTAAGAAAGTTTGGGGTAACAGTGCACCACAGAAAAGATTTTAAACCAGTACACAAGATATTGTTGAGCAAAGAGTCTTAAGCACAATAAGACTCATTTTTTTTCTTAAATTGTTTGACCATAGATTCAATTTAGAGTTGAGTCTGTTTAATGTCAAAATTTTTAAATAATATTCATAATAGCGATTGTTTAAAGCAGTTGAAAAAAATTCCAGATAAAACTTTTGATTTAGTTTTTGCCGATCCTCCTTACAACATGCAGATTGGTGAAAAATTAACTCGACCGGACTCCACTAAAGTGAATGGGGTTAATGACAAATGGGATCAGTTTAATAGTTTCAAAGATTACGATAATTTCTGTAAAGATTGGTTGATTGAATGTAAAAGAATTTTAAAGGATAGTGGAAGTATATGGGTTATAGGATCATATCATAATATTTTTAGATTAGGCTACCATTTACAAAACTTAGATTATTGGTTGCTCAACGATGTAATTTGGAAAAAGAATAACCCAATGCCAAATTTTAGAGGTACAAGATTCACTAATGCTCATGAAACTTTAATTTGGGCTTCAAAAACAAAAAAATCGAAATATACTTTTAATTATCAATCTCTTAAATGTTTAAATGATGATTTACAAATGAGGTCAGACTGGACCTTGCCTATTTGTAATGGGAAAGAAAGGTTAAAGAAAAATGGAAAAAAAATACATTCTACTCAAAAACCAGAAGCACTACTACATAGAATTATATTAGCAACAACTAATAAAGGTGATGCAATTTGTGATCCTTTTTTAGGCACTGGTACGACTGCGGTGGTATCTAAAAAATTAGGAAGAAATTATTATGGAATTGAAAAAGATAAAAAGTACTTTAATGCAGCTAAGGAAAGAATAAAAAAAACTAAAAGAATTGCAGATGAAAGTTTAGATACTATTGAAAATAATAAATCTAAACCTAGAATACCTTTTGGTTCACTTGTAGAACTTGGGATAATTAAACCGGGAACATCTCTATTTGATACAAAGAAAAAGATTAATGCTAAAATTATGGCAGATGGAAGTATAAAATATAAAGATACCGAGGGTTCAATACACAAAATAGCTGCAAAAATAATGGGCGCCGAGAGTTATAACGGGTGGACCTATTGGTATTATAACTTAAATGGGTCTGATATATTAATTGATAGTTTGAGACAAAAGTTTATTTCGGAAAAACAGATCTAATCTTTATAAACTGTTCCCAAATAAGAATTAATAAAACTCTTTCTTTTAATTAAGAATTTCATTAATAAGTTTCTAATTTCCTGCAAAATTGAATTTGATAAATGAAAGACAAAAAAATTAAGATTAGACCTTTTTCTAACAATTTTTGCTCTTTTTGATCTTTCTTGAAAATAAACTTTTTGAATATCTGCTTTTTCCTCTTTAATCAAATTGAATAATTCATATGCGCTTTCTATAGATTGCCCAGCTCCTTGTGCTAACGTAGGTAGAAAACCATTGAACGCATCTCCAATATAAAAAACTTTATTGTTTGAAGATGGAAGTAATTGAGAGGTAAAATATAATGGCCAAGATTTTAGATTACCTTTTAAAGCTTTTTTAAAAGAAGGATTTTGACTGAGAACTTTATCAACTAATAATTCAATTTTATCAGGATCGTAATTTTTTTCTCTGATGATACAAACAAGATTTAGTTCTTTATTTTTATTAACCGGATAAATAACAATATGACAATTTTTTCCCATCATAAGACTTATTTTTTCCTCATTTAAATCTAAATCAAGTTTTGATTTTATAATTGTTCTTATTGCTATAGCCTTTTTAAATTTTGGCTCGTTTTTTTTCTTTTCAAAAAAAGATCTTGTATTTGAGAAAATGCCATCAGCTCCTACAACTACATCGACCAGGTCATTGGTATTATCATTAAATTTAATAAGCACTTTACCTTTAAGTTCAGAAACTTCTTTTATGTTTTTTCCAAATCTTAAATGCTGTGTGTAAATATCATCTTTTAAAAATTCAATTAAAGTGGATCTTTGTAAAGTGGTGTATTTATGTTTGTCTGTATTAAATTGTCTAAGATCTAAATCACAAATTTTTTTATTTTGAATATCATAAATATCTATTCCGTCTGGGTAGAAAATTTTTTCTTTATCAATTTTATCAAATCCGATCTTGTTTAAAATTTTAATACCGTTTACTGATAATTGAATTCCATAGCCCTCATCCAAAGAAAGGCTTTCTTGTTTTTCGTACAGCATGAATTCGTAATCAGAATTCTTTTTAATAAAATTCGCAAGTGTTAAACCTGCTATGCCAGCACCAATGATAGCTATTTTTTTTTTCATTAAAATAAAGATGAAACCTGTTTGAATATTTTTTTAGTAAAACTTGGAATGAATTCTTTGTTTTGTTCTAAAGAGTACCATTCATGAGATGCTGGTATTTTATTAGAAAATTTATAATATAAATTTATATTAAGTTTTAAATTAGAAATAGAATTTTTATAATTTTTAAGAAATTTCCAATTTTGCTTATTGGGTAAATTGTTTGACTCTTTAATTGTGGGTAAATTAAAATTCTTTAAAAAGCTTATTTGATTTTTTTTAGTTAAGGCAATCTTTTTTTTTCTGTTAATATAGCAGAAAATATCCAAATTTTTAATTTTAATCATATTTGTTTTTACACTTTTAATTTTTTTATTAGATTTAAAATAATTACAGGTTTTATTCAAACAACACGTAATACAATTTGGGTTTTTTGGTTTACAGACTAGTGCTCCAAATTCCATTAAAGCTTCAACAAAATCTGCATTTCGATTACTGCTAAAAAGCTTTTTTTTGTTTTTATCTATTAATTTATTAAAATTAATTTTCTTTTCTTCTTTATTAATTAATCTTGAAAAAATTCTTTTTACATTTCCATCAACTGCTATTGTAGGTACATTATAAACTAAACCTAATAATGCATTCCCTGTGTAATCTCCGATTCCTGGAAGTTCCTTAATTTGTTTAAGAGTAGTTGGAATTTTTGACTTATAATTTTTAACAAGAAGTTTTGAGCAAGCTAAAAGATTTCTTGCCCTTCTATAGTAGCCAAGTCCTTCCCACATTTTCAAAATTTCTCTTTCATTACTTTTTGATAAGGCTTTTAAGTTTTTAAATTTTTTCGTAAAATTATTGAAATAGGGAATAACTGTTTTTACTTGAGTTTGTTGAAGCATAAATTCACTTAGAAGTCTGTAATACTGCTTTTTTGCTGACTTTTTGCTAACACGCCAAGGTAATATTCTTTTGTTATTATCGTACCAAGCTAAAATTTTTTTTGGTAAAGTTGAATCAATATGCATAATAAAAATAATAATAAAACGCGATCTTTCATACAAGGCCTCAGACCTTTTTCAAGTTCAATCCCTAAAACCTTAAAAAAACACTTAAAAAAAGGTAGCTATAATTTTTCAAATATAGTCGATAATTGGACAAAATTGGTAAATAAAGAAATTTCAAACTCATGTTATCCGCTTTCCATTAAATTAGGAAAAGAAATGAAAAATGGAACTTTAGTATTAAATGTTGTCCATGGAAAAGAGTTGAAAATTGAATATAAAAAAAGTGAAATTTTAGATAAGATAAATAGTTTTTTTGGTTATAATTGTATCGATAATATTAAGTTAAAAATTGTTCAAGATAAGATAAAAGTTGATAATAAAATTTTTCCAAAAATTCAAAATTTAAGTAAAATTAAAGATAAAATGAACAAAGTCAGTGATGCTCAATTAAAAAATTCTCTTAAAAACTTTTTAAAGGCTTACAATGAAAGAAATAGTAAAAATTTTATATAAATCAATTTTCTTAATTTTAATATTTTTTGCTAATCATGCTAATAGTAAAGTTTTAGGTATTGGTGAACTGAATGCTAAAATCACGGTAAAAGTTTTTTCATCTTTAACGTGTCCCCATTGTGCAAGTTTTCATGGTTTAGTGTTTGATGAATTAAAAAAAGATTTTATAGATAAAGGTCTTGTGAGATTTGAACATCATGCTTTCCCTTTAGACCTAGCAGCCCTTAATGCTGAAATAATTGTAAGATGCCATGTTGATAATTACAAAAAATTTGAATTATTAAAGAGAATTTACAAAAAACAAAAAGTTTGGGCAGTAGGATCTGATATAAATAAGATAAATGAGTCAATAAAAAAAATTGGCTCGGAAATAAATTTAAGTATAGATAAAATGGATAAATGTTTAAAGAATGATAAAAAACAAGACGAAATATTGAATCAAAGAATTGAAGCCCAAAAAAAATATAAGATCGAATCTACTCCAACAATATTTATTAACGAAAAAAAATATACTGGTAAAATTGATTATAAACAATTTAAAAAAGCTTTAGAAAAAAAATTATAACTTTAGATGAAATTTAAAAATTTAGAAATGACAGGTTTTAAATCCTTCTCAGAAAAAACCTCTATATTAATTGAAAAAGGTCTTACTGGAATAGTTGGACCAAATGGATGTGGAAAGTCCAACATTGTTGAAGCTCTTAGGTGGTGTATGGGTGAAAATTCTGCAAAAAGTATGAGAGGATCTGGAATGGAAGACGTGATATTTTCTGGAACTTCAAATCGCCCTTCAAAAAATATATCTGAAGTTTCATTATTATTAGATAATGTGGAAAAAAGTGGACCGTCACAATATAAGGACTTTGATGAAATTTCTATTAAGCGTAAAATTGAAAAAGAAAAAGGTTCTAAATATTTTATAAATGATAAAGAGGTTAGGGCAAGAGATGTGCAAACTTTTTTTGCTGATCTCTCTACCGGTGCTCACTCACCATCTTTAATCAGTCAAGGTAGGATTGGACAGTTAGTCACTGCTAAACCAATAGAAAGAAAATCAATCCTTGAGGAGGCGGCAGGAATTTCGGGTATTCATGCCAGAAGGCAAGAAGCAGAAACAAGATTGAACGCTGCTGAAAATAATCTTAAAAAAGCAGATGAATTAAGAAAGCAGCAACAAAAACAACTTGATAATTTGAAAAAGCAAGCCGAAGAAGCATCTAGATATAAGGAAATATCGAATCAAATTAAAAAAGTTGAAGCAGGTTTATATTTCTTAAAGATAAAAGAAATAGAAAAAGATAAAAAACAAATACTGGAAAAGTTAAGCGAGCTCGAGGATGAGATAAGCGCAATTAAAATTGATTATAATCATAATAACACTTTGCTTGAGGAAGAAAACAAAAAACTATCACCATTGAGAGACAAAAAAATGGAAAGCGCCGCTTCGCTACAAAAACTTAACCTCGATATAACCAATCTTGTGGCCGAAGAGTCCAGAGTAAAATCCTTGCAGGAAAAATTAGATAAATCTATGAAAACAGTTAATTCTGATCTTGAAAGAGAGAAAAGTATCTCATTAGATGCAGATCTAAATGAAAAAAGAATTTCTAGAGAAAAAGAAGAGCTCCTAAATACAGAAAATAAACTCTTGGATGTTGAAAGAAACTCCTTAAATGAGCTACAGTCATCAAAGAAAGAACTTGATGAACTTTTAAACCAGCTTGATGAAATTTTAAATCAAATTGAGCTCGATATAGACAGTAATAAAAAGCTTTCAAAAAAAAATTTTAAAGAACTTAAACAGCTTGTAAAAAAAATTACTCTATCACAAGAAGAATATGCTGAAAAATACGGTAAAAACAAATCAATAGAAAGTGACTCGATCAAAAGAAAAGAAAGAATTAAAAATATTGACATTGAATTGGAAAATTGGAGAAATCTTAAAACAAATTCAGAGAAAATGATCTCTGAGCTAAATGATAGAAAAACTAAAATCAAATTAGAGATAAGTGAAAATCAAAAAAATCCAGAAAGAATAGCCACATCAAAAGGACAAAATTTGCAAAACCTTGAAAATATAAAAAAAAGGAATTTAGAGATAGAGAATGAATTAATTGCGGCTGAAAAAAAATATAATTTAATAAATGAAAATTTAAAAGAAATTCAATTACAACTTTCTGAGCTTAAAGAAAATAAAGCAAGAAATGAAGCACTAATTGAAGGTATTGAAAATAGGAAGAAGGACTTACTTTACTCAGTTAAAAGTGAGCTGAATATAGAAAACGAGGCATTAATTTTAACTCAATCTGATTTATATGAATTAGAAGTTGAAAACTTACCTAGTATTGAACAACAAACTGAAAAAGTCGAAAGATCCAAAAAACAAAGGGAGTCACTAGGTTCAGTCAATTTAAGAGCGGACGAGGAAACAAAAAAATATGAGACTGAAATAAAAAAAATGGAGGATGATAGAGCTGATCTTTATTCTGCAATTGTAAAATTAAAAACAAGCATTGATGAACTTAATCAGAAAGGAAGAGAACGACTACTTGAAGCATACACTAAAGTTAATAGGAAATTTAACGAAGTTTATACAAAATTATTCAATGGAGGCACTGCCAAAATTGAACTAGTTGATTCGGAAGATCCTCTTGAAGCTGGTCTAGAGATGTTTGTTTCCCCTCCAGGTAAGAGGTTGCAATCTATAACTTTGCTTTCTGGAGGCGAACAAGCCTTAACTGCCCTTTCTTTAATCTTTGCAGTTTTTTTAGTTAATCCCTCTCCAATTTGTGTTTTGGACGAGGTTGATGCTCCTTTAGATGATGCTAACGTAACAAGGTTTTGTGAATTACTAGATGATTTAACTAAAATTACTAATACAAAATTTGTTATTATCACACACCACGCATTGACAATGTCTAGGATGGATAGGCTGTATGGTGTTACAATGGCCGAGCAAGGAGTAAGCCAACTTGTTTCTGTAGACTTACAAAGAGCTGAGGAATTAGTCGCTTAAATTTAATAAAATGACAATACCTGAAGATTTCAAAACTCGCCTAAAAATTGCAAAATCTAAAATAAAAAAGCAATTTGATGAAGGTGATAATAAAAGAGGATCATTTATGGGCAGTGCCTTTAAATTAGGCACAGAATTAGTTGCTGCAGTCGCAGTTGGGACAATAATTGGGTTTATTTTAGATACCTTGTTTGATACTAAACCTTGGTTAATAATTATTTT
>MDSV01142962.1_pt1 | contig 10931 bp, 9 predicted proteins | sample 810851 | NCBI WGS metagenome assembly MDSV01 (sample SAMN05326640, study PRJNA326480) | marine metagenome | isolation source: seawater | place: Atlantic Ocean: North East | collected 2012 | reverse complement strand
TTAGATAATATATAAAAAACTCAGTAAAAAATATAAAAAAAACCCCCAAAATTATTTGGGGGTTTTTATTAGATAAATTAATCTATAAAATGATTTTATTTATTAGATCCGCCTGATGTTTTTTCATGAGCTGCATTAGCGCCAAAATCACTTAGAAACTCTGCAAGTTTATCTTTTTCATCATTAGTTAAGTTGGAAAAATTACCTTCAATAGCCTTATCGATTAAAGCAAGGTCTACAGCAGTTAATTTCACTTTACTTTTTTTAGCACGTGTAAACTTTATTTTTTTAGCATTAGATTTTCCGCTAACCCTTGCAGCCATTGCAAAATTAGACAGAGTAAAAATTAAAGTCAGTGCAATAATTAGATGTCTTTTCATAACCTTATCTCCCATTTTAATATTTAATAACTTCGAAAAATAATTATACTTAAATTAATAATAAGTGACGTAAATCAAAACTTAATATGACTAAATATAAAGATAATAATAAGGCTCACATTAAAAATATAGATACTTATAATAGTATGTATCAAAAATCCATTGACGATAATGAGCAGTTTTGGGCTGATAAGGCAAATAGAATTTCATGGATCAAAAAATGGAAACAAGTGTCAGATGTTGATTATAATCATGCAAAAATTAACTGGTTTAAAGGTGCAAAGTTAAATGTTTCTTATAACTGTATTGATCGCCATATTGAAAATGGCAATGGAAATCAAAAAGCAATAATATGGGAAGGCAATAATCCAAAAGAATCTATTTCATATACATATAATGAGCTTCTTAATCAAGTTTCTAAGTTTTCGAATGTTTTAAGCAAGCATAATATCAAAAAAGGTGATAGGGTTTGTATATATATGCAAATGATTCCAGAGCTTGCTATTGCAATGCTAGCATGTACAAGAATTGGAGCTATTCACTCTATAGTTTTTGGTGCTTTTTCATCAGATTCATTACGAGATAGAATTAACGATTCTCGTTGTAAGGCAATTATTACACAAGATGCCGGGGTTAGGGGAGCTAAGTTAGATATTTCAATGAAAGATAATGCTGATAAGGCAATGCAAGAATGCGAATCTATTGACAAATGTTTTGTAGTTAAAAGAACAAATGCTAAAGTTGATATGAAATTAAGAAGAGATTTGTGGTGGCATGAAGAAATGGATGGATCATCAAATTATTTTCCACCTGTAGAGATGGATGCTGAAGACCCATTGTTTATATTGTATACTTCTGGATCAACTGGTAAACCTAAAGGAGTTTTACATACTTCTGGTGGATATTTAGTCTACGCTTCATATACTCACGAAACAGTATTTGATTATCAAAAAGATGATATTTATTGGTGTACAGCAGATATTGGGTGGATTACAGGACATACATATATTATTTATGGCCCATTATCTAATGGAGCTATAACAATGATGTATGAGGGAGTGCCTAATTATCCTGATTTTGGCCGGTTTTGGCAAATAGTTGCAAAACATAAAGTTAATATTTTTTATACTGCACCAACCGCTTTAAGAGCTCTTATGAAAGAAGGTGATAATTTTGTAAAAAAACATGACAGAAGCTCTTTGAAATTACTCGGCACAGTAGGAGAAACAATTAAAACCCCAGAATGGAATTGGTATTATAACATAGTTGGTGAAAAAAAATGTCCGATTGTTGATACTTGGTGGCAAACAGAAACAGGGGGAATTCTTATAAGTCCCTTACCTGCAGCTACAAAATTAAAAGCAGGTTCAGCTACCTTACCTTTTTTTGGAATTGAGCCGGTAATATTAGATCGGTATGGTAATGAATTAAAAGAGAATCCTGCAGAAGGATTGTTGGCTATTAAGCAGTCTTGGCCCGGACAAATGAGAACAGTTTACGGTGATCATAAGAGATTTATCGAAACATATTTTTCACAATTCAAGGGTTATTATTTTACTGGAGATGGAGCAAAAAGAGACGAAGATGGTTATTATTGGATTACAGGACGTGTAGATGATGTTTTAAATGTATCTGGGCATCGTTTAGGTACCGCGGAAATAGAAGGAGCTATTGGATCATACTTTGAAGTAGCAGAAGCTGCTGTAGTTGGCTATCCTCACGAAATTAAAGGAGAGGGAATATATGCATTTGTTACATTAATGACAGGAGTAGGAGAGTCTAAGGAAACTAAGATTGGTATTAAGAATAAAGTTCGTGAAATTATTGGACCACACGCAACTCCTGACAAAATTCAATTTTCTGAAGCTCTTCCTAAAACTAGATCTGGCAAAATAATGAGGAGAATATTGCGAAGCATAGCAAAAGGAGATCTGGATAAACTTGGAGATATATCAACTTTATCAGAGCCGACAATTGTTGAAAAATTAATTAATAATAGAATCAAGTGATTGCAATAACATTATATAATCTAGTGTTTTTCATGGCTTCTTCTTTTTCTATTTTAACACTATAATTTTTCTCTTTTAAAATATTTGTAATAACCTCCAATCTTCCATCTATATCGTGAACTTCAATGATTAGTTGTTTTATTAACTTCCAATCAGAATCTTTTATTCCTTGTAGAACTTTCAGCTCATTTCCTTCACAATCTACTTTTAACAAGTCAATTTTTTTTAAATTTTGTTTTTCAATGATATTTGATAAAGTTTTTACATAACAGTTGATATTTATAGGGTTTCTCTTTAATCTACTTACGATTATAGGATACAAAAACCGGGGAATAAATTTGGTCCACCATAAATTACTAGGAGAATGTTTTAAATTTCCCTCAACTGCACTAATTAAATCTTGATTATTTTCCCACGCCTCAGGATTTGCTGTTGATAGAGCTGGACTATTAGGATAATATGTGAAATTTATCTGCTCATTTCTATTTGATATGCCGCAATGAAAAACCTTGAAGTTTTTATTGCCAATAATTTTAGAATTTTTTTTTAGAACATTAAATATATGATCGATTGGTTCAAATGATAAAATAGTAATATTATTATTGAATAGCTTTGATAGTTTAATTCCAAATATTCCAATATTAGCTCCAATATCAATTATTATATCATTTGTATTAATGCAAATATCAGTATCTAAGTAGCCGTTAATATGCTCATAAAGCATTTTAGCTTCATTTGAAGAAATGCAATTAATGCTTGTACCGTCTATTAAAGTTGTTTTATTCAAAATAATCCTTTTAAATAAGCAATAATAAAAACCCCCAAAAAGGGGGTTTTATTAAGAGTGGGCCCTCAGGGACTTGAACCCCGGACAAACGGATTATGAGTCCGCTGCTCTAACCAACTGAGCTAAGGGCCCTAAAAGAGTTCAAATTTATTATTAGAAATTTAATAATCAATGCAATTATTTTTTATAAGCTAATTTTTGAAAACTGAACATCGTAACCTGGTAGTGTATAGATTGTCCCATTAACTTCTAAGCAATCACAGTCAATAGGGTTGTCTGAGTTTTCAGACAAAAGATTTACTTCTAAACAAGATTCATCGGATATAGAAAAAGTTGGACTATTATAATTAAAACGCCACAATCCAACTAGATTGCATATTTTTGGATCCTCATAGCTACCTTCAATTATTTCCGTGTTAGGATCATCTATAGAGGTAATTAATTTATTTGGCGTAGAAAAATGAAAACTTATTTCATTAGCAGATAGAGATAAATCCCAAAGTCTTATTTCATCAATATAACCAGTCCAAAAATTTGATACTTCAGTTTGTGATGAATTAACTTTTCCACCAATAATTAAGTTGTTGTTACCAAATTGAATATCTGAATTAGAAAAATTAAATTCCTCATTATCATTAATAAAAATTTTAAAAAGATTATTTCCATCATTAGTTTCTTCAGAAGTAATGGTAACTAAAATAAATTTAGTCAGACTCCAATCTAAATCATTACTTATAATTGTATCTATAAAGCTCCCATCAATGTATATATCTATTCCGTTATTAACAGATGTATTTCTAAATAGCCCTAACAATACTTGTCCGCTATCTTCATCGATTACAGATAGAATTGCTTTTGAATCATTTGAGTCTTGTGTGTTTCCTGAAATCCATAATTGTAGTGAAAAGTTATTATTTAAATAATTATTTATATCTTCACCATTAAATTCAAGCCATCCACCACCCTTAAAATAGATAGAGTTGTAATCGCTAGAATCATTATTTAGAATATTAGTACAGCTTAAAATAAACAGCATAATTATTAATATTGGTATTTTTATAATGATGTATTGCATTCTATTATATCGCTATTAAGATAGTTTCCATATATATTATATAGTCTAATTTGATAATACCATGTTTTATTATTTCCAACATCATTGAAATCGTCAAAGTTTGCAATATTTTGATTTGTAATTGTTGCAATTAAATTAGACTGAGAATCACCAATTTCAAAATTTTCATTTTCACTCTTCCAAATTTCAAATTCATAAAAATCATCATATGCATATTCATTCCATGAAAACGAAGTTTTATTTGAAAATATTTGACCATTTAGAGATTCACTAGAAGTGAGTGAAATATTATAATTATTATCTAGTCCAAATATTATGCCATTATCAACAGCTCCAGATATATTAGAAGTCATAAGGCTGTATCGGTAGCCTCCATTTGAATCTATGGCTTTTATTATATAGTAGTAAACAGGATCAATAAGAATATTATTATCTGAGAATGAAGATATGTTAGATGTTAACTCACCAATATTATCCCATACAATAGGATTTGGGTTCCCATTTATTTCTTCAATTATAGGTAAATCAGATTCAGGTGATAGAGCTGCTCTATATATTATCAATTGATTAATGTCATTATCTAAGCTTTGAATCCAAGATAGTTGATTGTAATCGCTATATGCATTTATAGTAAAATTAGTAACTGATGATACTGGTCGCGTAAAAACTTCAATAGTATTTATGTCTTTTTGTTGAGTTTGCGTATTTAATGAAAATTTAATTTCTTTAAATTCATTTAATTCCATACTAATAGTTTGCATTGTAGAGCTTTGATTATTTATTGTTTGTAAAATATTATTATTACTATCAGTTATTTCATATGATATAAAATCTGTGCCTAAATAATCTTCCCACTGAAGATTTATAAAATATTTTTCTAAGCCATCATTTAATGATTTGAAATCAGCGTAATTAGAATTATAAATTAAATTATTTTCTGAAATGTCATTGCTTATTATACTACTTTGTTTATCACAATTATTTACAAACAAAATAACTAATAGTACTATTTTATAAAATTTCATTTTTCTCTTTTTCAAGTTTTGATATAATTAAAATTGTATCATTAAATTTAGCAGACTCACTATTAATATTTCTTAATTCTTCTCTAAATAATTTAATCTTATCATTAATATATGTATTCTTTAGTCTATTTACACATTCTTTTGCCATATCTAAACTTAGCTCATTTTTATCTATATCAATTAGTAAGGAGCTCAGATGGTTGACATCCAACTTACTATTTAATCGACTTATAATAAGGCTTTCATCTATATCATATTGTGAGCTTAGATGATTATTTACTTCATTAAATATATTTTTATTTGTGCCACTACTCAACCATTCATCTTTAAAATTCTTAAAGATAAATTTTCTTATTTCATGATTATTAGAAAAACAAAGCTTTATTAAATCATCTGCGACAAAGTTTTTTTGACTTTCCTTTTTTATGTTATCAATTGGAGCAGGTTTAATGAATTTATTTTTATTGTTAATTTGTTCTAAACTTGCAAAAATACTATTGAGACTTACATTTGTAATATTAGACAGCCGTTTAATTTGTAATTCTTTGTATATGGGGTCATTTATATTTTTCAAACCTAAAAGAGCGTTATTTATAAAGCTTGTTTTGGCGATATCTGATTGATCATTATTATATTCGTATTTATAGTCAAAATCTATAAGATTGATTGAGTACTCAATTTTCTGTTTTATATCATTAATTTCAGTCGATTCAATCCAATCATCTGGATCCAATCCATTTGGAATATCTACAACATTTGGCTCTATACCATGTTTTAAGCAAAGATATCCAGCTCTAATAGCTGCTTTTCTACCAGCATTATCACCGTCGTACAATAAATTAATTTTATTAGTTAATCGTTTAATCTGTATGGCATGATTTTCAGTAAAAGAAGTCCCTGAAATGGCAATTATATTTTTAAATCCAGCCTGATACATTTTAAGGAAATCCATATATCCTTCAACAATGATTGCATTTTTACACTTAATGATTGAATCTTTGGTTTTCCACAACCCGTAGAATATTTTACTTTTGTTATATATGGGTGTTTCAGGAGAATTCATATATTTTGCCTTATCATTTGGATCTAGCGCTCGACCAGCAAAAGCAATAATTTTTGATGTATGATTATGTATAGGAAACATTAGTCTATTTCTAAAACGATCAATGTAACCTCGTTTAGTAGGAACAAAAAGTCCTGAATCTTTCATTGCATTAGATGAAAACTTTTCTTTTTGTAATATTTTTAGAAGTTGGTCATATGAACTTAAACTACCGCCAATTTCAAATTCCCTTATCGTTGTTTCTTTGATACCTCTATTTATAAGATACTGTTTTATATGGGGGTTAGAATTAAAATTGTCATTGAATATTTTATTAGCAATTTTATGAATTTCTATAATTTCAGAATTGCTATTATTTATTTTTCCAGATGAGCCTTTTTCGTATTCAATTTCAATCCCATTTCTATCAGCAAGAATTTCAATTGCTTCAGGAAATTCCACTTTTTCAATATCCATAATAAAATTAAATACACCACCTCCAGCTCCGCATCCAAAACATTTGTATATTTGTTTATCTTCATTTGCAGAAAAGGACGGGGATTTCTCATCATGGAATGGGCAGAGACCAAAAAAATTTCTTCCTCTTTTCTTTAGTTCCATGTAATCAGATATAGTTTGTATTATATCTGTACTTATTCGAACCTTCTCAATTGTATTATCAGTTATTCTTGCCATTATATCAGTGTGATTTCTGTTACGCCATATCCACCACTTTCTAAAGAAGCAAAGTTGTAAGTTTTAACATTTTTATGTTCTTTTAAATATTTATGAATTCCATCCTGAAGTGCTCCTGTTCCTGTTCCATGCAATATTTTAATATATACTATATTATTTAAATAGGCTGAATCAATTATCTTATCTAATTCATTAGTTGCATCTTCAACATTAAACCCTCTTAAATCAATCTTATTTGAACTAATATTAGAAACTTCAAATTTTGAATGCAATTTTTTATTTTGAGTAGTATTTTTTTTTGAGACATTACGTAATTCTAAATAATTGATTTTAATTCTCTTACCATCAACATTTAAAAAAACTTTTTGATCTGAGTCAATATCTGATTCAATAACACCAATTAAGTTGAGAGAATTAATTAAATATTGCTTACCAATAATAATTTCATTTTTATTTATTGAGTTATGGGGTATTTTTTTATTGATAGAAATTTTCTTAGTACTTTTTTCTATTTCACTACTAATAACTTTTTTTGCATTTATAATAGATTCTTTACTAGCATTATCAGATCTTATTTTTTGAACTATCCTTTCAACCCTTTTCTTTGTTTCTTCTAAGTATTTATTAGCTTGTAATCCAAAATTGGCTTCAATTTGATTTTTTTCTTCAGCTATTTTTTTTTGGGTATCAGATATTTGCTTTTGTTTCAATTCAACTTCATCTAATTTTAATTTAATAATCTTGTTCATTTGTTTAGATTGAGATTCATTTTTTTCAATGCTGCTGATTAATTGATCTAATTTAGCAGCTTTAGTGCCCATTAAAGATTTTGAGCGATTGATTATTTTATGATCTAGACTCATTTTTTGAAGAATTTCAATAGCGTAGCTACTTCCTGGAATCCCAGATATAAACTCATAGGTAGGTGAAAACTTTTTTTTATCAAATTTCATCATTCCATTTTCTACATGCTTAGTTCTAGAAGCCCAATCTTTAAGATTTATTAAATGAGTTGTTGTAATAAGTTTCATTTTTTTTGAATTAAATTTTTCAAGTATGGCTTGTGCAATGGCCATGCTAGAATTTGGGTCTGTTCCCGTTCCAATTTCATCAAGTAGTACCAATGAATTAGGAGTACAGACTTCTATTATTTGTTTAATATTCATTATATGAGAAGAAAAAGTAGACAAACCTTCCTCAATTGATTGATTGTCACCTATGTCAGTCAAAACATTATCAAAAAATGGAATTTCAAAATAATCGGAAGGAATAAATATTCCTGATTGAGCCATAATTGTATAAAGCCCAATCGACTTAAGCACAACTGTTTTACCTCCAGTATTTGGTCCGGAAATTATGTAAATATTCGTATTAGAATCCATCTCAAAATTAAGGGGTATAGGATTAGTTTTATCCTTTAAAAAAGGATTAATACTATTTTTAATTTTCATATTTGATTCAGAGTTGAAATTTGGCTTTGTTGAATTAGTTTCAGAAGCATATTTAGCAATTGTTAAATGTCTATCGTATTTATTTATGAAATTATAGATTGATTCTATTTTTTTATATATTTGATTAAAAAAACTGGTTAATTCTAGTAATATTTTTTTCTTTTCAATATGAATATCAAATTCATTTTGATTTTTTGTATTGTTTAGCTTTACAATATCGAGAGGTTCAATAAATGCTGTCTTGCCAGATGAGGAATGTTGGTGTATGATTCCTTGTATTTTATTTTTTAAAGATACTTTGAATGGTAGCACAGAACGTTCATTAATCCACGATATATTTTCATTTTGTAACCATTTCTTTTTTTTGGCATTTTCATAATGTTCTGCCATTTTTTTTTCAATTTTTTTTTCAATCAGTTTTTTTTGTTCAAATAATTTAAACAGTTCCTTAGATGCATTTATTTTAATTTGAAAATTTTCATCAAATTTTTGTTCGATTAGTTTAATCCACTTTTTATTTGTTTTAATTGTTTGAAGTTTTTTCCACGACTTAAAAACTGAGTTTGATAAAATATTTTCTAGTTTAAAATTAATTTCTAAAGTGTTATGCAATCTTTGAAATTCTGCTTCTGAAAGAAACGAACCTTCTATTTTTATTTTTGATAGAATGTCATACATGTTACCTAACACAGATATGTCTATATTCTTTCTTTTTATTAATTCTTGATAAATAATATCAGATAAAGATATATGTTCAGTTAGCTGCTTTAAATTTTTATTTGGTATTATATTTTTGAAATAGTTTTTGTTTGATTCACTATTAGCAAGTGATGATAAGTTTGATTGGATTTTATTAAATCCAGTTGCATCTATTGTTTCTTTTGATAATTTTTGCAAAGTCTTATTTGCTTATGATCGTATTTGAAAAAGATGAAAAAGCCTTTAAAGATGGAGAAGAGTGTATTTTTTCTTTTATAGAATTTGCATGAAATATAGATGACTCTAAACTGTAAACAAGTAAGCTGAACATTAGCACCATCCTTATAGTAGAAAAGCATACAATTGCGATTTTATGGAAAAAATCAGATTTAGATTTTGGCAAGTCTTTTAGATAGCTTTTTGATAGCCTGAAAAATGATAAAATAATAATGTAAAATACTGCAAAAACTAATAAGAATGATATTGCGTAAAATACCTCAACGTTAAATGACTTATCAGCATTAAGCGCAGACTGTACCTTAGTTGTGAGTATATAATTTAATTTTGTATTTAACGAGGTTACATTGGTTAATATTAGTGCTAATATGAAAGAACCTAGTTTCAATAACTCTTCAATTAGCTTTCTATTAAAAGAGTTATATATTGATAATATAGTTATTAACATTATAATGAATATATCAATAATTATTATCACTATTTGCTCAATTCCTTTATTAATATTTTTTGAACTAATTTTCCATCTGCTGTTCCTGCTAAATCTTTCATCAGAGGTCCCATTACTTTACCCATATCTGATGGAGATGAAGCTCCTGAATTCTTAATAGCTTCTTTTATCCTTGCAATAATTTCATCCTCAGTAATTTGTTTTGGTAGATAATTTTCAATAATTTTGAGTTCAGCTTCTTCTTTGTCGACTAAGTCAATTCTATTGGCTTCCTTAAATTGTTTAATTGATTCTTTTATTTGTTTTGCAGCTGAAATACAAACTTTGATTGTTTCATCTTTATCTAGTGGTTCACCTTTGTCAATTTCTTTTGCTTTTATTTTGGAAACAAGATTCCTTAACGCGCTTAGTTTCAATTTGTCACCATCTTTCATTGCTTCACTTAGATTTTTTCTAATTATATCTATCATTTATATTTCCATTTTTATTAGTTAATAATATAAAAAAATAAAAGTTAATAAAATGATTAAGTTCTAATAATATTTTTTTTAAATTTAACCAGCCAATTTAAGAATTTAAGGAGAAATAATGTATACAGACCAAAATGATTTTATGAATTATGTATCAGCAAAAAATCCTGGAGAAAAAGAATTTCTTCAGGCAGTTGAAGAGGTTGTTGAGTCTTTGTGGGGTTTTTTAAAAGATAACCCTCATTATATGCAAGCACGCATTCTTGAACGTTTAGTCGAACCCGAGAGAGTTTTAATGTTTAGAGTTCCGTGGGTTGATGACCAAGGGAATGTTCAAGTTAATCGAGGATTTAGAGTTGAATTTAATTCAGCTATAGGACCATATAAAGGTGGGCTTAGATTTCATCCATCAGTTAATTTAAGTATCTTAAAATTTTTAGGATTTGAACAAATATTTAAAAATAGTTTAACAACACTTCCAATTGGAGGCGGTAAGGGAGGATCAGATTTTGATCCTAAAGGTAAAACTGATAACGAAGTTATGAAGTTTTGCCAGTCATTTATGACAGAATTATCAAGGCATATTGGCCCTAGAACAGATGTCCCTGCTGG
>MDSV01022101.1_pt1 | contig 10931 bp, 12 predicted proteins | sample 810851 | NCBI WGS metagenome assembly MDSV01 (sample SAMN05326640, study PRJNA326480) | marine metagenome | isolation source: seawater | place: Atlantic Ocean: North East | collected 2012 | reverse complement strand
GGAAAGTTTTAATATATCTCTTCTATATTTATAAACAAAAGCCGAGACGCGCATGTTAGCAGCACAATGAACCCAGAGTTTTTTATTTTTATGTACATCTGACACAAAAAATTAGAAATCTTAACGGCAGCGAGCCTGCTGTTAGTCACTTGGAATACCAATTGAATTAATTGGAAAGTAATTAACTAAGCTGCTAACGATACATCGCGAGAAAGTTCTAAACTGTAATGCGCGATGGAAATCTTTATATTAGTCCAGATTTCTCAAATATTATTTTGATGCGTTTGTTTTCAAACACATCTGCTTTTCTAAACAAATTTAAATTCGCCTTAGCTTTCGATTTTACCAATGAATCAACATATTCAACAGAGTACGTATCCCTAATAACGACGTCGATTTCTTCACGACTGAATCCTATCTGAGCAAGTGAATAGTAAAAGACATCTATTCTTGGTTTACAAAAAATCCAAATAAGGTTGTGAAAACATTGACCAAAAATCTCTTTATCTGAATCGCTAAGTTGCTCCCAAATAATGTTGAAATAAGTTATAAAATAAGAACAATGGTATGCTTCGTCTTTCGCATGGTCCTGAAACATTTGTCTTATGGGTTCAAAGACCAAACTTTTGGTTTCGTCAACGATTTGCTGCACAATCATCGTTTCTGAAATCACAACCGTAGCGATTACGCCCAAATACCTTTTGTCGTCACTAAGTTTATTCAGTTCGGCTTCAAGTTTGTCGAAAAATATAGAGACATAAGCATTCAGATCGCTCTCATTATAAACTTCGGCAATCTGAAATCTGATTTTTTCTGAAAAATAAGCATGGTAGGCCTCATCCGTATTAATCTTAATAGCATCCAGAATTAACTGATGAGGTATGTCGAAAGGGTATTTCTTTAGAGAGATGTTCGTTGCTACCTGGTTCACATATTCAAGCTCAAACCGGGTCGTTTTCTCGACGAACTCTAGCAATTGCATAGCCATAACATATTGCTTTTGTGATTCTGTGAGTGAGTGTAAATATTTGTGAGAAAAAATTGGGGTATACTTTTCTAGGCTCCAAGTTAAATTGCTAGATGCCACATTATCCAAGCTTTCGCTCAGATCGTATTGTTCTCGCCCTACCCGCACTGACGCCAGCTCGTCCCAATTCTGAAGTTTCTTACTGTAATTCTTCAAATCGTCCATGATTTCAGGGTCCTGCTAATTCGTTACCGTTAGTTTTTTATTTTTTTGTGAATGATATCAGCATATTTGTCGAATAATCTCTAAGTGTTCGGCAGAAAGACAACAATGTACTAACAAGCTCAAACATTAATGAGTTAGATATTTAAAATGTTGTTCTTCCAAGTCCAAAATCAAATATTCCAGAGCAGTATACTACTGAAGGGCAAAAATGGAGATTTCTTAAGTTCAAACTTATTTAAATCGAGGACCTCACGCAAAGCTTCGGTCTCACCAGGATACTCAGGGCAGTTAAGCTCGTCAAAAACTAGAACAGAGCCCTTATGTAGCCTTGGAATAAGTAGCTCTAAAACGTCTTTTGTTGGCTTATAAAGGTCCAAATCAAATAATGCCATTGAAATCATTATATCTTTTCTTTCGGTCAATAAATTTTCTAAAGAAACACTTGCGTCCCCTTTAAGGATGGTAGATTTGTTTATCTGATTTTTGGGCGCTAATCTCTCGTGTAAGATACATAAATCTTCAAGCGTTTTCTCATAATTCTTTGCTACAAAATAATCGCCCTCTTTGGCGAAAGCATCATGAGTAGTCGTTTCATCAAAACCTTCAAATGTATCAAATCCATAGATGTGCCTTGAGTAATTATACGGCTCTTTTATAGCGCGCATATTCATCAATTGGATCATTGTTGACCCATAGTGAACTCCGAACTCCATAATTGACCCCGTTTGCCCTAGCTGAAGGTCGTATATATGGTTAATGTGCAAAAGTCTTTGTATTGACGGAATCGTCAAATAACTTACTAAAGGCCAATTCCAAAAATCTCCACTGATTTCTATCGTATCTTCAAGAAGATGTCTTTTTAATTCCTTATAAGTTTTCTTTTCATCACTTGTAGCAAAACTTAACGGATTATTTTGAAAATCAGTTTCAAAATCGCTTTTTTTCATCGTCAGATTCTTTAGAAGGCAGGAAAACTACTTTATATAGAACTATTCGTTTTGTATATAAGCCTAACATTTTTCCATATATGTTAGGTCCCGGCGTTTATTCTTTTAATGACGGCAATCTTAACGATAATGAAGCACCCGCCTTCAAAGAAATATCGCTGCTCCCTTGACATAAATCTTTCATTTACTCATCAACCTCCTAGTCCTTTTCCATCTATTCCATATTCGCACATTACAAATCAATCTAGATTAGTTCTTGATATCCTTTATTCAAAATCATAATTGATCTACATCAGATAACTAGTCTTCACCAAGGCGCCCCGCCAATACAAGACACACGCAAGATTTTTGATTTAGGAGGAATTTAGTTTAGATTTCAGCTTCAAATAGCTTCGTGGGAACGCAGCTTTAATCAAGAGTACTAATGATGGGAATATTAATCGCAAAAAATGAACTAATCCCAAAACAATCCCATATAGTTTTCGATGAACCGGAACGACTTTTGAAAAAACAACACTCCAGATCATTTGAAAATTACTGATGAACAAAAAATACCATTTCCTTTGAGTGATATAAATATCATCACTTTCTCGCCTAAGTTCATCGTCATAGATCTGTCTAAAGAATAAAACCTTGTTCAGAAAACGCCATTGGCCACTCAATGATAATTGTAATAAATAGTGTCTATCTACTCTGCAGATCCCTACGAAAGCTTTGTCTGCATCTTGAAGAATTTTCGTACGAATTAATCCATGAAAAAACATATTGTTTTTGAGTAACTTATTTTTCTTCTTGGGGAAAAGAAGATACCAAGACTGTATGAAACAGTTGGCACACGAGTTCTCAAAGGCTACAGTTGGTAAGTCTAAAGCTAAATCACCATTCTGATCGAAAGATTGGTAGGCAGACATTGCAACGACTACATTCTCTGAAGATTGCATAGCATCGTATAACTGAAAAATAAAGTTCTGATCCCAGTAATCATCCTGAGAGGCATATACAAAATACTCCCCTCTCGAGAGTTTCAAAACATTTCGATAATTGTCAGTTGCGCCCAAGTTTTCTTCGTTTAAACGAACATCAATATTATCGTATTTATCCGCGAACTCCTGACAAACGACCAAAGTTCCATCATTAGAACGATCATCAGCTATAATTATTTCTATATTTGGGTAAGTTTGAGCTAGAAGTGAGCGTAAAGCTCTGCTGACATCCCTTTCCCCATTGAAAACGGGCATACCAATAGAAACAAGAGGAAAATCTTTCTTCAATTTCCCCTCCGAAGTAGCATTACTGTGCACCTAGATTAGACATATAGCGAGAAAGTGAATGTTTTATATACAAAAATATCGTTTTTCTCGAATCTTTACTCAATAACAACAAGCCTAACAATCCGAAAATTAAAGTTGTGAAGCAATAAGCGATTACTAAAGTAACTGGATTCCTCGAACTTTCGAAAACAAACCAATGATAGGATGATCCAAAAACCAAAACCGCTAAAACCAAAATCCTAGTTACAAGCCAGTAATACTCACGGGCTTTCCGATTCAAAACTCGCTCATAAAAAAAGGGTACGAAAGTAACATAGCCAAGCAAAAAATAAAGTAACCACCCTAATGATGCTCCGGGTAGTCCGTATGTATCTACTAAAATAATTGTCAGCGGAAAAAAAATCAAAGCGCCAATATAATCCTGGCGCACAGCTAGTTTGGTCTCGCCAAATGCAAGTGCTAATCTGTAAGGAATGCCAAGCGTGCCATTAAAGTAAAAACCGGCAGATAAAAAGCAAAGAGGGATAAACAAATATTCAGCAAGCTCCTCATTAAACACGAAACCTAGTATTTCTAAATAAAACCATGGCGCAAACAAAAAGATCGGAACGGTAAAAACACAAATGCATTCGTGGTAAAAGTCGTAAAGATTAAAAACATCTTTTATCTTTTCTTCTTCTTTACTTTCGCAGAATTTAGGATAAATCGCCGTGGCTACTGAATTAGTTAGAATCGTCCCTTTTTGCAAACCGATAAATAAGAAGTTGTAAAATCCAACATCTGATACCATCATGATTTTGCTTATCACTAGTTTATCAAATTGTCGAAGTAACAGAGACATTAAAGAAATTACGCTCATATCCTTCAGAAAAGAAAAATTATTAACGACAGGCGCCTTACTCCATTTAGGTAGCAGAGCTATCAAAGAAAAGAATCGACCACAAAGCAACTGATAAGTTAAGAGTTTTAGCAACGCTCCTAAAGCCATCCAAAAGGAGACTTCCATTACACTTCCCGACCTAAAAAGAATTAGGACAATTCCCAATTGAACAAATAGGGATGATGAAAAATCAACCACATTATTCACCACCATTTTTTGAGTACCTCTAATTAAGCTCGAATAAAAGGAGATGGGAAAATTCAAAAGTGCAACAACACTCAAAAATCTGATCAAATAGACAGTTTCATTTCTATCAAGCGTTTCAATGTTCAGCCATGAATCGACAAGAAAAGGGACAACAAGATAAACAATTAAAGACAAGGTCAAAAACAAAAATAGAATGATGACGGACCAGCTTTGAATAAACAGTGTTAAGTAGATATTGTCCTTTCGATAATTTCTCGAGACCTCTAGAACGGTTAACGAATATAGCCCTTTATCTAAAGTCGCAGACAAAGTAACTCCTAAAATACTGGCGAAGTAAACGACCCCCAGAATTTCGGGGCCTAGATCACTAAAAATAAACTTGGTCGCCACCAAGCTGACCAAGAGTATGGAAAGCTGTCCAATCAGGTTCGCAAATATATTTTTATTGAGCAATCCAGGTACGATCCAGTTATTTTGAATTACTAGCTCGAGGCAAGGAGATAGTTTCACCAACTCCTTGAATCAGGTCTCCTTTAAATTCAAAACCCAATTCATCAAGGTTAGTATTTAGTAGTTCGTACGCATGACCACCTCTTGCAGCGCCTTTAGACCCCTTAATGGTAAATACTCTTTGAATATCAAACTCGACTTGGTTCCCTGTCGATATAACATATAAGCTACTCTTATCTCCTGAATAGTCAGGGATCTCGATAATTTTTAGATCTTTGGTAGACATTATGATTTATAGAAACCTTTGCTAGAAACCCAGTAACTTGTGCAATCCGTCACTATAAGCATCTAAATCATCTTCAGTTAGATTCAATGCGCATGGCAAATTAATTCCTCTCTCGGATATATCATATGCAATAGAATTTTTGTCTTTCCAAATTTGTTCCTGGTCAAAAGCCGGCAATGAACTAAGCGGATAAAAGAAAGGCCTTACCGGTAGCCCAAGCTTTGGGATTTCTTCTAGGGCAATATTCTTGGTCATTTTGTGACTACGCCCAAAAACTAATGCTGTGGCCCAAGCTCCGTTTATACCGCCATGAGGTTCTGGGTTCATGTAGATATCTTCTATATCTTCAAGTCGCTCTCTAAATCCCTCCAGTATCCAGCGTTTTTTGCTTACCAATTGATCAATTCGCTTGAATTGAGCATACCCCAAAGCCGCCTGCACATTGAACGGCATATATTTGAAAGTTATTTCAGTATTAAAGTAACTTCCCGGTTGTCTTCCATGATCTCGAAGAAATTTACATCTCTCAAAAAGGCTTGGGTCATCGAGAAGTAACATCCCGCCTTCGCCAGTAGTAATCGTTTTAGTCCTATGAAAACTAAATGTAGAAGCAACCCCAAATTTACCTGCTCGCCTATTTTTAAAGGTAGAGCCCAGAGCCTCTGCAGAATCCTCTATTAATATAATGCCTCTTTTCTCGCACAGCTCTATAATGGCGTCATAGTCAGGCATGTTGCCAAATAAATCGACTACTATTACGGCTTTCGTTTTATCGGTAATCCGGTCTTCAATTGTTTCAGCACTTAAGCACCAATTTTCAGGATCAATATCCGCAAATATAGTTTTAGCCCTCTGATAAGTGATACAGGCAATCGATCCTACCCAGGTACATTCGGGCGCAATAACCTCGTCTCCATCCTCAACGCCCAATCCTTCCAGTAAGAGATGCAAGGCAGTCGTGCAATTAGGCGTCATTAAGCCAAATTTTCGATCATGATAAGCTGCAAATTCCCTTTCAAAGGTCTCGACGTAATAGTATGCTTTTTCTCCATACCAGCCGTTTCTTAAAGCATCCAACACGACATCTACGTCTTCTTCTGTTACTTCTGGACCAGCCATTTGAATATCTGTCATCGCTCTCAAAACCTTACCGAATGTTGAAAAAAAGATCTAAAATACCCATTTTGAAATACGCAAAGACTCATAGACCCTAATTAGAGAACCGCTAGCTACCCGCTTCAAAAACTAAGCGTCAATTACTTAAATCTTCAATCAACTAGAAACGGAAAGTTGAAAAGTCTAACTCGCTTAAATATGTATCACAATCATAGAGGTTCTGATTAACAAACTCTCCGTTCGAATTTCCTAGGGGCTTGTCCGAAGAAATAGGAGAAAATTCAAACCGTAAATCCTCCTTATAAGATTTCACTTACGACTGATCCAATATCTGTGGTTAAACAAAATGTGATCCACGTTATTTAGTTCCAAGGAGTCTAAAGCATCTTCTACTGAACAAACTATAGGAGACTCGTGATTGTTAAAAGAAGTGTTCACCAAGCATAGCTCTCCCGTTTTTTCACAATACTCTCTTAATAATTCATACATTCTAGGATCGGCATCTTGGGTGAGAACCTGAGGGCGAGCAGTACCGTCGACATGAACGACGGCAGGCGCGGTTTCCTTAAATTCTTGAGTGCAATCGTAAGTGATAGTCATATAACTACTCGTATGACTATCCAAAGGATCTCCTAAAAAGCACTGCGGCACCAATGAGTCTAATACAACTGGAGCAAAAGGCATGAATTCCGTGCGATTGAGTCTTTTATTAAGTGAGTCGTTGATAGACTTGTCAACAGCTGTGAACAAAATAGTTCTATGGCATAACGCCCTAGGACCAAACTCCATACTACCGCTAAATATTCCCACAGGCTCATTACGACTAAAAGCCTTCATGAGCAGATCAACACATTCGCCAGCATTGGCCATTTCAAAAAAACCGTAACCTCTTTCATTTAACTTATCGGCTATTTCAGTATCTTCGAACTTAGGTCCTAGAAACATTCCTGGCAATTTTGGAAATTTAATCTTCTTTGGCTCTTTACTAATATGCTTATGTAGTCCACCTAGGCACAACCCAGTATCTCCCATAGGTGGGCAAACATTTATTTTGATATTCGGTAAAGATTCTTGAATACGCTGATTCAATTTCACGTTGGCGAATATACCACCGGACAAGTAAATATGCTTATCGGAATCAACCAAGTTGGACTCTATCCAGTCCGTGACCGTATCTTCCAAAATTTGCTGCGAAGCAGCCGCAATGTCCTCCTTAGAATAGTCACGAAGCACTTCCTCAAACTGAGTAATATCCCACTTAGTTTCATCTCTAATAAAGAAAGGAATATATCGTCCCAATATATTACTCGTAACTATTTTTCCGTGCTCAACACGAAACACGTTCAATTTCTCTACTAATTCTTTTTTTGGACTTCCGAACGCTGCCAGACCAGTAATTTTCCCTTCATGTCTCTCGGCTTTAAACCCTAGCCCTATAGTAACATTCCCGTAAAAATACCCTAAGGAATCAAAAGAGGTACTCTTCCCCTCGCTCTTTAGCTCGCCATTAGCATACGACCAACAGACGCTCGAATTAAACCCACCTTTACCGTCACACGTGAAAATTTTAGCGTTATCTTCTACCTTATAAACCAATAATGCAGCTCGTGCATGGCTCTCGTGATGGTCCACACATTCGATCATATCGGAGTCAATGCGATTTTCTAATCGCCAGTCCTCAAGGTCGCTGAATGCTTTTTGATTATAAAGAGTCTCGGTAGTTAAGCGCTCAAGAAATATTTGTTTTTCCACATCATCGCATGACGCCAATCTAGAGGATTGATCCTTTAGATCTTGTGTGTCTGGATTTAAGTAACCAATACTACAATAATAGATTTTGTCGAGATCTCTAAGCTCAATATTAGCATCTTTTAAGAGCCATTCGATCGCTTGCTTAGGATGACCGCCTTGATTTTTAACTCGACTAAAACGCTCTTCTGACGCAGCTGTAGTCACTCCCCGGTTCAACAAAGCGGCACCCGACTCAAAATGATTTGTAAAAGACAACACTTTCAATCGGCCACTCCAATAAGACATAAATATCGAAATCTGCAAAACCAATCTAAATTGGCTGCGGGAATCTTAAACCTTGAAGAATCAAATGAACAGAAAAACAAATGGAGCTAGAAGCTAAAATCGAAAACATCCATAGTAATCAAAGAACAACATCGATTACAAATTAGATGCATCCTTTCACATTTTGAATTTTTGGAAGAGAAACCCTGTTAATGTCTTTAAACAAAGGAAATTGTCCATCCCTTTCATTCACTAGAGGCCTATCGATAGGCCACTCAATGCCAATATCTGGATCGTTCCAGAGAATGCCAGCTTCATCATCAGGGTCGTACAACTCGCTCACAAAATAATGAAGATTTTCTTCCCCCTTCAGAACGCAAAATCTCTGCGATCGTTTTTATGTAATCCCAACAGTCAACCACATCGCCTTCGACCTTGGTTGAAGTAATTACGCCTTCCCTATTAGTACTAAATGTTATCTTGCAATACTCATTGCCAACACCTCTCTGACTTACTTAACGGTTACTGTAGCGCCCTAGGCTAAAATCCGGTTGGCCAGACCCGATGCCAAATACTCCAGAGCTTCTGGGTCATCTTTCATATGGTCATCCATATGGGCCAGCAACAGAGCCTGCATGACCGCATGGGATTTGTCCGTCGCCAGCATATCCTCGTGACGCCCGACGGTTTGCAGCATCACCTCAATATCCAAGCCTGGCGTGAATTCTCCCAGTTCCTTAAGTTGTTCGATGAATGCGTCATGGCGCTCTTCTCAACCTTAAATAAACTGGAAATGCCCAATATTCTGAATTTCGACCAGTTGCTTGGGCTCAGGCAAGTCCTGGTAAAGGGCGCGCATTGCATCGACCAGGACCAGTGCATCCTTATCACCTGTAACCAACCACGTAGGGACTTCTCTCGGCCAGCGATCCAGGTTGAGCACCGCTCTATTGTCAGCCATGCCCGATGACATAGGACTTTCACCGAGTCCATGCGCCAGCGGTAGCTCAGCGGAAAAACGATCATCCAGTTGCAACATCATCAACGTCGTCCAGCTACCTGAACTGACACCGGTGAGTCCGACCCTGCTGGTAACAAGCTCGATATCGACACCAGTCAAACCATTCATTAACTGATCGGTTACATGTCCAACAACCCGAGGACGTGTATCTCGTAGTGACGCAAGATCGTATACATCATCAGGTAAAACAATTTCGTTGTCGTCTATATGATCCGCTGCAACGACTACGTAGCCGTGACTGGCGAGGCGAGTCGCCAGAAAACCACCACTGAAACGAGAGTCCATTGCGCCATGGACATAAATCACCAGGGCAAATACACCGTCCCGGGGCACCGCGTCACGAACAGTCGCCTGTTTACGAAGCTGCCAGGAATTGGGGGGGCAAAGGAAACAACATCCTGGGTTGATGTATCGAACTCCTGGCCTCGATAGCCGTCGGTTGCCCGATACCAGACCTCCAGGGGGATCTCCCAACCGGCATCAACCGGGATATCCTCACAGTTTAGACGTATACAACCTAAGCTAATCAGCATGTCGATAACTTTAGCAATTTCATTATTCCGTCATAACTCTTCGCACTTTTTGAACCTATTTGACCCATATAGTGGTCTACTGATAACGTAACGCCCCCTATTGAGACTGGGATGTAGGGCTAAAAAAGCATAAGTTTGGATCTGGGTTTTGAGTGCACCGGGGCTCAGAAGTGTCAGCTGGAGATTTTAGTGGCGAATGCAAAGAATTTTCTTTGGAATGGTGCTGGGTACGAAACCTGGCAGGACCTAATTGACAAATCGCAAGGTAATCTTGTTGATTTCACAGAACGGATTTGGCTTAACAGAATTTTTGGACAATTAAAGGATTATCGAGAGTCTTTTAGAACTAGAGGTGTTGCTGCTATGCCGCCTCGACCATGTGACTTACCCATTGTTTCGGCAATAATTGGAGCTGAGTCGATTTTAGACTTTGGAGGTTCGTCGGGTTGGTCTTGGGAATTTTTGAAAAATTCATCACCCAAGAACAAAGTTAAATCTTATGTGGTTGTCGAAAACGCAACAGTTACGAAATTCTTTCACGATGCTTGTTTGCATGAAGACCCTAGAATCAGTTGCGTGTCAAAAGAAATGAATCTTGATGAATGTGATCTTTGTTATTGTAATTCAGTACTACAGTACATGGAGTCTAATAGAGAGTTTATTTCGATAGTTACAAGAACAAAACCGAAATTCGTATATCTAGAAGATTTGGTCGCTAATGAAAAATTGGGGGATTATTTTTCTCTACAAAATTACCATGGGAAATATATACCTTATCGATTTATTGGTCTAAATTCCCTTATTGAGGAGATGTCAGATGCGGGGTATTCATGTGTCTCTATGTCACCATATTTGTCGCCGATTAACGGAATTATGTCCAAGCTACCTATGGACAACTTTCCAGAGGAGCAAAGGATTGACTACACATTATCTGTTATGTTTCGGAGCAAGCACTAAAAAAATTAAGGGCCATTCCTCAATAGGATAGCGCTGCTTAATTCGGATATGCGTC
>MDSV01200905.1_pt1 | contig 10932 bp, 13 predicted proteins | sample 810851 | NCBI WGS metagenome assembly MDSV01 (sample SAMN05326640, study PRJNA326480) | marine metagenome | isolation source: seawater | place: Atlantic Ocean: North East | collected 2012 | reverse complement strand
TAGCGCAGTCATTTCTTTAGCCGCTGTTAAATCCCATAATCTAAATTCTACTTTAAGCTTGCCGTTTTTAATTAAAATTTTTCCTGTAACTAACGCTTGAGCTTTAATCAATCTCCAATCTTCAAATCTAGGTTTTAAGTGAGCGATATCAGGTTTTTGAACAAAAGCATCTTTTTTTAAAGGGTTGAACAAACCTGTAGCTTTAAAATTTTTTTCTATTATTTCAGATATGTTTGCTCCAAGATTTTTGATTTTTATTCCCTCGTGGTCTTCTGATTTGATATCGACGTGTAAAGGGGAAACAGCAATTGGTAATGGATCTAAATTTCCTCTTGTTATGTCTACTTCAATAAGAGAGTAACCAGGTACTAATAATAAGAAATATATAAATGTTGTTAAAAAAAATTTTTTCATATCATCCAGCCAACATCTCAGTCGGGTTAAAGTTAAGTTGCATTTCTTTCCATTTTTCGTAGCCCGTAGGTGGTACTTTAAGTGGTTGACATAACCTAACTGCTCTTAAAGCACTCTCAGCTAAAACTTTATAAAACTTTTGACCAGGCCTATTCATTCTTTGATGGTCTAAAATCTCAGATTTTAAAATCGTTCCATCTTTTTTTAGTTTTAATTTTATTCGAACTAACATGTCTTTGTCATAAGGTAGCCCAAGTGGAACACTCCAACAACCAAAAATTTGGGCTCTTAAAGCATCCTCTTCTGATAAACTTAGACCTGAAGCAAAAGAATTTTTTACACTACTTTGAGTTAATTTATCTCTATCTATTTTTTTTACTGCTTCCTCTTCCTTGGCTTTATCAATTAATGCCGCTATTTGATTTGTATCTATTATTTTTTTTTTTTCAAATTCTGAAGATTGTCTTATTTCGGGTTTTATTTCTTCAGGGTTTTGTTTTTTCTTTACAATTTCCTTTTTTTCTTTTTTATCATTTGGCATTGGTATTCTATCTGGTTTTTCTTTGGCTTTGGCTGAAGGCGGCGCTTGTTCAGAAACCACTCTGTCTTCCTTTTTTTTTGTTTCTTCTATAATTTTTCTAGCTTTCGGAGCAAAAGGGATATTAGTTTTATCAGAAATTTGTATTAGCTCTACAGACACAATGGGAGGTAAATCTATAGGTTCTCTAGTCATAAAAGGTAGGCTTAATATAGTTAGCCCTATCATAATCGTATGAAATATTAATGAATAAAATAAACTTTTTGTCATTCTTCATTTAATTTTTGTAAGGCTCAGAAATCAAAGCGACTTTAGAAAATCCTGCCCCTGATAATGTTCCCATTACTTCTAAAACTCTTCCATAGTTAATTGTCTTGTCTCCCCTAACATAAATTCTCGTATCCGTTCTATTTTTTGCAATAGCTAAAAGTTTTGGAACAATTTTTTGATAAGTTACTTTATGTTCTTGAATGTAAATTTCCCCTTTTGAATTTATGGATAACGTTAACGGCTCTTGATCATCTGGCAATGAGTCTGCAGCAGATTCGGGTAAGTCTACTTGCACTCCTACCGTCAACAATGGAGCGGTTACCATAAATATTATTAATAAAACTAACATTACGTCTACAAAAGGAGTAACGTTAATCTCACTCATTGGTTCATTTCTTGAGCGATTTAATTTAAAAGCCATTTTATATAATTGATAAAAATCTCTTTGAAAAATTATCTATTTTAGAAACATATCTTTTAGAGTCACTATTAAATTTATTATATGCCACAACAGCTGGAATCGCTGCTAACAAACCTAAAGCAGTTGCAAACAAAGCTTCGGCAATTCCTGGAGCTACGATTGCTAAACTAGTGTTTCTTGAAATTGCAATTGATTGAAAAGAGTTCATAATTCCCCAAACAGTTCCAAACAATCCTACAAACGGAGCAGTTGATCCAATTGTAGCTAAAAAAGTAAAATTTTTTTCAATTTGCTTAATTTGATTATCAGTTGCTATTTCAAGAACCCTCTCAACTCTGGCAGATTGTACTGAGGAAGACTGTCTTCTAGTTTTTACTAGCTCATTCATAGCTGATTTAAAAATTATTGTAGCAGGGTCTTTAGAATTAGCTGGTAGATTATTATTAAAATTTTCTGCTGATTTTGCTTTCCAGAATTTTTTTTCAAAATCTTCTGTTGATGCATTTATTCTTTTAAATAATTTATATTTATCAAATATTAATGCCCATGAAAAAATAGAACTTGCTATCAAAATTAGTATAACAAATTTTACTACGAAATCAGCTCGAAGAAATAATTTCCATAAAGAAAAATCAGTATTTCCACCTAAACCAACTATCTGAGTTGCGATTTCTTGTTCCATTGAAGTTAATTACTTTTAGAATGTGTCATGAATTTGGCGCTTTTAAAGTTAAATATATGAATAATTTATTTAATTATCATCGTTCAATCTTGTCTCGCTAAAAAACCTTGCAATTAAAATAGCATCGGATTTATTTACATCTTTCTTTTTAGCAAGCTCATTTGATAACAAAGGGTACATTTCTATAGCTTTTGTCCTACTCGAGTCTTTTGAAGAATTAATCAATTCAAAATGCTTTTTCCATTTTGATGGTCTTACGAAAAAAATAGGTAGTCCTAAAGCAGCGCATATGCCTTTTATTGCACCAAAAGTCTGACCAAAATTAAACATACTTGTAACGCCTTGTCCCGGCATAGCATTTACTTGTTCGACAACAACTGACACTTCCTCATTTTTTAAGATATTATCTTTCATTAATTTTACTAATTGTGCGCTATTAAGCTGTCTCTTATTTTTTTTTCCTTCTGTCATTACAGGTATTTCAAAAATATTAATTACTTTGTTGTTTTCTAAAATAGCTATAGCTCCGCTTAAACCTGGGTCAATTCCTATAATTTTCATATTTTAACATTCTCCAAATTAGCATTCGTAAAAATATTTTGCACATCATCTAATTCCTCTAGCGACTCTAATATTTCTATAATTTTTACATTTTTTTCTTTATCTAGATTTAAAAATGTATGAGGTCTCCATTCTATACCAGAGTACTCGAAATTATCTAATTTCTTTTCAAATTCATTTTTAACTTTATAAAAATCCTCTTTTTCAGAAATAATTTCATGATAATTATCTAAGTTGAAGCAATCTTTTGCACCAAAATTTGAAGCCATCTCAAATATCTCTTCTTCTCCACATTTTTTTTTATCTACATGAATAACTCCACAATTATAAAATAAATGAGAAGTTGAACCAGACTCTCCTAACCTGCCCCCATTTTTTTGCAAAACAGTTCTTATACTTGATGCGGATCTATTTTTATTATCTGTTAAAGTTTCGATTATAAAAGCAACGTTGAATGGTCCAAAGCCCTCGTATCTTAAATTTTCGTAATTTTTATCATTACTGATCTCAGACTTGTTTATTGATCGAGAAATGTTTTCTTTAGGCATGTTTGCTTGTTTTGCTGCTTGAATAGCAGTTCTTAGTCTTGAATTCATATTAGGATCCTTATCTCCCAGTTTAGCTGCTACCGTAATTTCTCTTGCAAGTTTTGAAAAAATTTTTGATCTTTCTTTATCCGCGCGACCTTTTTTGTGTTTAATGCCTGCCCAATGTGAGTGCCCAGCCATAAGTTAAATTAAGCTTCCACCTTGTATTAGCCTTGTAACTTTTTTTGCTAATCCAGTTTTTTTATCACCCTCTACAATAACTCCTGATATCGTTCCCTTGCCTTCTGCTACATAGTGATTAGTAGCATCTTTGTCTTTAAAAAATTTTTTTATAGAATTTTCTTTATTCATGCCAATTACTGAATTGTAATTTCCACACATTCCTATGTCTGTTTGATAAGCCGTACCATTTTCTAGGATTCTTGTATCTGCAGTTGGAACATGTGTGTGAGTTCCAACAACGCAGGTAGAGTATCCATCTAGATAATGACCTAAAGCCATTTTTTCACTCGTTATCTCGGCGTGCACATCGACTACTAAAAAATCAACATTTTTTTTCAATTTGATTTCTTCTTTTAACTTTTTAATAGACTCAAAAACACTTTCCGTTTTTCTCATAAAAACATTTCCCATCAAGTTGATTACTCCTACTTTGAATGCTTTATCTTTTGTAAAGTAAATACCGTAACCATTGCCTGGGGATCCTTCTGAAAGATTTGCCGGCCTCAAAAGCCTTTTTTCTTTATCTATAAAATCTATTGTTTCTTTCTTATCATAAATATGATTGCCCGAAGTAATCACATCAGCTCCATTAGAAAAAAGCTCGTTTGCAATTTTTTGTGTCAAACCTTTGCCATCGTCAGCAGCGTTTTCTCCATTTATAATCGTAAAATTTATTTTATTATCAGAAATTATTTGCGGTAAAACTTGTTTAATAACATCTCTGCCAGGAGGTCCAACAACATCTCCCAAAATCAGTATTTTCATTAAAAAAGTCCTTTCTCTGTTAAAATGTGGTCTAGTTTTACATCTCCATTATAAGATGGAATTTTAGAATATTCTTGAAATGAAAATCCGATTCCAACTGTTAAAATTTTTTTTTTAATTAAATGTTTACTTAAAAATTTATCATAGTAGCCTTTACCGTATCCTAATCTATTTTTTTCTTTATCAAACGCAAGAAGAGGTAATAACATTATGTCCGGTATTACATTATCTGAAAAAGTTGGTGGTTCTAACATTCCAAATTTATTAATTCTTAAAGTTTCATTTTTATTCCATCTACAAAATTTCATATCGTTTTTATACATAATAGACGGTAAATATATATTATGTTTTTTTGCTAAATTTATATCTAATAATTTATTTACGTTTACCTCAAATGAAGATGGATAATAAGTCGAAAGATTAATTATCTTTTTTTTAAAATTTTTACTAATTAAATTCTCTAGAGGATAAAAAAAAGTAGATCTTATATTGAAGTATTTTGTTTTTCTTCTTAAAAAATATTTTTTTCTTAGATTGTCTTTTTTAATCATTTACTGAATTTTTGATATTGATTCAGTGTTTAAAATTATTTTTTCAAGAGATTTTGTGGTTTTATCCAACATAGTCTCATAAAGACTATTATTTTCCTCTACAGATTTTCTAAATTTTTCTAATTCTTTGTTCAACTCACCAATTTCATTGTCTTTACTATCTCTGTATTTAATTGCTAATTCTTTTAATTCTTTAAATTTTGATGAAAGATTTTCTATTTTTTTTTTTTGCATGCTTACTCTCTGTTTTAGATCAAAATATTCGTCAATTAACTGAATTGATGTAATTAATAGAAGTTTATTTTCTCCAATATTACCTAATTTTTCTTTTAACTCAGCATATTTTTTATCTAAAAATTTTGTTAAATTTTTTAAAGATTGCTCTTGTCCATCATCGCAGGATAATAAGTAGTCCTTGTTATTGAACTTGACATTTACGTTCGCCATTTTTCTATCTCGGTTACCAATTCCTCAGTTTCTTGACTAAGAGATTCTATATCTTGATCAAATTTTTCCTCAATAATTGAATAATTATTTAAATCTTTTTGTAATTTAGTTATTTTTTCTTTTAAATATTTGTGTTCTCTCATCAATTCTTGATTTTTTTTTTCAACGTTCTGTTTTTGTCTGTAAATCTCATTCTTTTCTGTTTTAATTTTTTCTGTCTCGTAAGAAGACTGTGAATAAGTTGAAGTTAGAATATTCAACTTTTCAATTAACTCGTTCAGGTTTTTTTCTTTTTTTTCAATTATACTCATAAGTTTATTATATCATATTATTGATATACTTAGTTTAAGTCTATATAGGTAATTTAATTGTGAACGTAAAATTTAATCAACTTTCTAATGCAATAAGATTTTTATCAATTGACGCCGTGCAGAAGGCTAATTCGGGTCATCCTGGAATGCCAATGGGTATGGCGGATGTTGCTACAGTTCTTTTTAAATACCACCTGAGGTTTAATCCCAAAAATCCTACTTGGATTAATAGAGATAGATTTATTTTATCTGCTGGCCATGGCTCCATGCTTTTATACTCCTTGCTTCATTTAACTGGCTATAAAAGTATTTCGTTAGAAGATATTAAAAATTTTAGACAGCTTCATTCTATTTGTGCGGGCCATCCAGAATTTAAGTTAGGTTCAGGCATTGAGACTACTACTGGGCCTTTGGGGCAAGGCCTTGGTAATGCGGTAGGAATGGCTATAGCTGAAGAAATATTAAGAGAAAAATTTGGACGATCTCTAATTAATAATAAAACTTATGTAATTGCTAGTGATGGAGACTTAATGGAAGGAATTAGTCATGAAGCAATGAGTTTAGCAGGCCACCTTAAACTCAAAAATTTAATTGTTTTTTTTGATAATAATAAAATTTCTATCGATGGTCCAACTTCATTAAGCGTGTCTGACAACTATAAAAAAAGATTTGAAGGATATGGATGGAATTTTATTGAAATTGATGGCCATCATGAAAAAAAGATTTCAAAAGCAATAACTAAAGCATCTAAAGCATCTAAGCCTACCGTAATATCATGTAAAACAATTATCGGATATGGTTCTCCAAATAAATCAGGGAAATCTTCTTCTCATGGGTCACCTTTGGGTGACGAAGAAATAGCATTAGTACGAAAAAAACTTAAATGGAATAGCGAACCATTCAAAGTTCCTGAAAATATTTTAAATGCTTGGAGAGAAATTGGTAAAAAAGGAGTCGATTTAGAAAAGAAATGGATAGAAACTTTAAATAAAAAAAAACCCGCTATTAAATCAGCATTAAAAGATACATATATTAATTCAAATTTACATAATCTCGAGAATCTAATAAAAAAAGAAAAAAAGAAATATTTTGATACAAAACCAAGTATGGCAACCAGACAGTGTTCATCTTCTGTAATCGAAAGTATTTCAAATATTTTACCTCAGTTAATTGGTGGTTCTGCTGACTTAAGTGGATCAAATAATACAAAAACGAAAAGCTCCAAAATAATTACTTCAAAAAACTTTGGCGGTAACTATATTCATTATGGTGTTAGAGAACATGGTATGGCCTCAGTTATGAATGGATTGGCTTTATATAGTGGATTAATTCCATATGGCGGAACTTTCTTAATTTTTTCTGATTATTGCAAACCATCAATAAGATTGTCAGCTTTGATGGGTCTTAAAGTTATCTATATTTTTTCTCATGACTCTATTGGACTTGGTGAGGATGGTCCAACTCATCAACCCGTAGAACAACTAACGGGCTTAAGAGCAATTCCAAATTTAAACGTGTTTCGTCCAGCGGATATTAATGAAACTTTAGAGTGTTGGGAAATAGCCTTGAAAAGTGAAAACAACCCTAGTGCAATTGCCTTATCGAGACAAAAGTTGCCTTATATTAATCCTCAGTTTTCTGAAAAAAATAAATGTGAAAATGGGGCTTATGTTGTGAAGATGGACTCTCACGACAATAAAGTTACATTAGTTGCATCTGGATCTGAAGTAGAACTAGCTTTGAATATTCATAATTCTTTGAAAGAAAATAATGTTAGTTCAAAAGTTATTTCCATGCCATGCCAAGAACTTTTTGATAAACAACCAGACGACTTCAAAAAAAGTATTTTAGATGAAGATACTTTAATAGTTACAATTGAAGCCGGTAGCGTTTCTTCTTGGAGCAAATATTTACGTGGCAATGGTTTATCTTTAGGCATTAATAAGTTTGGTGAAAGTGCTCCTTATAAAGAAGTCTACGATCATGTTAACTTATCTGTAAATAAAATAGTTATTGCAATTCAAGAGAAGCTACGAAAGTAAACACGATTTTGATGAGTAAAATTAAATATTTTTCTGAAAATCTTGATATTCAGAGCAAAACAATAATTCTTAGACTTGATTTAAATGTTCCTTTAAATAAAAAAGAAATTTTAGATAAAACGAGAATTTTAGTTAGCCTGCCCCTGTTAAAACATTTAATAAAAAGACAAGCTAAGATTGTTATTATTAGCCATCTAGGAAGGCCCAAAGGTATTGCAAATATGGAATTATCTCTAGCACCAATATATAAATTTTTAAAAGAACATTTAGAAACTAATATATATTTTTTTGCAGGGAAAATAGATGAACAAACCAAAAAAAAATTTTCGTATCTTAAGGAAGGTGAAATTATTTTATTAGAAAATATTAGATTTTTTAAAGAAGAAGATGAAAATAATGATAATTTTGCAAAAAAGCTTGCTTCTCTAGGTGACATCTACATCAATGATGCTTTTTCTTGCTCTCATAGAAAACAAACCTCTATTCATAAAATTACTAAATATATCAAAGAAGTATATGGAGGACCTCTTTTAAAAAAGGAAGTTGATGCAATCAATTCAATTATAAAAAAAAAGAAAGAACCAGTTTCATGTATTATAGGAGGATCAAAAATTTCAACAAAAATCAATATTATAAGCAATCTAATTAAAAATGTTAAAAATATTATTATTGTAGGAGCTATGGCTAATAACTTCTTGGCGTTTAAGGGCTTAAAAATTGGGAAATCTTTAATAGAAAAAAATACAAGGGAAACGATTGAGGATATTTATTTAAAAGCAAAAAAGTATGATTGTAATATTTTAATTCCAGAAGATTATAGTGTTTCATCTAAAATGGATGGTTCTGAAAATATTGAAAAACAAGTTTCTGTAGATAAAAATGAAATCATTTTAGACATTGGATCTAATACAATTAAAAGAATCGAGAATATAATAGATAATTCTAATACTGTTTTATGGAATGGTCCTGCAGGATATTTTGAAAATAAGATCTTTTCTAAAGGAACAATTGCAATAGCAAAAAAAATCTCAGAAAATACAACTAATAAATCTTTAATCTCTATTATAGGTGGGGGGGATACAATTTCAGCAATAAATAAAAGTGATTTGAAATTTTCTTTTACACACTTATCAACAGCAGGTGGAGCATTTTTAGAGTTTCTTGAAGGAAAAGACTTGCCTGGTCTTAATGTTTTAAAATAAATATCGATTATGTCTTTAGAAGAAATAGCTAAAAATATGTGTGCAAAAGGAAAAGGAATATTAGCTGCCGATGAAAGTACCGGAACAATCGCTAAAAGATTTAAGAGTATTAATGTTGAAAACTCTGAAAAAAATAGACTAGCTTTTCGAGAAACTCTGTTCAGCTCCAATGCAATGAAAAACTATATTGGAGGAGTTATTCTATTTGATGAAACTATAAGGCAAAAATCTACGACTGGACTTTCTATTCCTGAATTAATTAAAAAAAATAATGCTATTCCTGGAATTAAAGTTGATAAAGGCGCTAAACCTTTGGCCAGCTCCTCTGAGGAGACTGTCACTGAAGGATTAGATGGCTTAAGAGAAAGATTAAAAGAATATTACGAACTTGGAGCAAGATTTACAAAATGGAGAGCAGTTTACAAAATTGGAAATAAATTTCCTTCGTCTCAATCAATAAAGTCTAATGCTCATGCTTTGGCTAGATATGCTGCGCTTGTACAAGAAGCTAAAATGGTTCCCATCATCGAACCCGAAGTATTAATGGATGGATCTCATGACATCAATAAATGTTATCGTGTGACTACCGATGTATTAAATGAATGTTATAATCAACTTGCAATTCATAAAATAGATTTAAAGGGTACAGTTTTAAAACCAAATATGATCATTCCAGGAAGTGGCTCTTCAAAAAAATCAAGCTCAGAAGAAATTGCTCAAAAAACATTAGATTGCCTAAAAAAAAATGTGCCTGATGAAGTAACTGGTATTGCATTTTTGTCTGGAGGCCAGTCAGAAATTGAAGCTAGTAAAAACTTAAATGCAATTAATAAAATTAACAATACAAGTTTTTTAATTACTTTTTCGTATGGAAGAGGTTTGCAAGCAAGTGCCCTGAAGGCGTTTGGTTTAAATCAAAGCGATCAAAAGACCATTCAAAAAGCTTTTGACCACAGAGCAAAAATGAATGGACTTTCTTCAAAAGGAGAGTGGTCCGAAAACTTAGAAAAAGAAGCTGCAGCTTAATTCATTTGAAAAAAATAGTATATTTAATTTCTCCAAGTAAAATTTATGGTAATTTTTTTAAAGATTTAGAGAAAGTTTTTTCTGCAAAAAATATAAAATTTTTCCAATTAAGATTAAAAAATGAAAAAAAAAACAATCTTATTAAAATAGGAAAAAGAATTAAAAAAATTACTAAAAAACATAAAATTCTTTTTATAATAAACGATGATCCGAATATTGCGAAAATTACAAATGCAGACGGATGTCATTTAGGACAAATGGATGGTTCAATTATTAATGCAAAAAAATATTTAAAAAAAAAAATTGTTGGAATAACTTGTCATAACTCAAAAATATTTGCTAGGTTAGCAATACATAATAATGCTGATTATTTGGCATTTGGTTCCTTTTATAAATCGACACTAAAACCTAAAGCTAAAAAAGCTAAACTAAATATTTTAAAATGGGCAAAAAAAAATGTTAGAAAACCAATTGTTGCAATTGGTGGAATCAATAATCGAAATTATAAAAAAATCATAAGATCTGGAGCTAAATATATTGCAATATCTAGTTATATTTGGGATAACCCAAAATTAAAACCAGAAATTGCAATTAAAAAATTTAAATGAAGATAACAGCTATAGAGATAAAACCCGGGATGATAATTGAACATAAAAATGATTATTGGAATGTTTTAAAAACTCAACATGTCAAACCTGGTAAAGGGGGAGCATTTAATCAGGTAGAATTAAAAAGTGTCATTAAAGGTACAAAATTAAATGAAAGATTTAGATCTAGCGAAACAGTTGAAAAAGCAGAGGTCGATGAAAAAAAATTTAATTTTCTATATATTGAAGGTGAAAGCTGTCATTTTATGGATAATAAAACTTTTGAACAAGTTGAAATCCCAAAATCCGTTACAGGAGAAAATTACAAGTTATTAAAGGAAAATC
>MDSV01101369.1_pt1 | contig 10932 bp, 7 predicted proteins | sample 810851 | NCBI WGS metagenome assembly MDSV01 (sample SAMN05326640, study PRJNA326480) | marine metagenome | isolation source: seawater | place: Atlantic Ocean: North East | collected 2012 | reverse complement strand
CAAGAAACTATTTTTTTTTTAGAAATCAAAAAAACTACAGGTAATATAATGTGTAATGACACTTTACCGATAGATGAAGCATACTATTTTATTTTGTTAATTACAAAAAAAAAGTATCTGTTTTGTAAAGGAGGAGACCTCCTATGTGAAACTCCAGAATTAAGATCTGAAGAAGACAAACAAGACTTTATCAAACGTGTACTGGAAAAAAAAAAGGAATATCAAGAAAATTTCAAAAAAGAAATAGACGAACTAAAAAAAGAATACAACATGGGTGATATATTGAGTGTATACTCCCGACCTAATTTTGGGATAAAGACTTCTAATAAAAAACTGTTGAACAGGTTTGACAGGTTTTAGGTTTGGAACTTGCTTAAAGAAAAAGTATGTAAATAATAATATTATGAAAGCAATATCTTTGTTTAGCGGTTGTGGTGGAGATGCTTTTGGGATGATACAAGCGGGTGTTGATGTGGTGGGGTATAATGAAATTGTTGATATCTTTTGTGAAACTCATGATTTAAATATGCCTAAATGTGTAAGAATAGGGAAGGATATTCAAAAAACGAAAAAAGAAGATTGGGAACCTTATAAAAATAATATAGATCTTGTAATAGGTGGGATTCCTTGTCAGAGTTTTAGTAATGGAGGAAAGAAGGATCCAAATGATCCAAGAGGAAAATTATATATAGATTATATGAATATGCTGCGTATTGTCCAACCAAAATATGCAATCATTGAAAATGTAAAAGGTCTTACAACACGTAAAGATACGAATGGAGAAAAGTTTTTTGATAAAATAATTAGAGAATTTGAATATCTTGGATATACTAATATTAAACATAAAGTTTTTCATTGTGAAAAGTATGGTGTTCCTCAGAAACGAGAACGATTGATTATTCTTGCAACAAAAGGTGTTGATATCCCGTTTCCTGAAGAAACGGTAGAACTGAGTTTGAAAGATATTGTGTTTTTTAATATGAAGGGTGCATTTCAAGTTCCTGATGAACAATTTGTAAATATTCCAAAAGAATGTATTTTGACAGATATGAATAATGAAGAAACAGAAGGGGAATTTCACCCTTTTGCACGATCTCAATCGGTTCATGGTTTTTCGTTTGGAAAACGAGAAAGTCCAAGACATTGTGAAATAGTGGACATTCGTAAACCTACGAAAACAATTATATGTTCTTATAAATTTCAACCGAGACTTTATGTTCCATTGAAAAATAAAAATGGATGTTTTTTACGCCCGTTTATGGTTGATGAACTGAAAATGATACAAGGTTTTCCCAAATCATATAAGATGGCAGGAACAGTAGAACAACAAATTAGTCAATTGGGAAATGCGATTCCTCCGCCATTGATTAAAAAGATTGTTGAACAAATAAAGGGGTTTGATAAAAGTTAGGGAAGGTAGTTTTGGGAAGGGGTTTTATATATTTTAATTTTATATTTTTTGGAGAGTTCGTCAATTTCTTTTCTTTCGAACCTCATATGATGGTAACCTTTAGGCAGGTTCCAGTTCATTCCGAATATATGTATGTTTGCGTTAGCATATTTATGTAGGAAGTAATTGATAATGATGAATCCAGAACTGAAGGAGTCATTTTTGAATTTATTCATATAATTTTTGTTAAGGTTTGGGTAAAAGTATTTATCATTATAGACATGAATTGTTTCTGTTTCTATGTTTTTATTGATGCAAAGTTTTTTCATATGACCAATTCTGTTTGTACCGATTAGAACCATTTTATTTATGTTAGTATTTGTAAAATGATTGCATGATTTATCCAGGCCAAAGAAACCAGATTCGTGTTGTCTAATTGCAACGATTGTTTTTTTTTGTGGTTCTTTCCAGTTTTTCATACCATTGAACCTCACAACTAGATCATACTGTTCAATAATTTTTTTTTGGTAATAGCTGATGGGTCCATTGCCAATAATAGCAATCTTCATTAGTTAGTAGAAATAAAAAAAATATATATAATAATGAGAATCGGGATAATCGTTGGAGATCCTGAGCAGGATGATGGATATAAGTTGAATAGTGGTCGTGAATGGTTTAAAAATGTTAATAATTCTCATAAGAAAAAACCAAATGAAAAGATCCAAATATTACAGAATAATGGTAAAGTTGTAACTGTAAATGAATCTTCAGGCACATATGTATATTTGTATTATGCTGTATATTATTATTTAAAACATTATTACGAAGACCAACATCATTTTGAGTTATTATTTTCAAATGATATTTCGTTGAAGAATTTGAATAATTTGAAGAATTATGATATGATATTTTATAATTTTTATGATAATATATCACATTTCATAGTTAAGAAGAAGAGTATGAATGCGTCTCAAGAGTTTATGAATATATTAGAGGCATTAGAGGATAAGGTATATCCGCCTTTAAAGTTTTTCAAAATTCAGATGGACAAATGTCATTATTATGATTATTTGAAGAAGAAGAAGTTTAATATATTTGAAACATCATGTGTGAAGAGTACTATGAGTGATATTCAAATAAAATCAATAATAGAGAATACAAATAAAGGTGATGTATTTTTGAAACCAGTGATGGGAACACAATCTATATATACGAAGAAGGTTAAGTCTGGTGATGATTTGGATCAAGTATTAAAATTTCTAAAAAGGATATTTAAGATAGGATATAAAAAGTATGTTGTACAAGCATATTCTCCAAGTTTTAATGAAAAAGAGGAGTATAGAATGTTTTATGTAGGAGACAAGTATCAATATACAGCAGTAAGTAAGGTAGGTAATGAGAAGAATCATAAGACGAAAGGGGTAGCAATTATTCAGAATGATGGAGGAACATATAAGGTATCACCAAGTGTGGTATCAAATATGAAGAATACAGCATTACGAGCAATAAAATCGTTTCAAAGTGATACATTTAATGGATTACCAACATTATTAACACGAGTGGATATGGTTGTATCTAATAATAAGGTATATATAAATGAAATAGAGATAGTACCTAATTATTTTACAAGTATATTTAAGAAAGGGGTTGATAAAAAGATGGACAAGGTATTAGGTGAACAAATGAAAATGATCATAGATGCGAGATATAATCAATTAGTTAAGAAATTACCACAAACTTTGAAGGCATCGCAACCAAATGTGAGTTTTTTAAAGTCAAAGAGTAAATCTGTACAAGGAATATCAAATACAAGAAATATAAGTAATATACCTATATATGTATTAGGTTGTTATAGAAAGTTGTGTTTGTCAAATAAAAAAATGAAGATAAGATTACAGTTTTTGGAGTATTATTTGAAACAGGCGGGAATACAAATGAGTAATGTAGATTTGGTGGGAATATTTTGGAAGGATGATTTAAACAGGGAACGGTTGAAGAAGAATCAATTATTTAATAACTTTAACCATATGACATTTAAGAATGGAGAAATAGGGAACTTTTTATCACATATGTATGCTCTTAAGAAGTTTTTGAATACAAACAAACCATATGCAATTATTTTGGAAGATGATGTTCATGTGAAGAGTGATTTCAAGGTTATGGTTAATAATATATTGAAAAGAATGAAGAATACAAAATGGGATATCATTTGGTTAGAAAATAATGGTTGGAGGGAGTATAATGGAAACTGGGAAAATTTGAAACGAAAGGAAGGAAATTTTGTAAAAGGAAGTGGGATAGATTTAAAGAAACCGAGTGTATTGGTGAAGGGTGATAGACCTATAAAGTTGTATAGAATGAAGAAGAATTTTATAGGTTCAACAGCTGCGTATATAGTGACAAGAAGAATGGCAGAATACTTTTTATCAAAGGCGTATCCGATAGGTTCAAGACCAACGAATGTATTTATGCAGTCTAATATAAATAAGTCTGATTTTGTTCATTATTCTGTATCACCAGCTCAAAGAATAACAAGGGGATTACATGTTCTTTTTAGTGATGGTCCGTTATTATATGCTGATACAACTGTAAGTGAAATACAAAGTTAAAACAATTTTAAATATTAGTAATAATGGTGATATGTATCTTAAGAAATCCTAAGAGGCATCAGAAAGAGATCCATAAAGGATTTAGAGGTTACATAAAGAAAGATATGGATTTGGACGAAGCTGTCTATTTATATTTACTAAACAAAGGGATTAATGTGGAGTATAGGAGTATAGATTATGTATTAAAAAATAATAATAAATACTCTATTGTATATACAGGGAGTACTTATTATGGATTTGGGGATTTAGCTACGATGGTATCAAAGAAGAGATTAGAGGATATATCTGATAAGTTATCAAGAATAAAGAATTTGGTACCGAGTTTGAAGTATATGAAGATGATTGGAGACAAATGTAATTATTACAACGCGTTTAAAAAGTATATGGCTAATACTCTTTGTAGTGATAATATAAAGACATTAGATAGAAACAAGGAGTATTTTATCAAACCAGCGATGAGTGCATTTTCAAGGAATGTGTATCATAAGAAAAAGGGTGAAATTTTTGATGGTAGTTTATTTAAAAAGGGTAGAAGGATGATGGTACAAGAATATAGAAAGTTTGCAACACAAAGTAATCCAGAGTTTAGATGTTATTTTGTATATAACAAGTTTGGATATTGTGTAGCAACAAAGGGAGGTGGAGATACTGTAAGGTATGTCCGATTATTACCGGTTGGTTTAAAACTATTTTGTAATAAAATAATGAAACGAATTATAAAATTGGAAAATAGAATAGTGTTATACAGAATAGATTGTTATAAATGGAAAAACAAATGGTATGTAAATGAAATAGAGGGATTACCTGGAATTATAAACGAGGATTTAAGCAGGGTTAAGTTTGAATTAGATAGAATGATTGGAGAACGACTAATTGAGCTTTCTAAGTAATTTGCATTTTTCTTGTTTTTCTGGACTTTGAACCCAAGAACCGCCTGTGTCCCAGTGTTTAATTGCGTAAGATGATTTGTAGGCAAGACATGGGTATTTAACATAAATAGTTGTACCACAAGAAGATTTAGCTGGGTAGAAGTTTTTTTGTGGTTTTATGCTGATACATTTATTTTTTGATGGAATTGTATATGGAAGTGCGTCTGACCAATTGAAAGGATAGATTGCTTTTGTAGGTAGCATAAGAACAGAATTAAGGTCAAGATGTTTTCTAAGATAATAAGGTCCTGTAGCTTGATTAATTTGTTTTTGTATGTTTATGGAAGAACTAATAAGTTTGAGCATACTTTTGTTTTCTACTGTAGAAGCGATAAAGCTATTGCTAATATAATATCCTCTAGAAGGAGCAATAAAGTTGCAATAAAGTGGATTTGGGCAAATGCTTTTATCATCTTGATGGGAAAGGATTATTGTTTTATTTAATCTATCTGCTTTATGAAGAATACTTTTAATAGGTTTAACGAATTCTATATTCATATCAGCATAAACACCACCATGATGAAAAAGAATTTCATATCTCATAAGGTCTGATACTTGTGCGTATTTAGGAATTTTTTGTTTTAATATTGTTTTAATGGTAGAGTAAGTAAATGGGAAATTTTTTTCGTTAATATCTTTGTCTTTCCATAATTTGTATTTATTTTTAAAAATTGCTTTATTATGGTTCATATGAAGTTTTTGTAATGTATTCATTTTTTTTGGTCCAATCCATATTTGATTCAACTGTAATGGAATCATTCTTATTTGTAATAGATAAATTAATTTTAGGTTAAATAATAATTATTTTTTTATAACTAATTTTTTTAATGGTTAACAATAAGTATGATATTATATACAATAATTAGTTGGTCGGGATCAAAAAAGAAGGCATCTATGAGGAAATCATTTAAATCGTTAGGAATAACTAATTATATATTTGTGACTGGATCAAAGAATATCAAGAAGTCTAGGATGTATGGAAAGCATCATTTGAAGGTAAAAGCAGGGGATAAGTATTGTGATTTACCTGAGAAGATGTATGAAATGTTTAAGTATATTTATAATGAAATGCCGGATGTAACAAGGGTGATAAAAATAGATGATGATGTGCAATTACACCAGGACATAAGTAAATTTTATAATAAAAAGAATGATTTTATAGGGATAGTACCTATCAATATAAATACACAGAATGGAACATGGCATTTGGGTAGATGTGAAGAAAATAACAAAAGGAATAAAATTAAATTTGATATTGTAAAATGGAATAAAGATAATTTAAAATTGAATGTAAAGAGTGTAATATATCCAGGAGGAGGTGATACATATAGTGTATCAAGAAAAGGTATGGGTAAGATAGCAAATACAAAGATAGATCCAAAGACACATGTATATGAGGATGTTATGATTGCAAGTATATTACGAAAACATAATATCAAATTACATGTACCAAAATGTGTACAAATGGTTTCTTTACATGATTCTATATGTGGAAAAGAACGATTATTATCATCTGATGTATTTTAAAATTTTCTAATGAAAATTTTTAAAGCGTATTTTAAAATTAGTTTAATTTAGGTATTCAAAATCGTATTTATGCATAAGTTTTTCTAAATGGTTTGTGCATTTGAGTTGAATACCATCTGCAGGGACAGAAATATAGGGGATATCATCGTCAATATTTTTGATTAGATTTTCGTCTTCTGAAATTGTTTTGGCCATTTCTTTTTCAAAAGCATTTTTAATAATAGTGCTTTTTTCCCAAAAGTTTCCACCAAATTTCCATAGAAAAGACCAAGTTAGGAGTGATTTATTAATGCTAATAGGCATAACTGAGGTAAATGTAATAAATTTGTATGGTTTTTTCATTTGAACATCAATTCTGGTTGTATTTGGGAGAATACTTTTAAAGTCTATATTTGTTTTTTTTGTTTGCATATGGTTAGTTGTCCAATTGATCGGTTTAGAATTTACTTTACAAGTAGCGTTAATAACATTATCAAATATGTTATCATTCCAAGTTTTAAGATCATATACAATACCATTAGCTTCATCTCCGAAGTCGTGAACATAGTTTATATGTGATACATCCCAAGAGTTTGAAACCCAATCAAACCAATTTCCTTGAACTACTTGAGATCCTTGAACTTTACCCCAGCTTTTGTCATTCATTTCTGGACATTGTTTGTCAACAAGACCATTTTCGTAATTAATCCATACATAACCACCATCTTCTGTTATATTATAATGAGGAACAATACAAGATGGTGAAGAACTTTTATGTGAAGGCATAACTGTAAGAAGACCTTTTTCGTTGAATTGCCAACCATGATATGGACAAATGATTTCATCATCTTTGTTTATAGAACCTTGAGATAAACGAGCACCACGATGTGGACATTTATCTTCAAGACAAACAATAGCGTCGTCTTCTTTTTTGCGGTAGAGAACTAGATTATCAACACGGGTAGGTTTTGTTGTTATTTGTTTTGAAGTTGAGATAGCATATGGTACATTTTTAAATTTAATTGTTTTTAGAATATTCATTACTATTTAAAGAGATATTTCTTTAGGTTAATTAACTACCTCGACCTCCGCTGCTGCCCCTTCCTCCGCCCCCGCTGCCCCTGCCCCCGCTGCTGCTGCCCGGGCGCGAGCGGGAGGGAATAGAGTTGCAGTCATAAGCAAAACGACCCTCAAGAGGATGTTGATTTTGATTATTATAAGGATAATGTTGACTATAGCGATGCTCAAATTCGTAATCATCTAATTTCTCATCATCAGTTGACCAGCCGGGTCGAGGCATACTAATTCTGTAGGCTGTCTCTTTCAAAGCTTTATCTTCAGGACATTTTATATGGTGTCTATCTAAATGTGAAATTTTACCATGACCATAATCAGTTCTTTCGGTTTCACCACCATAATAATCGTACTCTTTTGGTTCATCAACCTTTATACATGCAGTTTTAATATTTACCGAACTTCCGTAATCATCTTTAGCTTCTGTAACTTTAAATCCTGCTATTACATCATCCTCATGATAATTATTGTTAGAATTTTTGCATGAGAGATGAAAATCATCTAGAGCAAAAGTTCCATAATCTATATGTTCATTTCTTTCTTCAGGACGATCATTGTAATCCCTAATCCTCAAGTTAGCGGACAAAGGATGTGTGTTATAATATCTATTCTTTTTATATGCATCATCATATATACATGTATATTGATAGTTAAGTTTAGGTATCTCTTGTAGAGGAATATTTCCAGTAAAACCCGACTTAATCTTTCTTTCTAAGGCTCTCATTTTTTTCCAGTATTCTGGTTCGGTATTTAATCTATAGTCTTGCAAAGCATAACCAAAAGGACACAACACCGGTTGATTCTTTAAGCTTAATACTGACCCATGTTCTAGACCTGCACGACTACTGTACTCCGATGGCGGAAAAAAATCAACTTTTAGATAATCTCTGTCATATGTGAATTCTGTTTCATCATTATATATATGATTAAATGGATGAGAACGAATTGTTTCTACAGGAAAATTACTAGCGTCTAATAATGGTGAAACATTCTTAAGATTTTTTACAGGAGTTGCAGTGTAATATGAACGATTATCATTATCATCACTTTTGTAAGAAAGTATATATAATCTATTTTCCATATCTTTTAATTCTATACATTTAGTATATCCATAAATTGTATTACCAGAAGATAGCTTATACTTCCTATATATGCCTCTGAATGATATACTTACAATTCTATAACTTGTATCTGGGTCAGATGGGTGCGTTAAGTATCTATAGACATCATCAACTATACTACCGATATATATTTCATTTATTTTTTTATATGCGGTTTGTGGCTGACCAATAATAGGTATACTCAGAGTCTGCGAAGGTTCCAAGTTGTTCAAGTGCAGGTCTGGAACAGGTAGGGTAAGACCCATTGTTATATTTAGTTGTGGAATAAATATAGCACCACCATTTACTGTAGTATTTATCTTTATCTCATTTCCACGATCGGTTTCAATAGTAAAAGCAAATCCTTGTTTGGTCACATCAAGTATGTTAGTATCATCTAATTGACCCTTTTTTATAAGTTCAGCAGCACCTACAGACCCTACTCTATCATCTAGATAAATAATTTTTAAGGGTTTTAAGGTATTAAAACCTTCTACTTTTAAAGATATTAATATTTCATTAGAATTGTAGGTGTAATACACATCTTCAATTTTTCTATAATCTGACTTATCTACATCACTTCCATCTATATCATATAAGATAGAAGCATTTTTCTTAATATAAAGCTCAGTTAAATGTTTTTCTGTAAAAATTTGTGATGGAGATGAAGGTACTTTATAGAAATTACTGACAATACACATATTACTGGGTACGCTTTTAAAGTAAGTAAATCTGTATTGATAGAATTTTTTACTATTTTCAGTTATAGTATATAGTTCACCACCCTTTGATAGATGAAGAGTTGAATTTACATCTATACTCTTCTCATGGTGATTATTATAGAAAAGTATAATGGATTTATTTCTATCATCTTCTTTTTCTATAGATACAAATGTATTATCAATAACAAGTCTGTTTAGAGTATTAGGTATGTTATCTTTTATTGAAGAATTTGTATTTTTGATAATATCATATGGGTTTGTATCCTCATTGTTAACATCAAGAACTAAATTATCTGTAACAAATAGAACTCCTTTTTGAAAGATCAAGTATTTTGTGTTTCTACCAAATGAAAATTCGCTTTTTAAGATAATACCATAGCTTTTTTTATTTAAAGTCCCACTAGTTCTACTGTTAATGCTTGTAGGTATATTCTTTATCATATCATTTAAAATATAATTTTGTATAATATCTTCTATATGTATATAAGCACTTGTTTTTTTAGTAAAAACAGGGAAAAGATTATATTTATTTGTATCAAAGACTCTAACATTAGACATATAAACCTTATCATCAGACTCATATCTTACAGAATATATGTTTTTCTTGTATTCATTGATTCCAAGTTCGGAGATTACTTTTCTTAGAGTATCATAGGAGCTTCTTGATTCATTTTTCCCCAATATTGAATTTTCATTTTCGGAAACTAATGATACTTTTAATGTGCGAACATTTTCATATGTAAGTTTTCCAGTCGAGTCAGATAAAGATTTATAATCTATAGAACTTAAAAGATTATCTAGGGCCTTTAATTCAGTTTTATGAACAAATGATATAGCTTTTGAGTCATCTGTTTCATCAATATATCTAATCTCGCAAGGGTTATTAAAAGGTTTACGGTTGGAATTTTTATTCTCATTATTATTACCTGTACCATTATAAAAAGATGCAATTACAGAATCTCCCCCGATGAGAAGAGTTATTAATAAGAAATTATCATTTTTACTAATTACACTTTGTAATTTTTCTATTGCTTGTGTTTCACTTTTAGCAAAATCCTTTTCTACTCTATCAGCGGTAAAGACGAAAGGGTATTTAGGATCTGATATATATATATTATCATGTCTGGTAAAATCATCTAAATAACGGGTTGTAGGATCAGGATCAGGTGTTTGTGTTGGCCTTTTTATAGCAGAGGCGATACTAGATAGTTGAGGGTTAGAACTAACAGATATTAAGAAAAATATGTATTTTGCTTGACTAATGTATCCCGTAATAAAGTAGTCTTTTTGGTTAACCTTTACTACAAGTTTACCGTTGGTATCTACATTTATACTATCTATATTTATGCCATCGGCTCTTTCTTTGTTGATTAAAAAGTGACGATTCCAAGGAGCAGCCGCATAAATAACTTTAATATCTTTGAGATCTGTAAGTTTAGAAGAAAAGTGTCCCACTCCTTGTTGATTGAATTCTAATTGAATTTTAGGAACATAATTTTTGTCGAAGTTTTCTAATACATCACATTCATCTGTATTACAAGATTGACTAGTGGATGGTTTTGTACCACTACAGTAAGAATCAGCTACAGATTGACCATCACT
>MDSV01040630.1_pt1 | contig 10932 bp, 12 predicted proteins | sample 810851 | NCBI WGS metagenome assembly MDSV01 (sample SAMN05326640, study PRJNA326480) | marine metagenome | isolation source: seawater | place: Atlantic Ocean: North East | collected 2012 | reverse complement strand
GCTGAAGAATTACAAACTTCCTTCAAAGAATATAAAAGGGGGGAAGAGTTCTTGCAGGCATGTTTTTACTATTGCAGATAAATTAAAATCTTTACCAGCATTTTAGAGTTATGATTGATAAAAATTTCTTCACAACAATAAAGATTCTAGATGGTGGAATGGGTCAAGAACTTTTATCACGCGGCCTTCAATCTAAAGGTTCTTTATGGTCAGCTAGTGCTTTATTAGAAGAAAGATATAACCAGTTAGTTATTGATGCACATCTTGATTTTATTAATGCAGGTGCAAATGTTATTGTCACGAATAATTTTTCTGCAAGACGAGTTCGTATGATTGAAAATAATGTTAATGACAAATTTGAATATGCTAATAAAAAAGCTGGTGAGCTTGCTCTAAAGGCAAAAAAATTATCAAAAAAAAATATTATGATTGCTGGAAGTCTACCTGCGCAAAGCGATACTTATGTTGAAGATAAAAGAGATTCTAGTGAAATTGGCCAGGATTTTTATGATCAAGCCAAATGTTTAAAATCATATGTCGATTTTTTTTACTTAGATGTGCTCTCTAGTGCTAGAGAATGTGATATCGCCTTAAACGTCATTAGTAAATTGGAATTACCAACACTTGTTGGTTTACATCTTAAAGCAGACGGTAAGCTTCCATCTGGAGAAATAATCAGTGACGTTAAAAAAAAAATTAAAAACTATAATATTTTGGGTATATTATTATCTTGTGTCTCACCTGAAATAATTCAAAAAGCTAGTGATGAATTAAATCAATTAGAAATACCTTATGGATTTAAAGCTAATTTATGGAAAATAACCGATCCCCTGCCCCATACAGCTTGGATTAAAAAACCAGATCAAATAGGGACAAATCCAACTGAAGTTCTAGGCACTAGAGAGGATTATACTGATGAAATGTTTTTAAATTTTACTAATATCATGATTGAAAAAGGAGCCACTATTATAGGTGGATGTTGTGAAGTTAAACCAAAACATATCAAAAGAATATCATATTTATCAAATTAATTAAAAATCGAACCTTACTGATCAAACAAGTGAATCCTGAAGATTACATTTTCTTTAAATGTTTATTTAATTATCATATTATCTAATTTTTTAAGGCTTTCTTCGGGCCACATTTTTTCTCTATCATACATTGTATCAAAACAAATTTCCTTATTTGTAATATCTATCCATGGATCTTTATCTTTTACAAAAATATGTGCTTGAGGAGTTATAGGTTTATCTAAAGTCATAGTTCTTATTGTTACTCTTCCAGGCGCAATGTTATATTTGCAATAAATAAATACTCCACAATTAACACAAAAAAAAGCACGATATCCTTTGCCACTACCTGTAGGAAGTTCTGTTGAAGAAATTTTTCCTTTAATTTCTAAATCTTCCTCAAATACAGAGGTATGCACAACAAAGGAAGATCCTGTTGATTTTTTACAATCTTTACAATGGCATGCTTGAGTAAAAATTGGATTACTGGAAATAATATACTCTACCTTTCCACATCCACAACTCCCTTTTAAATTTTTTTTATCTAACATATATTTGAAGTATTAATTTAATATACTCAATATTACTAATTCTTACTAGTTTTTTTAAATTATATTTTAAAAAATTAGAATTTGCTTATAAGGCTTTAAAATAATATATCGAATTATTTAATTATTATGAATTTACCCAAATACAAATATAATTTTAATTTCTTTAACTGGATTAAAAAATCTGATTTAGTAGAACTAAAAGAGATCAATATAAATGATGATCCCATAAGACCTGAACTTAGCAATAAGTTTAGAATCTCTCAAGGTAGAAAAATTTTTGGTTTAAAATTTAAAGAAGAAATAGAGGGTGTTGTATGTATTGCTTTTACTAACGATATACCAACTACAATAAAAGAATTAGAACTTATGAGTACTGAAGAGGGAAAAGGTAAAATTGCCATAGCTTATACATTGTGGTCCTTTAAAAAAGGAGCTGGTAAAAAAATAATGAGAGAGTTATTAAAATATATGAAAGATAAAAATCATTTCGATAGTGTTATGACTTTATCTCCATTAACACCTATGGCTACTCATTATCATATAAGAAACGGTGCAAAATTAGTTAAAATTAATCCAACTACGCAAAACTTTGAATATAAAATATAAATACAATTTTATACAATACTTAATTTTCTCCAAGGGCTAAAAAATGTTTTTTAATACTTTCAGAAAGAGCTAATAAATCATAACCTCCTTCTAAGAAGGATATAATTCTTCCTTGACAATGTGTATTAGCAATTTTTACTATTTTTTTTGTCAAAACATAAAAATCATTAGATTCTAAAATTGTGCTAGATAGTGGGTCCCTTTTATGTGCATCAAATCCTGCAGAAAGTAATATTATTTCAGGTTTAAAGTTATCTATTTTAGTTAATATTTCTCTTTCTAATATTTCTATAAAATCTATTCCATCAGTTCCTGCTTTTATAGGAGCATTAAAAATATTTCCGACTCCTGTTTCGCGTTCTAAACCTGTACCAGGAAACAAAGGAGATTCATGTATAGATCCATAAACAATTTTATCATTATTAAAAAATATTTCTTGTGTTCCATTTCCATGATGAACATCAAAATCTATAATGGCAATTTTATTTATATTATAATGACTTTGTAAATAACTTGCGCAAACAGCTATATTATTAATAAAACAAAAACCATTTGCCCTATTAGTTTCGGCATGATGACCTGGTGGCCTAACAGCACAAAATATTCTTTTTTTATTTTCTTTTATAATGCTATCTGCTGCCAATATACCTGCTCCACAGGAGCTTAAAATTGCATTTTTGCTGTCAGGACATAAAAGCGTATCTGCATATGGTTCTTTTTCTACCCCAATCAAACCAGATTTTGGTATTAATGAAAAAATTTTTTCTATATATTTTTTTGGATGCACTAAATTTATATTCTCCATAGTAGCATTTGAGGATTTTCTAATTTTAACATCTAAATAATCTATTTCCTTTATAGATTTCAAAATTGAATCTAAGCGTTCTTTTTTTTCTGGATGATTTGTTCCATTATATTTAAGTAAACAGTCTTGATGGGTATATACAATTATTTCATGCATTATTTATATTAGTCATAAAATATTTAAAAAAAAGATAAATGATTTTTTTTATATAATAAACTTTTATATAGGTATTCTAATAAATTTAAGTATCCTTGATTAAATTTGTAAAATTTGCTAGATTTATTTAAAATTATTAAAATTAAGGAATTGTATATGGCAACTTACGAATGTTCAAAATGTGGCATGTCTGTTAATGCAACTTGTGGAATGTGTAATGAACAATTAATTAACGACATCATAAAAAAAGATGATAGTCAAAATGTTCAGGTTTCTAAATGTCCAAATAATCATGGCAAGATTAAATCTCCTTTATGTTGTGGAGAAGATATGACTTGCTCAGTAAATTAATAAAATAATTTACTTAACGATATAGAATTAATAACTATTATTATCTAGGGCTAATTCTAAACCAGGATTTTTCACCCTCTTTAAATATATTAGCACACTTAGTTCCAAATTCATTGCAAATAGCAACTTTATGAACTGCATTTAATGCATAAGCATTTTTAACAAAACTTCCTGAAAATAAATGAAAATTTAAACCAAGTATCCCTATTGCAATTAATGTTAAAATAAATTTAGAATATCTATCTACTGTCATTTAGTTCTCCTTTTTTAAAATTATTAACCTTTTTATATTAAGATATAAATAAGCCCTATTAATATATATATTAAATTATTATTTAGCTAATTTTTTTGAAAGTTTATTAATAATATTATCAGAATTTGTAATTTTACTAAAAATTTTTGAAGTTGCTTGTGGCGAATTAGAAAAAGCAATTCTTAAAACATCCATCCAATTCATATTATTTGATTTTCTTATTTTTTCAATTTTATCAATTATATTTAAATAATTATTAATTTTACTATCTTTATTGTAATTTTTAACAAGAATAGAATAATTTTTATCCCTTTTTTGAAGAATATAATTTGAATTAGCAAATAATTTTAAAGATGCTCTATTTTGATTTTTTACTTTTGCTAAAAAAAGACAATTTTTATTAAATTTTTGTTCTGCTAAATCCAAAATATCAGAGGATAAATTTTTATTTCTATATTTTTTATGAATAGCAATTGAAACTTTATAAAATAAATTTTCTTTTTCAAACCTTACATAAGATAATCTGTCTTTTTTTTTATTATCAGAATAAATAATAAATATCTTATCATTTTTACTTTTAATTTTTTCTTTAATCCATTCATTGTGATGATTTTTTGAAATAATTTTAGAATGTAAAGAAAATTTTTTTACAGAATTATCATTTCTAATTGTAAGTAAAAAATTGCTATCTTTAAAATTAGCTTTTCTAATTTTTAAATTCATAAATATGAAACATATAATTCTATTTATACTTATGTCAAATATGAAAATAATAAAGCGAAGATAACTCTAATAATTCTTATTAATAATTGATATTTTAATCCATATTAAATAGAACTTTTTTTCTTTTTTATTTAATAATTAAATGTAAATAACAATATATGAAAAATTTTTCTGTTACAAATATTGAGGGAAAAAATTATGCTAAATTAAGTGGGGATAGAAATTTTATACACACTGATAAGATAACTGGTTATAATTCATTATTTGGTCATAACATAGTATACGGAACTTTAATAATTCTCAAATTTTTAAATAAAGTTAAGATTAATAAAAATTATTTATCTATAAATATAGTTTTTAATAAAGCTTTTAAATATAATGATAGTATTGAAATTAAAAAAAAGAATAATTTAAATTATAAATTATTACAAAATAATGAAATTTGTTGTTATATTTCCTTTAGTGACCAAAGTAAATTTAATACAAAATTAAAGAAGGCTACCTTCCAAAAAAAATATATAATTTCTCAAACTAATAAAAAAAAATTTTCATTCAAGGGTATTGCTTTAGATTTATCTGTCGCTTTATTATATCTGTCAAAATATGTAGGGAATATATATCCAGGTAGTAATTCTCTAATTTCTCAAATTAATATTAATATAGTAAAAAAATTAAATCATAATAATAGATTAACAATAGAGTCTAAGCTATTAGATAAAAGATTTCCATTAATTGATAATCTAATGTGTTACAATGATTATAATATAAGCTTTAAAACACTTATAAGACCTTCATTAAAAGTAAAATTAAAAGAACCAAAGAAAAAAATTATAAAAGAAATTAAATCAATTAAAAAAAATATATTAATAATAGGTGCGAGTTCAGGAATAGGTAATGATTTATTAAGACTATTCTTACAAAATAAAAAAATTAATATATTCGCTACTTTTTTTAAAAATACCATTAATATTAGTCAAAAAAATTTGATAAAAAAGAAAATAGATATTACAAAAGATTCAGAAATTTTAGATAGATTAATAAGTAAAAATCAACCTATTATGGTATATTATTTTCCTACTCCCAAAATATACAATCAAACAAAAAACAAGAAGTTAATAGAACTTTATAATGATTTTTATGTGACTTATCCGTCAAAGATAATTAAAAATGCTAAAGAATGTAGTTTAAATTTTTTTTATCCCTCTTCAATATATGTTAATAACAAAAAACTATCCTCATATGCTAGATCAAAATTAAAAGGTGAAAAAGAAATTTTAAAAATTCAAAATTCTAATTTGAAAATTAATATTCTTAGAATTCCAGAGATTAATACTAAGCAAAATTTATCTTTATTAAATAAAAAATTAACAAATTTTAGAGACTTAATTTCAAAAAATAAAATATTCTACAATAAAATTTTTTTCAAAGATAAAGAATGAGCATAAACTATAAAGTAATTTTAAGAAGAAATATGATTAATGTTTTAATAGATATTCTAAATGAAATAAAAAAGAATGGTTTAAAAGAAGGCAATCATCTTTACATTACTTTTGAAACAGATAATAAAAATACAAAAGTTGTAAAATGGCTAAAAGAAAAATTTCCTAAAAAAATGACTATTGTTATCCAGTATGAATATTCAAATCTAGAAATACTAAAAGATAAGTTTAAAATATCTCTATCTTTTAACAATATTATAACCAATTTAACTATATCTTATAATTCAATTTTATCATTTTTTGATCCTTATGCTAATTTTGGGCTAGAATTAACTAATGAAAAATCTATAGAGAAAAAAGATAAAATATCTAAAAGAAACAAAAAAAATATTAATGAGAATAATGTAATCAACTTTGAAAAATTTAAAAAATCTTAAGATAAAAAATTAAAATCAAATACCTTCCCTTTTTGAAAATTAATAATAAATGGACTTCCTGTTGGTAATTCTATTTCTGAAATTTCATTTGGTTTATATAAGCCAACTCTAATCATCGTTGCTCTTAAAGAATTTCCGTGAGCTACAATTAAAACATTTTTATTCAATAATATTTCTGGTTCAATAAATTCATCATAATAAGGTTTAACTCTCTCAACAACTGCCTTTAAACTTTCACCTTCAGGTGGGGGAATATCATAAGAACGACGCCATATATGAACTTGTTCCTTTCCAAATTTTTTTGCTGTTTCTTCTTTATTTAATCCTACTAATTTTCCATAGTCTCTCTCATTTAAATTTTTATCTTTTTGCATTAATAATTCATTATTTGACCATAAATGTTTTAAATTCATTTCTTTTATTGCTAACTCAGCTGTTTTATTAGCTCTTAATAAAACACTACTAAAAATTAAATCTATGTTTATGTTATGTTTTCTCATTAATTGACCAGCAAATTGAGCTTCACTAACACCTTTTGATGTTAAAGGAACATCTGTCCAGCCAGTAAAACGATTTTCAAGATTCCATTGACTTTGTCCATGTCTTAATAATATTAATTTATTCATATATATTTATTTAATTATCCTAATTTATAAATAATGATATAAATAATATTATAATAAATTTTGCAAATAATGAAAAAAAAAAGATTAGAATATGATACTCTTGGATCTAAAAAAATAGACTCCTCTAAACTATGGGGAGCTCAAACTCAAAGATCACTTGAAAATTTTTCAATTGGAGATGATAAAATTCCTTATGAAGCAATTGTTGCTTTTGGTTATCAAAAAAAAGCAGCTGCTCTAACAAATATTAAACTAGGAAAACTCAACAAAAAAATAGGTAAAGCTATAATTAAAGCATGTGATCAAATTATTAATTTAAAATTAATTAATGAATTTCCTCTATCTGTATGGCAAACAGGCTCTGGAACACAAAGTAATATGAATGTTAATGAAGTAATAAGTAATTACGCAATAAAATCTTTAAGAGGAAAAATAGGATCTAAAAAACCTGTACATCCAAATGATCATGTTAATTTATCACAATCATCAAATGATACTTTTCCAACTGTTATGCATATATCATGTAATGAGTTAATATATTCAAAATTATTTAAGAGCCTTGATAATATAATTAGAGAATTCGGTAACAAAGCAAAAAAATTTAATAATATTATTAAAATAGGAAGAACTCATACTCAAGATGCGACGCCTCTTACTCTTGGACAAGAATTTTCAGGATATTATGAGCAGTTAAAAAATAACAAAAAAAGACTCGTTATTGCTCAAAAAGAATTAATTAATCTAGCTCAGGGGGGAACAGCAGTAGGCACAGGTATAAATTCTCCAAAGAATTTTGACAAAATATTTTGTAAAATTTTATCAAAATTAACAAAAAGAAAATACCTACCTGCTCAAAATAAATTTGAATCTATAGCTTCACACGATCCTATGATAAATTTATCTGGAGCATTAAACACACTTTCAGTTTCTTTATTCAAAATTTCAAATGATATACGTTTTTTATCATCTGGTCCAAGATCTGGAATAGGTGAGTTAGAGTTACCTGAAAATGAGCCAGGTTCTTCCATTATGCCGGGAAAAATAAATCCCACGCAAATTGAAGCTTTATCAATGGTATGTTTAAAAGTTATGGGGAATCATTCAAGTACATCAATGGCAGGTTCACAAGGACATTTTGAGCTAAATGCATATAAACCACTTATATTATTTAATAATATTCAATCTATTAACTTACTTGCTGATGCTATGGATAGTTTTCTTAAAAATTGTCTTAAAGGAATAAAAGCTAATAAAAAACGTATAAACTTTCATTTAAACAATTCTTTAATGCTTGTAACAGCTTTAAATAATTTTATTGGTTATGACCAATCAGCAAAAATAGCTAAAAAAGCTTTTAAAGAAAATATTACTTTAAAAGAAGCCGCAGTTAAATTAAATATTATTTCTGAAAAAGATTTTGATAAAATTGTTAAGCCAAAAAAAATGATTTAAAAATTTAGATTAATTCAAAATTAGATTTATCTGATAAAAGTTTTCTTAGAAGTTCATTGTTTAAATAATGGCCTGATTTTTTACCACAAAAATATCCTTGTATTGGTGCTCCTGCCAAATATAAATCTCCTATAGAGTCTAAAATTTTATGACGCACAAATTCATCTTGAAATCTTAGGCCCTCTTTATTAAGAATATCTTTATCACCTACTACTACGGCATTCTCTAAACTCCCACCTAATGCAAATCCATTAAGGCGTAGTTCATTAACATCTTTTTCAAATCCAAAAGTTCTTGCAGAAGAGATATCACTTTTATAATTTCCATTAACTAATTGTAATTGACGTGCCTGCTTATTAATAAGATGACTTTCAAAATCAATTTCAAAATCAATAGAAAATTGATTATTTGGAGAGATGGAAACATAACTATCTTTTTTTCTTACTTCAACTTTTTTCTTAACTTTTATAATCTTTCTTGATTTTTTTTGATCTATTAATTGTGCATTTTCTATTAACTCTACAAAAGGTCTAGAACTTCCGTCCATAATCGGAATCTCTGGTCCATTAATAAAAACTTTTGCATTGTCTATGTGCATGCCTGATAAAGCACTCATTAAGTGTTCAATAGTAGAAACTGAAATTTTATTTTCATTAGATATTGTAGTAGATAAATTAGTGGCAGAAACATTTGACCACAAAGCTTTTATAATGTTGTTCTTTTCAATATCTGTTCTGATAAAGGTTATGCCAGTGTCTAAGTCACTTGGCACAATTTTTATATCTGCATGCAACCCTTTATGAAGTCCTATACCTGAAAATTCAATTTCTCTTAAAAGTGTTTGTTGATTTATTTGTTTTAAGTGACTTGCTATCATATTTAAAAAAGTGCTGATTTCTCAACACTTTTTTTTAATATCAACTTTTTTGAATTTTCTCAATTAACTGAATATTACAAATTATTACTATATAATCTATAATATAATTAATTAGCCTGTCTCCTTAAAAAGGTAGGAATATCAAGCAATTCCTCTTCTGGATCCTGATTTAGAGCTTCATCAGTTAATTTTTCAGCAGGATCTGAATCAAATTCATTTTCCAAATTGCTATTTAATATTTCTTCATCAGAAGTTACAATATTTTCTGATTCATTAATAAAAGGTTCTAATTTGTCTGAATTTTTTTCATTTTCTAAATTATTTGATATTTCATGCTTTTGATTATCATTTTCTAATGTATCAAATAAACTCAACCTTCTAACTTGTTTTTCAGGCTCTATTGGTTCAGATATTTCTTCACTTATTAATATATCTTCATTTTCTGGACTCACTTCTTGATCAAAACTCTGATCTTCATTTAAGTCGTTTTGTAACACATGATCTGTGTTTGGGGATTTTTCTTCAATTTCTAAGTTTTGGACAGTGTTTTCAAAATTATCATTCTCATTTGTAGAAGGAATGACTTCATTTGAAATAATGATATTCTCACTGTGCTTAGTTTCTTCAGAATTTTCATAATTCACAAAATCATTATCTATTTCGTTCTCATTATCTTGCGTTTTCATACTATTCAAATCATCAGTATCTATGGAATTTTTTATAGAATCTTCATTTGATTTCTTTAAATAAACTGAATTATCTATTGATAGAGAGGTCTTTGGTTGAATTTGATTAAGTGAAATACCATTATGTGAAGCATCAATTCCAGTAGCTACAATACTTACTCTTATTTTACCTTCCAATCTTTCATCACATGTTGTTCCATAAATAATATTTGCATTTTCATCTACCTCTTGCTTTATTCGGTTAGCAGCCTCATCTACTTCATACAGAGTTATATCTTTTCCTCCTGTAATATTAATAATAAGCCCTCTTGCTCCTTTTAAAGAAACATCATCAATAAGGGGACTAGCCATAGCTTCCTCTGCAGCTGCTATTGCTCTATTTTCACTAGATGCTTCTCCAGTTCCCATCATTGCTTTACCCATCTCACTCATTACTGTTTTAACATCAGAAAAATCTAAATTAATTAATCCTGGTTGAACCATAAGATCTGTGACTCCTCTAACGCCAGCATATAACACATCATCAGCCATCTTAAATGCATCTGAAAATGTTGTTTTTTCATTTGCAATTTTAAATAAATTTTGATTCGGTATTACAAGCAAGGTATCAACGTATTGTTGAAGTTCACTTATGCCTTTTTCTGCTAATTTCATTCTCTGAGTACCTTCAAAATCAAAAGGCTTGGTTACTACACCAACTGTTAAAATTCCTTTTTCTCTTGCAAGTTTGGCTATAACAGGTGCTGCACCTGTTCCAGTTCCACCGCCCATACCAGCAGCGATAAAGAGCATATGACTACCCTCTAATTTTTCACTTAACTCTTCCAAGGCTTCCTGGGCAGCCTGGCATCCGATATCGGGTCTCATTCCTGCCCCTAGGCCTTTTGTACTTTTTAATCCTAATTGAATTTTTCTTTTGCAATTTGAAATTTGCAATGCTTGAGCGTCTGTGTTTGCTAT
>MDSV01017223.1_pt1 | contig 10933 bp, 8 predicted proteins | sample 810851 | NCBI WGS metagenome assembly MDSV01 (sample SAMN05326640, study PRJNA326480) | marine metagenome | isolation source: seawater | place: Atlantic Ocean: North East | collected 2012 | reverse complement strand
TATAAAAAGCAACTGTTATATTATCAGGATTTAATAATTTATTAAAATTAATCGTTGAAATTATTGATGATTCTGATTGATTTGGTAACCCAATTATATTGTAAGATGTTCTGTTTATATTATTTTCTTTAAGCAATTTAAAAGCATTAATAATTTTATCTTGATCAGCAAATCTATTTAGTTCGTTCTCTCTAAATTCTTCTCCTGCTAACTCAATTCCCATACCAACTCCATCTACATCTAAATTTTTTAAAAGTTCAACGGATTTCTCATTTATACCTTCGGGTCTGGTTTCGATATATAATTTAATATTAAGAGGATTTTCTAAAAGAAGCCCCTCTAGTTCCTTCAATACTTTTGGATTAATAGTTAAAAAATTGGTGTCTTGACATCTAACTAATTGAATATTCAAATTTTCTTTATAAAATTTTAATTCTTTATAAATTCTTTTTGCAGATTTATTTCGTAAATATTTTTTTGCTTTTATAAGTGCACCATTTTTAGTGGTATCTTCAAAACCATAATATTTTTGTATTACTGTTTCTACACAATAAGAACACGTATAAATACAACCTCTTGAAAATTCATAGTCGATAGCATTTAGTATTTCCCCATTATAGGCTCTAAGAAAAACTTGCTTATCAAAAATACTATAATCATAAACTGGAATACTATCTAAATTTGATATTAAATCCTGTTTACTATTCGTTATCAATTTATTGTTTTGATCTTTAAAAGATATACCAAGTATTTGCTCTTTAAAATTAGGTTGATTTAATTTATTTAAAATTTCCAAAATTACAAATTCTGACTCACCTCTAATAAAAATATCTATTTTTTTAAACAACTGAGAAACTTTTTCTAAGTTTGCTGTAACCTGTATACCTCCGGCTACTAGTATTCCATTATAATTAATTTTTTGTAATAAATTATATCCGTGTTCAATATTTACGTATTCACCTTCTCCATGAATATGCGAGCTAAGTGCAGACCAGAATATCACATCTGGTTTGAATTCATCAATTTTTTTTTTTAAATCATCATGTACACTTTCCTCATTAAAATTAACTACGTTGTAATATTCTGACTTTTTATATTGATTATTTTTTGTGTTAAATTTTAATTCGTGGTCAGACCAATTTTTATAGAATGTGCAGTCAAATAATTCTACTTCATGACCATGTTCTTTAAGGACGGCGCTATGGGATGCTACCCAAATTGTAGTAATTCCTCGGCCCCATTTATTAGGATTAAGTAATAGTATTCTAGACATAATTCATATAAATAAACTTTATGGCAAAATATGCAATATTAGATATGGAATTTACATCCTGGAAAGGTTCTCTTGAGAGGGATTGGTCTTTTCAATGGGAAAAAAGAGAAATAATAAATATAAGTTCAATAAAATTCGATAATTTAAAGGAAAAAAAGATAAAAGAAATAGATATAATTTGTAAACCTATGAGCAAAGTACCTTTGTCATTATATTTTCAAAAACTAACAGGGATTAAGCAAAAAAAGATTAATGATCATGGCATTGAATTCAATAAAGCAATAAAAAAATTAGAATATTTTTTTTATGGAATAAAAAAAATATTTGTAAATGGATTAGATAAAGAGATATTATTAGAAAATTGTCATGATAACAAAATAGTCTCTCCTTTATTTATAAAAAGAATAATTAATATAAGACCTTATTTTAGCAAGATATTAAATAAAGATGAAAATAAAATTATTAGTTCAGAATTAACTAAACTCAAAAGCACTAGATCTTTTGCACCCCATACAGGACTATATGATTGTTATTCAATCTATAAGTTTGTTAATAAAAAATTAAAAATTGAAGACTTGAAGAATTTTTAAGTTTAAAATATGTATTTCTTTGATCTTTTATTTTCTGAATTTTTATAGAAAAATTGAACTGTTTTATCTGTCTCAACTTTACTATATTTTAGAAATTCTTTTAATTTTTTCAAATATCCTGGATGTTTAATTGCCATGCAAAAAATTTCGTTTTTTCTTTCTTCTACATGACCTGTTATAGGATATATTGTAGAAAAAATTGGTTTAAATCCATGTTTCATAAGAATTAATTCCATTGAATTATATGAAAAATATCTGTGATGGTTGTGATTAAAATACATTCGGTTACTTGATCTTGGAATTCCTCTTCCAGAAATCAAAATCATTGCATCTTTATTTGAATATTTATAGATTTTATTTAACACTTTATTTGGGTCAAAACAGTGTTCTAAAGATCCTATTATAATTGACAAATCAAATTTATTTTTAAAAGTCATATCCTCTGCCATTTCATATTTTATAGGTAATTTTAAATTTTTTCTGCCAAATTCAACAAAGTTTTTATCCGGATCATTACCATAACAATTCCAACCTTTTTTTATAAAAGGTCTCAAAAACTCCCCTACCGAACAGCCCACATCTAAAATTGAACCATTTTTTTTAAGTTCAAAATTTGAGTTTAAAAACTTATATAAATGTTTGGATCTAATTTTTTGCCTGTTGATAAAATCTTTTGAAGGTTTAATATTTTTATAAATATTTTTTCTATACATTCTCCCATAAAAATCTCGGTAAAATTTTTTTTCAAATTTAATCGCCTGAAAAACAAATCCACATTTTTTACATACAACAATTGGAAAATCTAAAAATTTGTTGTTACCAATTGAAATTTTTTTTTGGATAAGATTATTTTCTTTTGAAGAACAAATCTCGCAAGTTCTTTTTTTAAATTGATATTTATTTTCAAATCCTAATTTCTTTAAATAGGAATTTGCAATTTTATTTAAGTTTATTTTATACATAGATAGCCTTTAAAAGATAACCATTGAAAAATGGGAGTAATATCTTTAAAGCCAGCGTTTTTCAATAAAAACAAATTGCCTTTATCTGAAAATGGCTCCAAAATACCCTTTAATGATTTACTTTTGGCTACAATGGAAGAGTAATCGTGCCCTTTATCTATTTTAAAGTCTTGGTAAAGTAAACTAAATATATCTTGAAACCTTGCATCGGATGCTCTTATTTTTTCGAATACAATAAAAGCCCCTCCCCACTCTAAAGAGTTAAATATTTTTTTAAAAAAAACATGCCTTTTTTTTGGAGGAATAAATTGTGCTGTATAATAAGAAATAATCATGTCTTGTAATTTTAATTTAGTTTTAAAAAAGTCTTTATTATAAAAATTTATATTTTTATTTTTTTTTTTTGCTTCCTTAATCATTCCAATTTCAGTATCTAAACCTGTGTAATTTATATTTCTATTATTCAATTTATTGCTTATTTTATTTAACAATGTTCCGGTTGAACATCCTATGTCTAAACAGTTTGAATTATCCATTAAAAAAAAAGTTGAAATATTCGATATTATTTCATGTCCTTCCTCGTAAAAGGGGACAGATGTATTTATATGTACATCAAATTTTTTTTCAATTTTAGAGAATGACCAGTCTCCATCTTTTACTTTAATATTTTGTCCTGCAGAAAATTTTTTATTACTCATTTAATTACGTTTTAATTAAAAATATTATAAAGAACACAATTTAGTATTGATTTAAGGTAAAAATTAATAATATCAAGAAATATTTAGTTGTAATTTAAATGTATCTTAGATTTAAACTCTCAAATAGTTAATTAATTAAATTTTTTAAAATAATTTTATTATGAAAAAAATAATTCTTCCGATATTACCAAATAGGCCAATCAAAAAAAATGAAAAAACTAAAGAAGGATATTTTTTGTTAAAAAAATTTTACAAACATGGATATGTAAAAAATATGTTATTTGATAATAAATCAATAAAATATGATAAAAAGTATCAAAACGATCAAAGTAATTCAATGTTATTTAGAAAACATATGTTGCATTCATACGGAATATTAAAGAGACGTTTTCCGAAAAAAAGCAAATTAGTAGAAGTTGGATGTGGTAAGGGAGCATTTTTAGAAATTGTCAAGAATGATAATTACTTTGATTACAAGGGTTTTGATGAAACATACGAAGGAAGTAATAAAAATATTCAGGCAAGAAACTTGAATGATAAAGACCGAATATTTGCTGACATAATTGTTTTAAGACATACTTTAGAACATATTAATTCACCTTTAAAATTTCTTGATTTACTAAAAAAAATATTTTCAAAAAACTCATCAATATTTATTGAGGTTCCACAATTTAATTGGATCAAACAAAATAAAGTATTGTTTGATTTTACATATGAACATGTAAATTATTTTACAACAAAATCATTATGTGCTTTTTTTTCAAAAACAGAAGCATATGGGAATTTTTTTAATGATCAGTATCAATATTGTATTGCAAAATTAGATAATTTAGAAAACAAAAATATAAAAAAATATGAAATAAAAAAAAACTGGAAAGAATTTGATTTTAATATTTACCTAAATTCATTTAAAAAAAATGTAAGCAATTTTATAAACTTTAGCAATATATGGATTTGGGGTGGTTCTACTAAGGGAGTATTATTCCTTAAGCATCTAGCTGATTTAGAACCAAAATTATATAAAAATGTAAGAGCTGTTATAGATATTAATAAAAAAAAACAAAATTTCTTTACCCCATCGACAAATGTAAAAATTTACCCACCAAAAAAATTATTTAATGATTTAAAAAAAAATGACCTTATTATAGTTATGAACCCAAATTATATTCCTGAGGTAAAACAAATGATATTTAAAAATACAAAAAAAAAAATTATTGTTACTTCAGTTTAATATTAAAATTAAATTATTATATCATTATCAACAATCAGATCTTTATTTTTATTATGAGAAACTAAGATTATCGTAAGATCTTTTTTTAAATTTTGCAAAGTTTGAATTATTAGCTTTTCTGATTCAGAGTCGAGTGAACTTGTTGGCTCATCTAAAATTAGAATCTGAGGTTTATTTACTAATGCTCTTGCAATAGATATTCGCTGTCTCTGTCCTCCAGACAAATTTTTACCTCTTTCTCCTACGTCGTAATGTATATTGTTTTTTAAATTATTCACAAAGTCTTCACATGCACATTTTTTTAGAAGACTGTAAATTTCACTATCAGTTATATTTTTATTGAATATTTTAAAATTTTCATAAATTGTTCCAGAATAAAGAAAAGGCTCCTGAGGAACAAATCCTATAATTTTGCGAAATGAAACTAAGTCTAAACTATTAAAATTTATATCATCAAAAAAAATGTTCCCTGATTGTGGTTTTCTGAGAGCTAAAATTAGATCTATTATAGTAGATTTACCTTTTCCAGAAGGTCCAATTAATTGTGAAATTTTATTTTTTGGTATCTCTATATTTAAATTTTGTAATACGTATTTATTTTTTTCATAACTAAAATTTACTTTATCGAATTTTATTTTTGACCGAAAAATATAATTCTTTTGTAAAGAATTTTTTATTGAGTCATAAGAATTATTTTCTGAAACCTTTTTATACTGATCATATGATGGAATTAAATTTTGAATATTAAAATTACCCCTAAGTAAACTTGATAATATTGGAACAGCAGATACTAAGCTATAAAAAATTGCTGCAAACTCTGATAGGTCTGAGCGTTCTTTGAAAAAAATAAGGAATGATATAGAGGCAGATAATAAACCTAATGGAAGAAAAAAATTTATAATAGCAGTTTCGGTTATTAATTTTCTTTTTGCAAAAAAAATTGAACCAGACAAATCATTTAAAAATTTTTTTGAAAAATACTCTTTTAAATTAAAACTATAAATTAATTTTATTGATTGAAATATTTCAGATAAATCAATCATTATTTTATTGTCAAAATCAGTATTTTTTTTTCCCCAAACATAACCAAGAGAATTTAAAAATTTAAAAGGTAAAGAAAAAATTAAAGCTATAGTAATAGTTACTATCGCAATTTTCCAATTCAATAGAAATGGAATAGTAAGATAAGCAAAAAATTTAAAAGTTAATGCAATTTGGAGAGCAATGTCTGAAAATGCTGAACTTACTTTATGTATAATTGAAGTGTAAGTATTTATTAAATAACCACTATCTTTTCTATCAAAATATTTAAATTCATAGTTCAATGAACTTGAAAAAAGATTTTTGGATAATTTGTATGTTAAGTCATACTTAATTTTTAGAATAGAATAAGTTACTAAAGTCGATATTAAACTTCTTAAAAAATGAGAGAGAATAAATAATAATAATAAATGTTTTAATTCTGCAAAAATATTTAAACTTTTTAAAAGAGCTAGGGTAAAATTAGTAATTTTACTATAACTACTTTGATCAATATTCATTAAGAATTCAGCTAGTGGCACTGTTAAAGCTACAGAAACCGAAAGAATTAGTATTTCCAATATAAGAGCTAAACAAAGAATAAAAAAAGCTTTTTTATGAGCCAAAATAAGAGAAAAAAATATTTTATAACTCTCTATTACACTTACTTTTTTAAAATTCATCTTATTATTTTTTTTGAAATTAATAATTTATATAATTTGTGTACTTCTATTTTTGAACATTTAATTTTTTCTTTAATATCCTGTAAAGAATTTTTGCCATCACAATAAGTTAAAAAATTTAAAATCATTTTACTATTTTTCTTGTTAATTGTTCTTAAACTCAACTTTGGATATAAATTTCTTTTTCCTAAATTTGGCTCACACATTATTGAAGTGATTGGGTATATATTTTTTTCAATTTCTAAAATAATTTTTTTATATATATCAAAACTTAATTGTAAACTTGATGGTGATATAAAATTTAAATCATCTAATGAAGTATGATATTCTTTATATTCATGATATTTGCTTCTCATAATTGAAATTACAGGAATATCTATATGTGGTGATTGATATTGTCTTTCGTCGCTACCTCTTTCCAACCAATTACTTAATCTAAATTTTATTTTATTTTTTTTTAATAAATTTAATGTGATTTTATCTATCATTTTATCTGAATATTTTGTTTGTAAAAAAGAAAATTTGTCTCTACCACCAACACAAGTAATATTAAAACCAGCAATTACATTTTTTTTTAATTTTTTTAGATTTTCAGATAAGTAAGCTATTGATCCAATTGTTTCTGGTACAAATATAAACCTATAAGAATAGTTTAATTTTAATTTAGATAAATAATCAGCAAGATATATACTCAAAGTTGGACCTGACAATTCATTATTTGCCATAGATGGATGACATATATATGTAGAAATAAATATTTCTTTTTCTGATTTACCTCTAATAAATATTTCTCCATAATTCATTTTTCCATTTTTTAAAAAAGAGGAGTCAATTTTGACATAAAATTTATCAGTATCTTTTAATATTTTAAATTGATTGTAAGACATGCAAAAGCCCCAATCTCTTTTATAATATGAGGTAATATAAGGAATTGCGTTTGGTTGATTTTTTAAATAATAAATTTTATTTTTCAATTTTTTAAAATTTATAATTTTATCAATAGGTTTGGAGTAGCCCACGATTGAAAGGTTATTTTTTCTAAAATCAAGTATTTTTTCTCCATTAAGTTTCTTTATAAAAGCGTCTTTAATCTTCCATTCATCGGGTATGATCCAATCAAAAACTTTTTGTCCTGAGTTGAAGCTCTTAATTTTAAGACTATTTGAAATTTTTTTTAGAGCTCTTAAAGTTTTTCTATTCCCTTCTCCAGTAAGACTTCTATTGTAAGACCATATTTTTTTTGAGAGGTTATATATTTTTAATCCCTCTTTTTTTTTTGACATATTTTATCGAAATATTTTAACGGTCAAATATTATTTAAAATTTTTTAAATTGGTAATTATAAAAAAAATGTATATATGTAATTTCCTGATTAAACAATTTAAAGTTAAGGATAGTTAGTGAAAACTATAATGGTTACAGGTGTTATGGGGCACATAGGTTTTGAATTTGCCAAACAAGCAAGTGCCAAACAATATAGAATATTGGGTATATACAACAAAACTAAAGACAAAGAAAAAATTAAAGTTCTAAAAAAATTAAACGTAAAACTAATAAAAAATAATTTACAAAAAATTTCTAGTTTAGAAAATTTAATTAAAAAAAATAAAGTTTCTGGATGTGTTTACGCTGCCGCTGTTTCTCACGAAATATACGCAAAAAAAGACCCGAATAAAACGTTAAATGTTAATTGTGCTGGTGTTCAAAACATTCTGTCTCTAGTAAATAATAAATTTAAATTCGTTTACCTTAGTACTGGATCTGTTTATCAGGATATTAAAAATAAAAAAAAAATAAATGAGGAAATAACACCAACTCCTTTTTCCATGTATTCGGGTAGTAAGAGAATGGGAGAAATAATCGTTAATTTTTATAAAGAAAATTTTAAGAGAAACTGTACCAGCTTAAGGGTATCTTGGGTATATGGACCTTCAATTATTTGTAAAAAAATAGATATACAAAGAGGGCCCATACCTTTCATTTTACACAATTTTATTAAAGGAAATAATTCTTTCAAATTTAAAAGTGGCAGAGATTTTAAAGCTTCGTTTACATATATTGACGATGTTACTTCGTCAATTTTAAAACTTCTTAATAAAAATAAATTTGAGTATTCCTCTTACAATCTTGGGACTGGAATTAATAATAGTATTTCAGAAATATTTAAAATAATTAATACTAAGAAAAATATTTCTTATAAAATTGGTAATGGTGTGTTACCTTGGTCAAATAGTAGCGTTATGAGAGGCCCACTCATTTCAAAAAGAAAAAATTTTAAAGCTAAAACAAATTTAAGAGAAGGAATAAATAAATATTTGAATTGGTTAAAACTTAATGCTTAAGTGGTGTATTGTTGGTAGCGGTGATGTGGTCAACAGACTAGTGGATAAATCATTAAATATTAAAAATAAATCAAAAGTAGTTTCGATTTTAAGTGATGATGAAAATCAAGCTAAAAAACTTGCAAAAAAAATTGATGCAGAAATCTACTACAAAACTACGCAGAAAAATTTGTATAAGATTTTAAATAATAAAAATATAAACTCTATATATATAGCTACCCCACCTAAATTTCATTTCAAATATATTAATTTTTTTTGTAAACAAAAAAAAAATATAATTTGTGAAAAACCTTTAGTAGTAAAATTAGATGAATTAGAAAAATTAAAGAAGTTAAAAAAAAAATATAATTTCAATCTTTTAACATGTTTTTATAGACGTTATTTAGATAGGTTTTTATATATAAAAAAACTTCTAAAAAAAAAAAATTATTGGAAAAATTGTTTACTTTAATATTAGATATTTTCATAATGATAAGAACCATCCTACGGCTAAACTAACTGGAAAAAAAATACCTTGGAGATTTCAAAAAAAAATTAGCGGTGGAGGTAATATAGTGGATATGGGAATTCATAGTATAGATTTAATAAGTTTTCTAATAGATGAAATTCAAAACGTAACGGGCTTTAATAACAATTATAAAAAAATTTATGATGTTGAAGATAGTACTATTGTAAATTTTAAACTTAAAAATGGAACACTAGGACAAGGATCCTGGTGCTCTGTAGCTCCAAAAAAAAAAAGATTTTTTTGAAATTTATGGTACCAAAGGTTTCATAAAATTTTCACAAAATTTTTCTGAGGATGAGAATCTATATATTAACACTTCTAATAAAGAGAAAAAAATTAAGCTAAAATACAATCTTCCACTTCATAAAAATATGATGAAAAAATTTGTGAATATTTTAAATTATAATAATAAAAAAGGGCTATATACTTTTACAAATAACGGTATTAAAACTGTTGAAATTTTAAATAAGATAATAAAACTCTAGATATTTAGTTGACATTGAATTATAACAATTCTAATTAGAGTTATGAAATCAGAAGAAAAAGCACTTTCACTTGAAGATAAAGCTCGACAAATTAGCTTTCAAAATAGATTTGAGTCATTTCTTGATAATGAAAACAACCAGTCAAACCCATGGGTTATTGAACTTGATCCAACAACTGCATGTAATTTAGCATGTCATGGTTGTATAAGTGCAAGTTTACTTAATCAGGGAGGCTTTAAAAGAGATAGAATAAAAAAACTAGCTAATGAGTTTGTTGAGATTGGCGTAAAAGCAGTTGTTTTAATAGGTGGAGGAGAGCCTATGGCACACCCTGAATTTGGAACATTAGTAGATTACTTTTATGAGAATGATATTCATGTAGGTGTTACTTCAAATGGAACATTAATTGATAAATACTTAAACTCACTCGCTTATCACACTAAATGGGTTAGAATTTCTGTTGATGCTGGATGCGAAGAGGTATTTCAACAATATAGACCCCATGCTAGTGGAAAATCACAATTTAATAAAGTAATTGATGGAATGAGAAAACTTGCAGCAGCTAGAACTACAAAACTAGGGTTTTCATTTTTAGTATTAGAAAAAGTTGGTTCAGATAAAAGAAGAAGTGAAAATGGTCAAAACTTTGTAGAAACAAATGCAACTGATATTCATAAAGCTGCTGAACTCGCTAAAGACATTGGTTGTGACTATTTTGAAGTCAAGCCTTCTTTTGATCCATTCCACTTTTTAAATGATACATCTAATCAAATGGCTGAGATAATTAAAAGTGAACTTAAAAAATGTAAACCGTTAATTGATGATAGCTTTAAAATTATTTCTCCTTACACCTTAGAGAAAACTATTGAAGGTGAGAAAATTCAAGAGAAAAATTATTCAAGATGTTTAACTGCTGAAATGCGAACTGTGTTATCTCCAAGTGGAGCATACGTATGTCCATATCATAGAGGAAATAAAAACTTACAAATTGGTGACCCAAACACTCAAAGCCTAAAAGAAATTTGGCATGGAAAGACAAGAAAAGAAATTATGCAGCAGTTAGATCCAAGGAAACATTGTCAATTTCATTGCATAAGACACAACACTAATAAACTTCTAGAAAAAATAGCATCTGGAGAGT
>MDSV01234158.1_pt1 | contig 10934 bp, 12 predicted proteins | sample 810851 | NCBI WGS metagenome assembly MDSV01 (sample SAMN05326640, study PRJNA326480) | marine metagenome | isolation source: seawater | place: Atlantic Ocean: North East | collected 2012 | reverse complement strand
GTTTTTGTTTTCTCTTCACCCCATGTTAGCCTCATTCCAGTAACCATTGCGTGGAATGAACTATTTGTTGGAGGGAATCCGATTTTACCTTTCCATTTAGGGTCAGTAAAACCTTCTAAAGATGCTGGTAGGTCAGCTGGGTCAACAGCGTCGGTATTGTATACTACAACTCTTGCTCTACCTGAAGTTCCTACCCATTTTCCTTGTGGGTCACTTGCCCACTCTGGAACCATAGCCACTACTTCACTTGAAAGTGTGCTAAGCATTGAGTCAACAGAGCCTAATCCACCTGGGTCTTGAGCAAAATATACATCAGCTGGTGTCTTACTACCTTCTTCAAGTAGTGTTGCAGCCAAAGCTGTAGTTTTTCCATAATTTACTTGGACTTCTATACCAGAAGTAGCTTGGAATTGATCAATAAGTGGTTGTACTAATGACTCACCTCTACCGGAGTAAATAACTAACGGTTTAGCTTCTTCAGTTACCATTACTTCTTTTTCAACAACTACAGTTACTGGTACTTCTACTTCTTTTTCAACAACTACAGTTACCGGTACTTCTTTTTCTACCTCAACTATTGTTTCAACAGTTTCAGTATCAGATGAACAAGCAAAGATAACAATGCTGAGCATTGAAATTAGTAGAAAAGATAATAATTTATAATTTTTAAACATTTTTTTTCCTCTTAATATTATTAACAATTTTTTCGACATTTTGAATTCTATACCATTTAGGTATACAAATGTAAAGAAAAGTATACAAATTTGGTACACTTTTGTAGAATTTAATAGGTTTTTGTATATTTTAGAGACTATTAATATAAAATAAATTAATTTTTTGGTTTGTAATTTATTCCCTGAAGATTGCCTTCATTATAAATAGAGTCCCAATTTTCAAGAAAAGTTTGATTCCATTCATCAGTTAATTTTGATTTAATCATTTGTTCAAAAATTGGCCAAAAAATTATTATTCCATCTGCTCCATCAATTATTGCTTTGTGGGCTGTAGAAATAGATCTAACTAAAGCAGCTGTTATATATGGTCTACTTTCCCATTGATTGAAGGTTGATTTAATTTCTCTTATTAGTTGAGTTGGATCTTTTCCCACATCTGTAAATGGTTCACAGAAGGGTAGAACATGGTCCACACCTGCATTTGCTGCTAATACAGCCTGATTTAAGGTGAAAATAGTTGTACAAAAAGTTTCAATATTAGCTTTCTTTAGCTCTGTAAATGCTCCTAAAGCATGCTCGCTCATAGGAATTTTTAAAATTATTCTTTCTGATAATTTTGTAAAAGCTTCACCCACATCGAGCAACTCATTAGTCGAATGCCCATCTATCTCTATAGCAATTTTTTTATCAGTTATATCTAAGTATCTTTTTGTAAGATCGATTATAGATCCATATTTATCAGTAAGTTCTTTGAGGACTACTGTGTTGGTTACGATGCCTTTTACCCCTTTATTCATCCAATGTTTTAAGTCTTCAGGATCTCCAGCTAACCATACATCGGGAGCTGATGATATTTTCATATTATTTGCAGCATTTATTATTTTCATATTTATCTCATTTATGTTTTTGGGTGATATTTAATTTATAACATTCTTTTAAGATATATGAAATAAGTCATTATGTACAAAAAGCACTTGAGGCTACAAGTGCTTTTTGACAGGAGATTAGTAGTTAATTATTCTTGTGGATTAGTCAAGAACAAAAAGAATTTAAATGCTAGTTGCTATAGCTCCAATAACAAGAATGAGTAAGTAAAAAGATACAAGTAAAAGTGATTTTTTGTTATCTTTTTTTATTATTTTATGAACTTGATTGTCTTGCATTATATATTTCTCTTTCTTGTGTTTTAATTTACTATTCTAAATACTATTTTCATGCTTATTTATTAAATATAAATTTCCGAAATGTAAAATTTATGTAACATAAATATTTACTTAATAATTTCGAAACATAAATTTTACACTTGCGCAATAAGTCTCTTTTAAGATTCATAATAGTGAAAAAATAAAAAAATCTTAAAGGAGATTACAAAATGGATACTTTTAATCCTATGTATCTTGATATAGTCTGGGTCTTATTTGCTACTGTATTAGTTTTCCTTATGCAGGCAGGTTTTGCATTATTGGAAGCTGGAGCAACTAGGGCTAAGAACTCTATCAACATAATTATGAAAAATGTAATGGATATTTCATTAGGTTCATTATTCTTTTGGTTAGTCGGTTTTGGTTTGATGTTTGGTACAAACAGCAGTGGCTGGATAGGTACAAATAACTTCGCACTTTCAGAAATCGATACTACCTCTGATACTGCAGCTTTTGATTTTGCATTTTTTATTTTCCAAACGGTTTTCGCAGCAACAGCAGCAACAATTATTTCTGGTGCTGTAGCTGAAAGAACTAAGTTTGCTGCTTATCTTATATATGCTATAGCAGTAACAGCTATTATTTACCCAATTTTTGGTTCCTGGGTATGGGGTGGAGGTTGGCTAAATGATGTTGGACCAGGATTTATTGACTTTGCTGGTTCTACAGTGGTTCACAGTGTTGGTGGTTGGGCTGCGCTAGCAGGAGCTATCGTAGTTGGTCCAAGGTTAGGTAAATATGCAAAAGATAATACTCCCATAAGAATACCTGGTCACTCTGTAGTGCTAATGGCATTGGGTGTATTTGTTCTTTGGTTTGGTTGGTTTGGATTCAACGCTGGATCTACTGTTTCAGGTAATGACGGATCTATTGCAACAATCTTTATAACAACAAATCTTGCTGCAGCAGCTGGAGCGGTAGGAGCAATGACACTTTCATACTTAATATGGAAAAGATTTGATGTTTACATGACTCTGAACGGTGTTATTGCAGGACTAGTTTCTATTACTGCAGGTTGTGCAAACATGGGACCAGGAATGGCATTAATTGTTGGTCTTATTGGTGGATTTGTAGTTGTTGGATCAGCAACTTTACTAGAAGTTGTTTTAAAGGTTGATGACCCTGTAGGAGCTATAGCTGCACATGGATTTGCCGGAGCATGGGGAACTATTGCTGTAGGTTTATTTGCTCAAGCAGAATTCGGAGGTGTAGATGGCTTATTCTTTGGAGGTGGAGCTGGCCAATTAGGTGCTCAAATAGTTGGTGTTTTAGCTGCATTTGTCTTTGTTTTTACATCTTCTTTTATAGTTTTCAAACTTATAGATATAACTATAGGAATGAGAGTTTCAAAGAAAGAAGAAGAAGTGGGTCTAGATGTTATTGAACACAGTGCATCTGGATATCCTGACTTCACAGAAGTGAAGAAATAAACAGAAATTAGATTATATTTTTGACCCTAGATTTTCAACTTATATCTAGGGTCGAAAATAAGGAGAAACTATGCTTGAAATAGATGACAATTTATTCGAAATTTCATATGAAAATAAAGTACTAAACTTGTGCTATAAGGAATATGAACTTCTTAAGTTGTTGATTAATAATTCAAATAAAATTTTATCTAGAGACGAGATCATAGATAATTTTTGGAGAGACAAGCAAATTAAATCTCGTGTAGTTGATACTTATATTTGTCGGATTAGAGGAAAATTGAAAAAATATGGTCATCCAGGAATTTTAGCTGTAAAAAAAAGAGGTTTTCGCCTATTAGAAGCTTCTTAATCTTCTAATATTATTAGAATAATTTTAAATTATTATATAAAATTACCTTTATGAAAAATATTTTAATTACTGGTATTTCCGGAAAAGTAGGCAGTGTAATTACTGCAAAGCTTAAAGAAAACTACAACATTAGTGGGGTTGATTTAAAAAAATCAAACTTAGCTACTACTACTATAGCCGACTGTACAAACCTAGAAGAAGTATTGCCTGTTTTCAAAGGGATAGATGTTGTAATAGATTTAGCAAGCGATCCAAACCAATATAGTGATTGGAATGTGATTCATGATACTAACCTATTGTGTACCTCAACTGCTCTCGAAGCATCAAGGATTTCAGGAGTGAAAAGATTTATTTTCGCAAGTTCTAATCATGCTACTGGAATGTATGAATTTGATAGCCCTTATAAAGAAATAGTTGAAGGTGAATACTCGAAAGTAAACAAAGATAACTTACCATTAATTAGTACCGAAATGCCTATTAGACCAGATGGACCTTATGGAATAGGTAAGGCATTTGGTGAAGCTTCAGGGAGATATTATTCTGACAAATATGACATCTCGGTCATGTGTCTAAGAATAGGATCACTAAATTCAGAGTCAGCTCCAACTAATATTAGGCATTTTGCTACACTTTTGACACATAATGATTTAGCAAGATTGATTACTGCTTGTGTAGAAGCACCTATGGAAATACGATTCGGTATTTATTATGGTGTATCAAATAATAAGTGGAAATTTTGGGATACTAGTAACTCTTATAAAGACTTAAATTATCAGCCTGAAGATGATGCAGAATTATTTAGATAGCTTAGGATTATAATAAAGGAGTGATAACAAGCATCACAACTATTAATAATCCTACTAATACTCCTAGTAGTTTTAAGAAATTAATTATCATAAAAAAATTTTATCAAAATTTTTCATACTGTTATCTAATACATTTACTTCATTTTTTAACATATATTTGATATAAAAATTTTAATTATTAAATTTTATTTAGGAGCAAATATGAAAAAATATAAAACTCATGATTATGAAGGTTTAATTGCTGAAACTATAAAAATTAAATCGGATAATAAAACTTTTGACAGTTGGGGCGATGGTAAGAATGATGAAATTAATGCATATTTTGCTAAACCACTAACAAAAAATCCTGATGATAAATTTCCAGTAGTTGTATTAATACATCATCTTCCTGGTTGGGATGAATTATATAAAGAATTTACTAGAAAATTTGCTCATCATGGTTTTTTAGCTATCTGTCCTGATTTGTATTACAGAGAAGGAAATGGTACGCCTGAAGATGTTGCTGCTCAAGTGAGGTCTTTAGGTGGTGTATCTGATAAGCAAGTAATTGGAGATTTATTAGGTGCTTCGAATTTTATATCTGAACTAGACATACATAATGGAAAATTTGGATTATTTGGGACATGTTCTGGCGGAAGGCATGGCTTTTTGACTGGGTGTAAAACTGATAGATTTGATGCGATTGTTGAGTGTTGGGGTGGTAATGTAATAATGGATGAAAGTAATATTACTGAAAAACAACCTGAGTCACCTGCTTCCTTAACCAAAGATTTTTCAGGTTCATTATTAGGTCTTTTTGGAAATGATGATGTTTCACCCCCTCCAGAACAGGTTGATGAGCATGAAAAATTGTTAAAAGAGCATAATAAAGATTATGTTTTTCATAGATATGACGGAGCTGGACATGGATTTATGTATCATGATAGACCTTTATATAAACAAGAACAATCAGTCGATGCCTGGGTAAAAGTAATGGAATTTTTTGAAGATAAATTAGGAGGATAAATATGTGTACAATGATAGCTGAAAAAGCGAAAATAAATGCTTCAGGTAAAAAGGATAATTTACAGATATCTTTAGATTCATGTGATGTTTATTATGACCATCCTGATCATGTTGATGGTGAGCATGCAATTATTTTGAGTTTTAACAACGAAAAGAATCCAATTAGCTCTAGAATTACATTAGAGTTGACTGCTGATTCTGCTATAAAGATAATGGAAAAAATTAATGTTGCCTTGAAGCGAGGAAATTTTAGTTAAAAAAATTGATCATAATATAAGAGTTTAAGTATACGAGAGAGAGTAATATGCCAAAAATAACAAATGTTGAATTTTTAGAATTTTCTGCAAACCATCATAACGCGTCAAGAAATTGGTTAGTTATTAAATTAAATACTGACGATCCAAAACTTTTTGGTCTTGGTGATGCCTCACCTATGGAGGATGAATATGAGGTTAAGTCTATTATTAGTAATTGGACAAAAAAGTATCTTTCAGGAAAAGATCCATTAGAATCTGAAGTTCTTTGGACCAATCTGTATCATGATCCTCATGCGAGAGGTGGGAGATTAGCTACAACTTCATTATCAGGAATTGATATAGCCCTATGGGATTTAAAAGGAAAAATTCTCCATCAACCTGTATGGAAATTACTAGGAGGATCTTTTAGAGAAAAAATTAGAGTTTATGCAAATGGTTGGTATACAAACCCTGGTTCGCCAGAGCTTAATGCAGATGAAGCAAAAAAAGTTATAGACATGGGATATACAGCATTAAAATTTGATCCGTTTGGTCAAAAAAATTTCTACAAAATTTCCTTAGAAGAATTAGATCTTGCTGAGAAAAGAGTAGAGTCTGTTAGAAAATCAGTTGGCAACAATGTTGATATATTGATTGAAGCTCATGCAAAATTTAACGTAATGAACGCAATTAAAATTGGTAAAAAATTAGAAAAATATAATCCTTTGTGGTACGAAGAACCGGTTTCTGAAGAGAGAATTTCAGAACTTTTGGAGGTAAGAAGAAAAGTAAATATTCCTATCGCCACGGGTGAAAGACTTTATACAAAATTTCCATTTTCAGAAATTATAGAGAAGCATGCTGCTGATGTTCTTCAGCCAGATATTGCTAATGCTGGAGGTATAACGGAGTTAAAGAAAATTTCTGCAATTGCTGAGTCAAAACACATTACGATGGCGCCCCATAATGTATGTTCTCCGGTTGGAGCTATAGCTGAAATGCATTTGGATAAGTCTATAGTAAATTTTGAGATACAAGAATACCATGCTGAATTTTATACTGAACATTATTTCAGCGTATTTCATGGCTTCCCAAGGCAATCAGATGGATATGTAGAATTAACTGATAAACCTGGTTTAGGTCTTGAAATTAACTATGAAGAAATTGCTAAACATCCACCATTGATAAAATCACATGCAAGAGGTGGAATGATTAAAGGGATTTAAAAATATTACCAACAATGAAAATTAGACCTTTAAATCCAATAATTTGATGAATATCATTATGAAATTGTTGTAATAATATTATTTCTAGTAAATAATAGTCTCTAAATTATTTACTAAATTAGGGTTCTTATTATGAAAATCACCAAAATCACACCACTAATGCTTGATAGATACCTTTTGGTCAAAGTTGATACTGACGCTGGTATTTATGGTCTGGGAGAATCAGGATCTTGGGGTTATCTTGAGGCTTCAAAAGCTGCGATTGAAAAATTTGGTAGGTATCTTGTAGGAAAAGATCCTCTAAAAATTGAACATCATTGGCAGTATATGTATCGCTTTTCTCATTTTAGAGGATCAGCAATCATGGGGGCACTTAGTGCTATAGATATAGCTCTTTGGGATATTATGGGTAAGCATTTTGATGTGCCTGTTCATCAATTACTTGGTGGAAAAGTAAGAGACAAGGCACGAGTATATTACCATGTTTTTGGTAATACTCAACAAACGTTGATTGATGGGATTGTGGATGCAAAAAAAAGAGGCTTTACAGCAGTAGGACACCTTACACCTTTTTTAGACGAAGAAAGGGATGTTCCATATTTTAAAACTCATGCTAATAAAATCAATGATGCTATTCAAACTGTAGAAAAATATCGCGATGCTGTTGGTAATGACGTTGATTTATGTATTGAGATACATAGAAGAATGACTCCAACAGAAGCAGTTCAATTAGGATTAGGGATAGAAAAATTTAGTCCTTATTTTTTTGAAGATCCAGTTACACCTGATAACTTTGATGAGATGGCTTATGTTGCAGAAAAAATTAATATTCCTATAGCAACAGGTGAACGCTTTACATCTTTATGGGAATTTCAAATGGCTTTATCGAGAAATTCAGTCCAATATGTTAGACCAGATGTATGCTTGGTAGGAGGAATTTCTGGAGCTAAAAAGATAGCTGCTCTAGCAGAGGCTCATCACGTAGGAGTAGTCCCACATAATCCACTATCGCCAGTTTCCACAGCTGCATGTTTACAAATTGCCGCAACAGCTCCTAATTTTGCTTTACAAGAATACCCAATAGGAGAAGATATTCAACCCGATGATATGGATAATCCATTTACACCTAATCAGCATTCATTTAACAAGGCAAATATGGTTACTGGAATGGCAAAACATGATGGAAATGGGTATTTAGTATTCTCCGATCAGCCAGGTATAGGGCTTGAATTAAAACCTGATGCAGTAGAGAAATGTCCACCAAAACCAAGGGAAGTAATAACTAGATTACATGAAGATGGATCGGTAATTGACCAATAAAATAATGAATATTAACCCGTCAACATTATTATTTGTTCCTGGTAACCAGGAAAAAATGTTAGATAAGTCGAAAACATTAGATACAAAATGGCTTATCCCGGATTTGGAAGATTCCGTTGCATTTGATGATAAAGAAAAAGCTAGAGAAATAGTTTCAAAATATATACCTTTACTGAAAAGTTCTGGTAAATATTTAGTCCCTAGGATAAATTCTTTTTCAACTGGGCTTACTGAGGCAGATCTAGAAAAAATAGTAACTACCGATATAGTTGGAATATCTATAGGAAAAATCAGGAATCCAGAAGAGCTTCAAACCCTAGATAAATTAATTTTGAACATTGAACGAGAAAAAAAAATAAAAGAAAATTCTATATTAATATTGCCGTGGATTGAAAATGCAGAAGCAATTAATAATCTGAATAATATCTTAATGTCATCAGAAAGAATCAAGTGGATAGCATTTGGAGCAGAAGACTTTACTGCAGACATGGGAATTAGTAAGCAAATTGAAGATGATCCATCTGACCAATCACACCTGATTTTTGCTAGATCAATGATTGCTCTTACTGCTAGATCTCATAATATTCATTCTCTTGATACTCCATTTACCGCCTTTAGAGATGATGAAGGTCTAAAAAAAGAAGCTAAACATGCTAAATCATTAGGATTTAAAGGAAAATTATCAATACATCCTAATCAAGCTAAAATTATTGAAGATATTTTTATGCCTTCAGATAAAGAAATCGAGGAAGCATTGACGATTATGAAAGCAGCGAATGATGCAAAATCTAAGGGGAGAGGCTCTACATCTTTAAATGGAGAAATGATAGATATGCCAGTGATTTTGAGAGCTCAAAATACACTTGATAACGCTGAATTAGATTACGAAAAATACTGAGATTTATATATTTGATAAACTAATAAATAAAAATTATGAATGGAGATAAATTGGTTCAACCACTAGAGGGATTAAAGGTTATAGATTGTACATTAGCTTTGGCTGGTCCTTATGCATCATTAATTCTTGCTGACCTAGGTGCGGATGTAATAAAAATAGAAAATCCAAGTCAAGCTGATATGAGAAATATTGGATCTGAACCAGTAGGGGCGAACAAAAAAGAATATGATACTCCTTATAAAGGAGAAAATGGTAAATTTATGATTGTTAATAGAAACAAACGTGGTTTAGCTCTTAATTTGAAGTCAGAAGAGGGTAAGAAAATATTCTTAAAGTTAGTAGATAGCGCGGATATACTTGTTCAGAATTTTAGACCTGGCGTTATGGATAGACTAGGTTTTGGTTGGGATGATTTACATAAAAGAAACCCAAAATTAATTTATTGTTCGATTTCTGGATTTGGAGAGGGAAGCCCTTATGCAAAACTAGGTGGATTGGATCTAATAGCTCAAGGAATGAGTGGACTTATGACATTAACTGGCTTACCAGATCTAGAAGAGCCTATAAAAGTGGGAACTCCTGTAACTGATATGGGAACTGGTATGTATGGGGCTATAGGTATTTTAGCTGCACTTAGACATCGAGATATTAGTGGTAAAGGTCAGCATATAGAAGCTACATTATTGGACACACCAATATCATGGCTTACTTGGAGAGCTGCAGAATATTGGGAATCAGGAGAAATTCCTGAACCTCAAGCTAGCGGCACCGGAGGTTATAGGGCATTTAAGTGTTCAGATGGTAAGTGGGTAAATGTTGCAATCAATATGGGTAGACTATTTGAGAGAGGTGCGAAAGTTCTAGGATTAGAACATTTAGTGAATGATGAAAGATTTAATACAGATAGGGGAAGAACAAAAAACCAAAAGTTGATTTCTGAATACTTCAGCAAAGAATTTATTAAAAAAACTTCTGAAGAGTGGATAGAAATAATGCAAGAAATTGGAGTGCCGGTAGGCCCGATTAATACTATTTCAGATATTTTAGATGAAGATCCTCATACTAAGGCTAGGGAAATGGTTGTAGAAGTTGACCATCCTAGAATTGGTAAGATGAAAACACTAGGTGTTCCAATGAAGTTTTCAGAAACACCTGGAGAAGTAAAAACTGCTGCACCTTTACTTGGGCAGCATACTAGACAAATTTTAGAAGAACTCGATATAGATGAGAAAGAACATAAAAAATTACTTGAGGAAGGAACTATTTATTATGATTAATGAAGAAAAACGTTGGGAGTGGGAAGTTGTTGAAGAAGGAGTTGCAGGCGGACAAATTACTGTTGAAATTACCCCAGAATCTGTAGAATCTTATGCTGATGCGGTAAGAAATACAAATTCAAGATACTACGGGGCTAACAATAGTGATATAGCTATGCCAACAAATATTTTTTCAGATGCAAAATTACGAAGACATTCAGTTGCAGAAGCAGCTGGTTTTACCGCACTAGAAAAATGTATTAATAATCCAAGACAAACTCCTTTTGCAAAGTGTACTGCAAGATGGTTTGAAGCAATAAAAGTTGGAGACAAAATCACTAGCTTTGCATCTGTGCTAGAAAAGTATGATAAGAGAGGTAACCAGTTCGTTACTTTCAGAGTACACATTACTAACCAAAATGATATAAAAGTTGCTGAATTTGATTACACCTGTATATTCAAGTATGCAGCAGGACAGAAATTATCTTAGTAGATAGGAAACAAAATGACGATTTTAACAAAAAATACAAAG
>MDSV01223244.1_pt1 | contig 10934 bp, 10 predicted proteins | sample 810851 | NCBI WGS metagenome assembly MDSV01 (sample SAMN05326640, study PRJNA326480) | marine metagenome | isolation source: seawater | place: Atlantic Ocean: North East | collected 2012 | reverse complement strand
TAACTTATTTAAAGACATGAAGCACTGTAATAAATGTAATTTTCCGGAAACTTATGAAACCATTGAATTTGATAAATCAGGAACTTGCAATATATGTTACCAGCATCAATTTAAAAAAGAAAATATAAATTGGGAAGAAAAAAAAATTGAATTCCAAAATATTATTGATTCTTATAAAAATAAATATGACTATGATTGTATAATACCATTTTCCGGAGGAAAAGATTCAACTTATACTTTGTATAAAATAGTAAATGACTTTAGATTAAAACCCTTAGTTGTTCAATTTAATCATGGTTTTATGAGATCAAAATTAATTGAAAATAATACCAAAACTTTTAAGAAATTAGGTGTAGATGTAATAAGTTTCACTCCTAATTGGAAAATAGTTAAATATTTAATGCTTGAATCATTAATAAGGAAAGGAGATTTTTGTTGGCATTGTCATACAGGTATTTTTTCATATCCAATGAGAATAGCAGTGAATTTTAATATCCCTCTTATAATTTGGGGTGAACCATCATCAGAATATACAGCCTATTATGGATATGATAATCAAGAGTCAGAAGAGGTTGATGAAACAAGGTTCAATCGATTTATTAATCTAGGAATAACATCAATGGACATGAAAGAAATGCTAGAAGATAAAAATGTTTTTTTAGATAAAAGAGACTTGATTCCATATACTTATCCAGAGTTAAGAGATTTAAAAAAAATCAATTACAGATCAATATGTTTAGGTTCTTACTATCCATGGGATGTAAAAAAACAAACTAAAATAATAATGGATAATTTGGGTTGGGAAGGTGATCAAGTTGAAGGTATGCCATGGGAAAAATATCCCTATGAAAAAATAGAATGTTATATGCAAGGTGTTAGAGATTATATTAAATATCTAAAAAGAGGTTATAGTAGGGTAACTCAAATGACAGCCTTAGATATAAGGAATGGAAGAATGTCAAATGAAGAAGCTAAAGCTTTAATTGATGAATATGAGGGTAAAAAGCCAAGATCGCTAGAAATTTTCTTAGATTACTTAAATATAAGTGAAGATGAATTTAATCAAATTGTTTCTAAGACTGTAGTTCCACCCAATAAACCTAATTTTAAAGACAACAAATTTTCTGAAAAAGTTTGGGATTTTGAAAATTGGTATAGAGAAGATAAATAAATTGATTGGAATTTTAGATTTAAATACATCAAATTTACTTTCGATATATTACGCTATATATAATATCGGATATGATCCAATTATAGTAAATGATAAAAACTTTGATAATAATCAGAATAAACTAACTCATTTAATAATTCCAGGAGTTGGAAATTTTGGTAAAGCTTCGGACAATATAGATAAATATAATTTAAGATTAAAAATAGAAAAATTCAATAATTCAAAAAGACCAATAATGGGAATTTGTCTAGGAATGCAATTGCTATTTACAAAAAGTATGGAGTCACCTAATAGTATTGGTTTAGGATTAATAAATGGAGTCATAAAAAAAATAAGTGATTATTCTGATTATAGAATACCTCATGTTGGTTGGAACGGTGTAAAAATAATTAATGATCATTTTGTAACAAGTAATATTAAAGAAAATGTGTACGATTTTTATTTTGTGCATTCTTACTTTATACCTGAATTAGAAAAAAAATATATTTTAGGTGAGACTGAGTATGATTTAATATTTCCATCAATAGTTTATAAAAAAAATATAATAGGAGTACAATTTCATCCAGAAAAAAGTCAACTTAAAGGTGTTTCAATACTTGATAACTTTTGTAAGTGGGATGGAAAATGCTAAAAAAAAGAATTATTCCATTATTAAATTTATATAACAATAAACTTGTTAAATCCTCACAATTTAAAAATCACAGAAATGTAGGCAACCTTATTAATTCTGTGAGAGTTTATAATTCTCAATATGCTGATGAAATTGTTATAGTTAATATTGATCCTAATAAAAATGCTAAAGAAATTTTTGAAAAAAAATTAGAAGAGATATCAAAAGTATGTTTTATGCCATTGACAGTTGGTGGAGGTATAAAAACTTTTGAAGACATATCTTTTTTAATAAGAAATGGAGCCGATAAAGTATTAATTAATTCACTTTTTTTTTCAAATTTAGATTTAATAAAAAAAACTGTAGATAGTTTTGGTTCTCAATCATTAGTTGCTTGTATTGATTTTAGATTAATTGATAATAACTACGTACTTTTTACTAATAACGGAAGGAATAAACAAGCAATGACAATTTTTGAACAAATATCAATATGTGAGAAATATAATGTTGGTGAAATTTTAATTCAATCTATTGATAGAGATGGTATGATGAATGGATATGACTTAGATTTGGTTAAAGAAATTGAAACAAAAACTAATATTCCAATTATTGTAGCTGGAGGTGTTGGTAATTATGAGCATTTAAAAGACTTATTTCTTAAAACTAATGTATCAGCTGCTGCATGTGGAAGCTTTTTTAATTTTTCAGATAGTAACCCAATGAGAGTTAAGTCTTATTTATCCAATTATAATATTGAATTTAAAAAGGTATGATTAAATCTAAAAAATTATATTTAAAAAAATTAACAAAAAGTGATGTAAACATTAAATATATAAATTGGCTAAATGATAAAGAGATAAACAAATATTTAGAAGCAAGACATTATAAACATACTTTAGGAACACAAAAAAAATATATATCAGGAATAACAAGTTCTAAAAATACAATTATTTTTGGAATATTTACTAATAATAATATTCATATAGGCATAATTAAAATTGGACCAATTGATAATATAAATAAAACTACTGATATTAGCTATTTAATAGGAGACAAAAATTATCATAGGAAAGGATATTCTTTTGATAGTATAAAAGTATGTGAGAGTTTTATTTTTAACAAATTAAAACTTGCTAAAATAAATGCTGGTGTTTATTGCAATAATATCGCAAGTATAAAATTGCTTAAAAAACTAGGTTATAAAAAAGAGTTTACAAAAAAGAAACATTTTGTGTTTAATAATAAGAGAATAGATGTTCTAGTATTTTCAAAATTTAAGTGAAAAAAAAATATATAATTTTTGTTTTTTTTTAATTAATAATGTTTATATAAGTATAACTTTTTTACAATATATTATAATGAAAAATATTTATGCGATGATACCAGCTAGAATTGGATCGCAAAGACTCAAATATAAAAATCTTGCCTTAATAAATAATAAACCAATGATTTATTATGCGATTGAAAGTGCAAAAAAATCAAATTTATTTAAAAAAATTATATTAAATTCAGATCATGAAATTTTTGAGAAAATAGCTAAACGTTATAATATAGAATTTTACCTAAGGCCAAATAAATTAGGTAGCTCTAACGTTAAAAGTGACGATGTGGTTTATGATTTTATAGATAAATTTAATGAGTTGGAAACTTTAGTATGGGTAAACTCAATAGCACCATTTCAAACCTATATAGATATTAAAAATTGTATAAAATTTTTCTTTAAAAATAAACTTGACTCATTGATAACTACTACACCTTTCAAACTTCATGGTATTTACAAAGGAATGCCAATAAATTTTGAAAAAAATAAAAAATTTTCTAAAACCCAAGATCTTAACCATATTGAAATTTTTTTATATTCTATCATGATGTGGAATGCAGAAAGCTTTAAAAAGTCATATAATAAAAATAAATTTGGAATTACTTGTGGAAATTTTGGAACTTTTCCAATTAGTAAAGAAAAGTCTATCTTGATTAAAAATATTGAAGATCTAGAAATGGCAAATTATTATATGAAACAAATTAATAATAAGAAATTTAAAATTAAATATGATAAATTAATAAATAAAATTTAAATGAAAATTAAATATTCAAAATTATTAAAATTAACAAAACTTATTTTAAAAGAAGCAAATTTGGATAATTATTCTTTAAATGTTTTAGCCAAAGGTTTATGCGATACATCTTTAAGAGGTGTAGATTCTCATGGTATAAAATTACTTCCAGATTATTTTAATTTTGTTAAAAACAAAAGAAAAAACCCAAAACCAAAATTTAAATTTAAAAAAACATTTGCAGCATCAGGTATACTTGATGCAAATAATGCTTTTGGAATAGTTGCTGGTGCAAAAGCAGTAGATTTAGGTATTCCTATTGCTAAAAAATATGGAGTTGCTGTAATTTCAGTGATAAATTCTACACATCCAGGTGCATTATCAGTAAATACTATAAGAGCAGCTGAAAAAAATTTTGCAGCTTTATGTTTTGCAAACGCTGATTCATTAATGTTATCTTATGGAGGAAAAGAAAAGTACTTTGGTTCAAATCCATACAGCTTTGCATGCCCTCATAAAAAAAATGAACCATATTGTTTGGATATGGCTACAACAATTATGCCTTGGAATAGATTATTAATAGCTAAGAATAATAATAAAAAACTCGAAGGTTTTTTTGCAGCAGATAAAAATGGTAAAAAAACTGACAATCCTAATATTGCTGAGTCATTATTGCCATTTGGAGGATATAAAGGCTATGCTCTTGCCTCTTCAGTTGATATTTTATCTGCTATTTATACAGGTATGCCTATGTCTAATGAGCTTATGCCTATGTATAAGGACTCCAAAAAAATCAGAAAACTAGGACAGCTTTATATTATTTTGAATATTAAAAATTCAACTAATATAAAAACTTTTACAAAAAGAATGAAAAAAATGTCTAGTGATATAAGAAAATCAAAACCTTTTTCGAAAACAACAAAACCGATATTGCCAAATGATAGAGAAATTCAAACTTCAAAATATCGTAAGAAATATGGAATTCCAATAGATAAGGCGACAATTAATAAAATTAATGAAATACTAAGTAATTGTAATATTAAGTTTAATTTATAACTAAATGCCAGAAAAAATTAAATCTCTGCCTGAAAAAAGTATTAATGAAATATTACCAGATCATTGGAATATAAAAAATGATGGAACTAATTTTGAGAATCTTCTTAATCATGTTTATAACACTACAAATTTCAAAAATTTTTTATTTCCAGCATTAAGTCCTGAAATTTTTAAATATGTGCCTGGCGGATTAACAGTAGTAGATATTGGTGCAGGTGTAGGGTGGGTATCTGCATTTATTGCAAATTTACCAACAGTAAAAAAATTATATATCTTAGAGCCTAGTTTAGAAAGATTTAAAATAATTCCTAATGTATTAAAAAATTTTGGATGTAATTTAAATAAAGTAGAAATATTGAATCAAGACTTTAATAATATTAAATTAAATTCCAAAGTTGATATTTTTATCTTATGTGCAGCAATTCATCATTGTTTAGACTCTGATGTTGACCAATTATTCAAAGGTATTAAAAAATATATGAATTTGAATAAAAAATATGAATATAATGATTATTTAAACAGGAAAAAAGAAATTAAATTTACTCCAAAAATACTAATATTAAATGAACATTATCTAAATTCTATAGTTCTTTATAAAAGATACACGTATTATATTTTAAGTAAAATTGGTCTACATAAAAAATTATATGATTGGAATAATAATCCAGTAGGGCCAGGCAATTGGAATAGTCATTATCATTTTGACGGTGAGCACAATAGAACTAAAAAAGAGATTATCAATATTTTTAAAAAATATAATTTTAATTATAAAATAAATGAATTTAAGCATTCATTATTAGATAAAAAAATATATAATCACAATTTTAAATTTATCAAACCATTAATTTATTATAACGCAGTATTAACTCAAAAATAATATAATTTTAAAAATTTAATGAATTATAAATAATAATAATGAAAAAATATAATATTATTTTATACGGTAATGAAAACTTTGATAATATATCTAAATATTTAAGCAAAATTAATAAAGTATATACCCTCAATCCAGATGTTGAAATATTTGCAAAAAATTTTTTTACATGTGAAGTAATTTCAAACCATTCATTCTATAATGATGATTCTCAAAAAAAAAATTTATCTTTAACAAGTGAACTCAAAAAAAAAATATTTAGTGAAATTAGTTTATATAATAAAACAATGTTTCAATCTACTTTTGAAACTTTTTACAATTTTTTTGATGTATTTATTTCTTCTTTTTACTTTGTAAAATTTTCAATAATAAACATTAATTCTGATGATGAGTTTTTGTTTTATTGTGACAACACATGGAAAATATCAAAAGATAAAACAATTGTAATCAGTGGCATTTTTAAAAATATTTTAAATCTTAATTTAGGTTTTTTTAAACCAAAAACAAAGTCTAATTATTTTGTGAATTTTTTTATAAGTATAGTCAATAATTATATTTTATCAAAAATTAAAAAAAAATATAAAATTATTTTTATAAGTGGACATTCTAATGGGCTTACTAACATAAATTATAAAATATTAAATGAACATAAAAATGTTTATGCAGTAAGATTTTCAGATACTACTAATTTTAGATTTTTATTATTAATTAGAAATATATATAATATATACTTTACTTCAAAAAAAAATATAAGTTTACCAATTTTATGGGAAGGTAATAAATCCAACTTTAAAAATATTATTGAAAAAAAATTTCTAGAATTTGGCGATAAATATATAATAAATAGTAGTAAAGATATTTCTAATACTATAGCTGATTATTTGAATTTTACTCAGAATTCTTTTTTATATATAGAAAATATTATTAAAAAATTTAACCCAAGCTTTCTAATTGCAGATCAACTTCGATGGTTTACATCAACTAATTTAGGTTATGCTTTTAATAAAAATAAAATTAAAGTTTTTTTAATTTCTCATGGTTCACATGTATTGCCAACTGATAAATATTCTAAAATAGCAATGGAGTCCCACTCAAGAGGCATGCTATTTAGTCAATTTGCTTCTGATATAGTTCTTCAATCACCATTAGCGTTAAATTTATATAATACTTTAAACAAAAAATTTATTATTTATAAAAGTCAACCAATATTATGGGGTATAAATAAAATTAAAAATACATTTTCTAATAAAAATAATAAAAATAATATTAATATAATACTTTATGCTAATACTTTTAAAAAAGTTGGTTTGCGTCCATATATTTATAATACATCTAGTGAATATGTATATTCAATTAATCAAATCATAAGAGCAATAAAAGATATTCCTAATACTTTATTAGTTATAAGACATAGAGATATGTTAGAATGTAGTAAAAAATCACTAGAAAAATTATTAATTAAATCAAACAAGTATATAATAAAAACTGATGGTTCTTTTATTGATGATCTTGAAAATTGTGATTTATTAATAAGTAATTCATCAACAACAATTGAAGAGGCAATAATAAACTATAAACCTGTAGCACTCTATAGTTCACATAGTTTTAAATTTATAGATTCAGGTAAATCTAAACCATCATCTAATCAAAGATATCCTGTTTATAATCTAGAAAAAAATAATATTGGTAAAAATATAGAATTGATAATGAATTCACATAATAATAAAAATTTAACAAAAGAAGAAATTAAAGATTATATATGGGATAGTGATATTAAAGAATTTTCATTTAAAAATTTTGTATAAAAAATTTTTTATATTGATATAAATAAATTTACCATTTTTAAAACAGTGAAGACAATTATTTATCATGTAATTAGCAATATTCATTTAAGAAATTTTTTAATTTTTTCTTCTAAATACGATAATTACAAATATATTTTATTAATTGAAAAAACTAACATTAAAATAAATAATTTATTATTAAATAAAATAAAGGCAAAAAAGCTATATTTACATGAATTGTATAATAAATATAATAAAATTTTAAATAATTCTAATGAAGATTTAATTCTATTTTTATCAACATCTCAGCCTAGAAAAAATATTATAGATTTATTATACTGGTCTAGAATTAATAAAATTCCTACAATTACTTATATAGAAACATTTCAAAATTTTCTGCATGTTGGAAAATTAAATAATTACCTAATGCCACTTGATCAAATAATGGTTCCTAATAAAATTGAGTATGAATTATTTTCAGATAACAATTATAATTTAAATAATATTAAAATAGTTAATTATCCATTTCATCATAAAAAAATTAAAAAAATTAATGAGAATTTTAAATATAATAATAAGAAAAAATTATTGTTAATTTTGGATGCCTCAAAAAAATATAATTCAATAAATAACTATAATTACAAAGATTTTAATATTTGTATTAATAAAGTATATTCAAAATTTAATAAGTTATATGATATATCTATAAAATTTCACCCATTAGATGAAAATAATTTTTTAAATAATTTAAGATATAGATTTAATAATAAAATTAACTTAGTTAAGGGTCAAGATTTTATAGATATTATAAATAATTACGACTTCTTCATTTTTACAGGTCATTCAAATGCAATTATTGAAACTTTACTAAATAATAAAAAATTCATTATTTATAAAATTAATAATAAAAATTATATTAATAGTATGCTTAAAAAAATTGTTTTTGATTCAAATTCTATTGATACCTATGATGATTTAGATCATTTTGATTATAATTTTTTGTACAATATTTTATTTGAGAATAAAACAAATGAAAAAAATATCTCTGAAATAATAGAAAATGTTAATTTTGACTTACATAATAATGATAATTATATTTTTTATTGCGTATGGAAAATTTATTATGATAATGATTTTTCTTTAGAATATTTAGATACTAAATTTAAAAAAAATTTATTATTCAAAAATTTATTAAATTTTAATAATAATAATAATGATATAAAAAAATTTTATGAATCATCAAATCAATTTTCTAAAAATTTATATATACCGCTATTAAATATTTTTTTAAAAAAATTTATTAAACATAAAAATTTTGAACTTGAAAAATTATTCTCTTTAATAGAAAGTATACCTAAAGATATATATTTAAAAAAAATATTCGAAAATAACATTATTTTAATTTATAAGAATTTAAAAAATAATAAAAAAAATACTTTTAAAAGATTTTTAAAAGAAAATTTTAAAATTAATATTATTACAAAGTTTTTCATTAAAAACATTATAACTTATGATAAATAAAAAAAACAATATTTTTTTCTCAATAATTATCTGTTGTTATAATTCTCAGAAATATATTTCTGAAACAATTGAAAGTATTTTAAAACAAACTTATAAAAACTATGAAGTAGTTATAATTAATGATGGGTCATTTGATAATACGGAAAAAATTATAATGGATTATAAAAAAAAGATTAAAAATTTGAAATATATATTTCAAAATAATAAAGGATTTGCATATTCTAGAAACATTGCAATACAAAACTCTAATGGTGAGTGGATTGTTATAATTGACCATGATGATGTCTGTTTAGAAAATAGATTAGAGATACACTGCAATCAGATTAATATGAATAAAAATGAATCTAAGCTATTTTTCGCTAATACTTATCATTTTAATGAAAATAAAATATTAAAAAAACATTTTGATCAATTTAATTTGAATAATATTAATTTGTCAAAAAAATATGCATCTTCAAATTTATTAACAAAGGGTTGTTTCATAGATACTGAGTCAGTTGTTTTTAAAAAAGATGAAGCAATATCAATTGGCGGTTTTAATTCTTATTACAAATATTTAGCTGATTATGATTTTTTTATTAGGATGGGTGAAAAGTATAGTTTATCTTTTACAACTCAATTAGTTTCTATGTGGCGTGTACATAATCAACAAGCTACAATTATGATGAAAAATATATATAATAAAGAGTTAATTAAACTCTATAGTAATTATCTTTTTAGTAAAAACATTTTTTTTTATGCTAAAATAAAAATTTTTACATTACTTATAAAAGCAATAATTAAAAATATATTGAAATGAAATATTATTTTTCTCATGCAAGGACAGCACTTTTTTATGGTCTTAAATATTATATTAAATTTAATAATAATAAACATATCTTATTACCAAATTATATTTGTGAAGATGTTTTACAACCTATTAAAGAATTGAATCTAAAATATACATATTATGAATTAAATGATGAATTAGAACCCAATTGGGACGATTTGAATAATAAAGTAAATATAAATATTAAATTTATTTTGATGATTCATTTTTTTGGAAAAAATCAAAATATTGATAAGTATTTAGATTTCTGCAAAAAACATAATTTAATTTTAATTGAAGATAATGCTCATGGTTATAGTGGATATTTTAATGGTAAAAATCTTGGTGATTTTGGTAACTTTAGTATTAGCTCACCTAGAAAACTTTTTGATATTTATTCAGGAGGAATATTAAAATTTAATGATAATATTGATAAACTTGAAATAAACATTCAAAGTTTTGAACAAAAAAAAAGAAATCAAATGATTCTTTATTTAAAAAAATTAAAAGTTAATAAAATTTTAAATAAATTTAGAAAAAGACCAAAGTATGAGGACATAAATTATTTTAGAAGTAATGAAATTAAAAAAGAATTTATTGATAATAAATCATTTAAAATTTTACAAAATATTAATTTTAAAGAAATAAAAAAGCTAAGACATGAAAAATACAACTATTGGAATGAATTTGCTAATAAAAACCAATTAATCCCTGTTTTCAAAAATATTGATAAAAACTTAATGCCAATGTGTTTTCCTGCATACACAAATTCAAGTAAAGAGTCAAAAAAATGGTTTAAATGGGGGTGGAAAAAGAATATTCCTATATATTCATGGCCTACTTTACCATTAGAACTTTCTTATAAAGACACTAAAGTCTATAAAAGATGGGAAAAATTAATATGTTTTCCTCTAAATTTTTAAAATCAAAATTACAACTTGAAATAAGTAATATTTTTAGTGAAAAATTAAAAGCGGAATGGGAAACTTTAGAAGATAATTCTAACATAACACCTTTTCAAACTTTCTTTTGGCAAAAAACATGGTTTGATACCAT
>MDSV01028575.1_pt1 | contig 10934 bp, 11 predicted proteins | sample 810851 | NCBI WGS metagenome assembly MDSV01 (sample SAMN05326640, study PRJNA326480) | marine metagenome | isolation source: seawater | place: Atlantic Ocean: North East | collected 2012 | reverse complement strand
GAAACATTAATGCTGCTACCGTGTAATCTATATTCATATCGAATCAAATTGATTATGTATTTAGTGTTTGATATTTACAAGAACTAATAATGTCCTTTCATCTTAAAAATTTCATTAATGTCACAAGACTAAACAAACCTGTTGGCTTTCTATTGTTATTCTGGCCATGTACATGGGGATTATCTCTGGCTCTGTATTTTGAGAGAAATTTCAATACTTTTTTTTATTATTTTTTTCTTTTTTTTTGTGGATCAGTACTCATGAGAAGTGCTGGATGTATAGTAAACGATATTGTTGATGAAAAAATAGATAAAAAAGTTTCTAGAACAAAAAACAGGCCTATTGCTTCTGGCTCGTTGAGCAAAAATACTGCCTGGATGTACGTTTTGATTTTATGTTCCCTGGCCTTTTTAGTTTTAATTCAATTTAATTTTTTAACTATATGCCTTGGAATGTTTTCTATGATATTTGCATTCTCTTATCCTTTTATGAAGAGGTATACATACTGGCCACAATTATTTTTAGGTTTTACATTTAACTGGGGGCTAATAATGGCGTGGACCTCTATAACAAATGAAATCTCTTATTTACCAATACTTCTTTATATAGGGGCCATATTTTGGACACTAGGGTATGACACCATTTATGGTGTACAAGATATTTCAGACGATGAAGTAATAGGAGTAAAATCTACAGCAATTAAATTTAAAAATAATCTTAACTTATTTGTAATAAGTTGTTATTTGATAAGCTCAGTTGCAATAATGTTTGTCATGATAAATTTAAAAATTAACTATTCATCAATCTTTCTATTATTTTTTATTTCTACTCTACTTTATCAAATAAAAATTTTTCAAATTAACAATGCCTTTAGTTGTCTTAAAGCTTTTAAAATTAACAATTTGTCTGGCCTTATGGTTTTTTTGAGTTTTTTTTTATTAACAATTAAAATCTAATGAAGTTAAAAGAAGTCATAACTATCGTAAAAAGATTGTACAAAGAGTACACCAAAAAATATTTGGGCAAAATAATTATAGCTTTAATTCTGTCTGTAGTTGTTGCGGGATCAACTTCTTCAATTGCATGGTTACTGGATCCAGCAGTTAAAAAGATATTTATTGATCAAGATAAAACATTTGCTATCTTTATTCCTATTTTAGTAATTCTTGCCTTTGCAGGAAAAGGTATCTCATTATATTTTGCAAGATTAATTGTTATTGTTCTAGGAAATAGAATAAAACAAGCTCTTCAAAATAAAATGACAAACAATATTCTTTTGTCAGATTCTCAAACTATAGAATCAAAACATACCGGAAAATATATATCTACATTTTTATATGACGTTAACATGGTTCAAGAACTAGTGAGTACAGGAGTGCTAAATATCATGAAAGATAGTTTGACCCTTATCACTTTGGTCTGTTTGATGTTCTATCAAAATTGGAAGTTAGCAATATTTTCTCTGATCATGATGCCTTTGGCTGCTATAGTTGCAAAGTCTCTTGGAAAAAGAATGGGAAAGGCTGCTACTGCAAGCGTAATTTCATCTGGAAACTTTACTACTCTCCTTTCAGAAATTTTAAGGGGCTCAAAAATAATAAAGATTTACCAAAGAGAAGATTTTGAAAAAAATAGAAGCTCCGAAGCAATCAAGCATTTAACTGATACTCAAATTAAAATTGGAAAAGTTCAAATTAGAGCTGCGCCTATAATGGAAACTTTAACAGGATTTATGATAGCAGGTTTCATTTATTATGCGGGAATTTTAATTGCTCAGGGAGAGATTGGTATAAATAACTTTTTTTCATTTCTCGCAGCCATGATGCTCGCTTATCAACCTGTAAGGTCATTAGCTACGGTTAATATGTTGATTTATCAAGGAGCTGCAGCCGCTGAAAGAGTTTTCAAAATAATAGATAGAGAAATTAAAATAAAAGATGAAAATAAATTTCCAGAACTTAAAATTAAAAAATCTAACATAAAATTTGAAGATGTAAGCTTTCAGTATCAAACTGGAAAGGAAAGAGCTGTAAAAAATATAAATATTGATATTCAAGGAGAAAAAATTACTGCTTTGGTTGGACACAGCGGAGCAGGTAAAAGTACAATATTAAACCTAATACCAAGATTTTACGAACCACAAAATGGAAGAATAATTGTTGATGATCAAGAAATTAATAAAATTTCACTAAATTCTTTAAGAAAAAAAATATCTTTAGTCAGTCAAGACGTTATTCTTTTTGATGATAGTATTGAAAACAACATTAAATATGCAAAATTAGACGCAAAAGATAATGAAATAAAAGAAGCTTGTAAACTTGCTGCGGCAGATGAGTTTATTCAAAAATTACCTGAAAAATACAAAACTATAATTGGTGAAAATGGTGTCCGTTTATCTGGTGGCCAAAAACAAAGAATATCAATAGCAAGAGCCATATTAAAAAATTCGCCAATAATTTTATTAGATGAAGCAACATCGTCTTTGGATTCTGAATCAGAGGAAAAGGTTCAAAATGCAATATTTAATTTAACAAAAAATAGAACAACTTTGGTTATAGCTCACAGATTATCAACTATAAATAAGGCCAACAAAATCATTGTCATGAAAGAAGGCGAGGTTCTTCAATCTGGAACTCATAGTGAACTATTAAAAACTTCAAAGGAGTACGAAAATCTTTATAAAAAACAAATAATGCATTAGGGATGTTAATAATTTTTTACAATTTTTTTATAATACTTTTTTATATTCCTTATATATTTTTAATTTTTTTTAGGAGATTTATTAAAAAAGAACATGAAAAAAAATATAAGGAAAAAATTTTTACTAGTAATTTTAAAAGACCAGAAGGATTTTTATTTTGGTTTCATGTAGCTAGCATTGGTGAATTTAAAAGTATCTTGCCTGTAATTGATTTTTATTTAAAACAAAATACAAAAAATAACTTTCTTATTACAACAGTCACTTTAAGTTCCTTTAAAGAACTGGAAAAGAAATATGGTTCAAATAATAGAGTTTATCACCAGTTCCTGCCGTATGATTTTAAATTTTTAATCAATGATTTTTTTAAAAATTGGAGACCAAATATTGTTTCATTTGTAGACTCTGAAATTTGGCCAAACTTTATTTTAAAAATTAAGGAAGAAAAACTTCCCTTTATATTGCTAAATGCCAGAATAACAAAAAAAAGCTTTCTTAGATGGAATATATTGGGAAAACTTTCTAACAAAATATTCGAATCTTTTTCTCTTTGTATATCTTCAAATAAAGATACATCTGATTATTTAAAAATTTTAGGAGCACAAAACATAAAGTTTTTTGGAAATATAAAATTTTGTTCAGTTTTAGAAAATAAAACAAAAGAAACCGAACAGTTTAAAAAAATTTCAAATAAAAAAATTTGGTGTGCAGTCAGTACGCATGCGGGAGAAGAAAATTTTTGTGGCAAAGTTCACAATATTATAAAAAAATCAGAGAAACAAATTGTAACCATTATAATACCTAGACACATTCATAGAATAGAAGGAATATTTTCAGTCTTAAAAGATTTTGGTTTTAATGTTCAAATAAAAAACGAAAATGAATCTATTGATAGCACTGCTGATATTGTTTTGGTTAATTATTATGGAGCTGTTTCAAAATATCTAAAATATTTTAAACAAATATTTGTTGGAAAATCTATGTTAAAAAAGTTTGAAAATACTGGAGGACAAAATCCTATAGATGCTGCAAAAATGGGTTGTCATATATACCATGGCCCATATGTTTATAATTTTAAGGAAATTTACCGATATTTAGATGAGTCTAAATTATCAGAAGAAATTAAAAGTCCTGAAAATTTAGCCAACAAGTTAATTGAAAGTTTTAAACTAGATTTACAATCAGATAGTGAAAAAATAAAAAAATTAGATATTTATAGTAATGAAATTTTTGATAACGTAATTAATGAATATAATAAATTTATTAAATGAAAATTTTAAAACCTAAGTTTTGGGATCAAAATTATTTTACTTTTTTATCTATACTCTTATTGCCCATTTCGTTGCTTTACAGATTTGTCTTTTTTTTAAGAAAGTTAACTGTAACTGAAAAAAAATTTCCCATTCCTGTAATATGTGTTGGGAATATATATATTGGTGGGACTGGTAAGACACCAATTTCATTGAAAATTTCAAAAATTTTAAAAGAATTTAATCAAAATCCAGTAATAATAAAAAAGAACTACAAAAACCATATAGACGAAATATCTTTAATTAAGAAACACAATAAAGTCTTAACTGCAGAGAAAAGAGGCGATGCAATTATTCAAGCCATAGAGAAAAAATTTAATGTTGCTGTGCTGGATGATGGATACCAAGACTTAAGCATAAAAAAAAATTTAAGTATCATCTGTTTTCACGGTAGACAAAAATTAGGGAACGGACATCTTATTCCTGCCGGACCACTTAGGGAAAGTTTGGATGGACTAAAAAATTGTCAAATTATTTTGATAAATGGAAATAAAGATTTAGAATTTGAACAAAAACTAAAAAGATATAACTCTAAATTAATTTTTTTTTACTACAACTATTATTCAAAAAATATAGAAAATTTTAAAAATAAAAAATTAATAGCATTCGCAGGCATAGGTAATCCTCAAAATTTTTTTGATTTTTTAAAAGAAAATTATTTAAATATAGTCCAAGAAATTCAATATCCCGATCATTATGAATATAAGGAAAAGGATCTAGAGAGTTTAAGTAAACTAGAAAATAAATATAAAGCTAAATTGATTACTACAGAGAAAGATTATTTAAGGATTAGTCCTTTCCTTAGAAAAAAATTTGATTATGTTAAATTAGAATTAAAATTTCAAGATGAAGAAGGTTTTAAAAGCAATCTTAAAAAATTTATTATATGAAAATAATTAAATACATAATCGAAGCTATATTTGTTTATTTTATATTTTTCTTAATAAAAATTGTAGGATTAAATTTTGGACGAAAAATTTCATCTTATTTTTTTTTAAATATAGGAATTTTATTTAGATCAAAAAAACTAATAAAGCAAAATATCATTAATGCTCTTGGAAACATTCCTGAATCTAAAATAGAAAACATAATGACATCTATGTGGAAAAATTATGGTTCAATTTTTTCGGAATATATATATTTAAAAAAATTTCGTCTAAACAAGTTTTTAAATCCACATATCCATGTACATGGGCGAGAAATACTTGATGAAGTTATAAAGGCTAAGAAACCAGTTGTTTTTGTTTCTGGTCACTTCGCAAATTTTGAATTAATGGCTATGGAGTTAGAAAAGTACAATATAAATTTAGCTGCAATTTACAGACCTTTAAACAATTTTTTGATAAATCCTTACATGGTTTTTTTGAGAGAAAAATATATTTGTAAAAATCAAATAAAAAAAGGTCTAAGCGGAACCAAAGAAGTAATTGAATTTATGAAAAAAAAATACAGCATAGCATTAATGGTCGATCAAAGGCTTGGTGAGTCTGATAGATATCCTTTTTTTAATAAACCGGCCCATACAACAACCTTGCCGGCCCAATTAGCTCTAAAATTTAATTGTGATATTATTCCAATATATTTGGAAAGAGATGAAAATAATTTTTTTAGAATGGAAGTTTTAAAGCCAATTGAGATAAACAAAACAGATAATCCAGAAAATGATAAGAAAACAATAACAATAAAAATTAACCAGGCAATTGAAAAAATGATACTACGAAATCCAGGACAATGGATTTGGACTCATGGAAGATGGAAATAATTATTTTTTTGATTTAATTTGTTCAAATCTTATCTTGGCTTCTTTGGGTGAATAATAAGCTTCCTGTAATTCAACGTTCCAATATGTAAGATCGCTAAGAGGTATGTTTTTTCCTGAAACAGCGCAGACCACATAGTCCCCTTCTTTGATAATTTCAAAAGTATTTGGCTGAAATTTAAGTTTTGCTTTAATTCCGTTCATGCTAACTTAATCATTAATACATCTATAATATATGAATTTCGCTGTCATAGGAAGTGGGGGGAGAGAACATTCAATCTGCTACAAATTAAAGCAGTCAAAAAGAATAAAGAAGTTAGTTTGTATACCTGGAAATGCTGGTACTAAAAATTTAGCAGAAAATATCAACATAGATATCCTTAATTTTAATGAGGTTTATAAAGTAATTAAGAATAACAACATCGACATTGTTATTGTCGGCCCAGAACAGCCATTGGTTGATGGAATCGTAGATTTTTTAAACAAAAAAAAGGTAAGGGTTTTTGGTCCTGATAAATTTGCATCTCAATTAGAAGGGTCCAAAGCATTTATGAAAGAGCTCTGTAAAAAAAATAATATACCAACTGCAAATTTTGGTGTGTTCGAAAATTTTAAAAATGCAGTGGATTTTTTAACAAAAAACAAAATGCCTATAGTAGTAAAAGCTGATGGTCTTGCCGCTGGAAAAGGTGTAACTATTTGTGAAACCATAAAAGAAGCTAAAAAAAAAATAAAAGAAATTTTAGATGGGAAATACAAGTCTTCAAAAAAAGTTGTGTTAGAAGAATTTTTAAAAGGAGAAGAGCTGAGCTACTTCTCTATAGTTGATGAGAATTCTTTTCAATTTTTTGGATCAGCCCAGGACCATAAAAACGTTGGTGAAGGAGATACTGGGCCCAACACTGGAGGTATGGGGGCATATTCTCCATCAAATTTATTAACCGATGAACTCGAAGATAAAATAAAAAAAAGAATCATAAATCCAACATTAAAAGTAATGGAAAGTTTAGGGCACCCGTATAAGGGATTTTTATATGCTGGTTTGATGATTTCTAAAGGAGAGCCTTATTTAATTGAATACAATATTAGAATGGGAGATCCAGAATGCCAGGTTCTGATGATGAGATTAAAAACAGATCTACTGGAAATTATAGATTGCGCTACCAAAGGGAGACTAAATAATTTGAAGATTAAATGGAGCAATGATAGTTGTGTTACGGTTGTTTTGTGCGCAAAAGGTTATCCTGGTAATTACATCAAGAACAGTGAAATAAAGAACCTGTCTACAATCGTCCAAGATCAAAGTAATCAAATTTTTCATGCAGGAACTTATGAAAAAGATAAAAAAGTATTTTCAAATGGTGGGAGAGTATTAAATATTACATCTTTAGGCAAAAATTTGGTAGAGGCCAGAGACAAATCCTTGGAGAATTTAGAAAAAATAAAATGGGATGATGGATTTTTTAGAAAAGATATAGGTTGGAAAGCTATAAAAAATGAGAATAATAAGCGGTAAATTTAGAAGTAAAAAACTCTATTTTCCAAAAAATTTAAATACAAGACCTTTAAAAGATAGCGTAAGAGAAAACATTTTTAATATACTGGAACATTCAAGCAGTATTGATGTTGTAATAAAAAACTCTTGTGTCATGGACTTGTATGCTGGCACAGGTTCTTTTGGTCTTGAATGTTTGTCCAGAGAGGCTTCTCAGGTTTTTTTTGTTGAAAACGATGAAAACGCTTTAATAAATTTAAAAAAAAATATTAAAAACTTAAAACTTGATAAACAAACAAATATCTTCTCTAAAGATATCTTTAAATTTTTTGAAGATTCAAATTCAAAAAAAAAGGTAGATTTAGTCTTTTTAGATCCTCCTTACTCAAATGAAAAATATACAGAAATTATAAAGATAATAAAAAATAATGATATAATGAATAAAAAACATATTTTGATACTGCATAGAGAAAAAGGTTCTAGCGATAACTTATTGGATAAATTTAATATTGTTGAAAATAGAATTTACGGACGTTCAGAACTTTTTTTTTTAAAACTTTTTTGAAGCCAAAAATTTTTTTGTTAAAACTTTGACCCTTTCAACAGCCGGCTGATTAAAAGGATTTACCCGCATATTTTTGCTAAGAATGATTGTTTCTAAAATGAATAATAAAAACAGCTTACCAAGAACATCTTCGTCAAACTTTTTAATAACTATTTCTCTAAAAGGAGTTTTGTTTCGTTTCAAAACTTCTATGAAAGCATTTTTTTGTGATAGCTTGATATCGTGATAGTTTTTTTTATTCAAATGTCTCATTTTTTCACCAAAAAAATTAGAATTTATTTTTAAATTTTTTGTCTTTTTGGAGCTAAAAACATAAAAAACTTTATCTTTTGGCCCATCTAAATAAAGTTGCAATAAACTATGATGATCTTTAGGAGCATTAGAAATAACCGGTATAAATCCCTTTTTATTTTTTCCCAGACTCTCGGCAAAAAGTTGTTGGCACCAAAATAAAAAATCATTTAATTCCGGAACATAATTAAAAAAAATCAATATTTTAGATTTTTTAATATTTAAATTTGAAATTGATCTAACAGAATTTGAAAGAAATTTTTTATTATATAAAAGCTTGGGTAGGTTTTTTTTAAAATTTTTGGGATCTAATCCCATTAAATAAGCTGGAAGCATTCCTACCTCTGAAAGAACAGAATATCTACCTCCAATAGATGGATTGTGTTTAATAAAGTTAAACCCTTTATTTTTTGCAAAACTATATAAAAAATTATTTTTATTTTCAGATATAATTAAGGTATTTGATTTTTTCAAATAGGATTTAAAATGGCCCATATTTATTATTGTTTCATTTGTATTGCCTGATTTTGATACAATCAAAAAAAGAGCTTTGGATAGATTATATTTTTTTTTAATTTTATATAAAAATGTTTGGTCGAGATTGTCTATAAAAAGGAATTTTTTTTTAATTTTAAATTTTAAGAAAGAGTATATAGCTTTAGTACCAAGAATAGAGCCCCCCATTCCTATTATTATTACTGTTTTAAATTTTTTAAATTTTTTAATATCTCTAAAATTGAAACTATATTGAGAATTTGGAAGAAAAGACTTAAAGAGACTATTATTTTTTTTATTTAGTTCATTAATAACTTTTTTGGCCGATATCATTTCAGTTCTTTTTTTGTAATTCTTTTAAAACCATATTTTCTAAAGCACTCGGGTTTTGTGAATGACTTTTGTTTTTTGTAGAGCCAATAGATGATTCGACTTGGCTTATCTCCTCTTTCTTTTTGCTTTTTGGGACAGGAAGTTCTTCATATTCTGGTGGCAAAGCAAGTGGGTCTTTCTTTTTTATGAGAAATTCATCTGTAGTAACTACTTTTTCACCGGTCATTGTTTTTTTAAAATTACTCCAACCACCACAGTTACTTAGAATAGTAAAAATTAAAAAAAAGAAAAAATATTTTTTTAAATAGTTCATAATTTTTTTTTAATAAAAAACTCTTTAATCACCATAAGAAAAATCCCAATGGATATAAAAATATCGGCAACGTTAAAAGTAAACCAATGATAGTTATTTATATGAAAATCAATAAAGTCTGGAACTGCAAAATAAGTTAGTCTGTCAAATAAATTTCCAACAGCACCACCTATTATAAGTGCAATGATAAGTTTTCCAGTAGAATCAGATGTGACCATTAAATATATTAAATATATAATTATTAACAAAATTAAGGCGGATATTAAGTGATATAATGTAGTGGCATTAAAACTCAACAAACCGAAGCCTATTCCCCTGTTCCAATTCAGAGTAATATTTAAAAAATCATTAATAAATAATTCTTTATCGTTACTTTCTATTAATTTAATAACATAAACTTTCGAAAATCGGTCTGAGACAAAGACAGCAAGTATTAAAAGGAAACTGTAAATATCAATTTTTTGGAATTTTATTTTATTGAGCTGCATCTAGAACATTTACCTTCCTTGACTTTTTCAACAATTTTCCAACATCTGGAACATTTTGTGCCTTGAGCTTTTTTTACAATCACAGATATTTCACTTTTGTTATCTTTTAAAATATTTTGAGTAACATTCGATGTAATAAATAATTCTTTTGCGTCAATTTCCTTTAAAAGGTCAAACTCTGGCTTTGGTAAAATAATTTCAACATCCGCTTCTAGACTTGATCCAATTATTTTGCTTGATCTCTTTTCTTCAATTGCAATGTTAACTTGCTGTCGTACTTGCAGTAATTTTTCCCATTTTTTAGATAAACCATCATTTTTCCAACTATCAGGAATTTCAGGAAAGTTTTCTTCGTGAATACTTGTTTTTTTATTTTTTTGAGCCAATTCCCCAATTTCCTCAGTCGTAAATGAAAGAACGGGAGCATACCACTTAATTAAACATTCTAAAACTATATTCAGCAAAGTTACACAGGATTTTCTTTTTTTTGAATTTAGATCATCACAATATAAAATATCTTTTCTTATATCAAAATAAAATGAAGATAAATCTAGAGCACAAAAATTTAAAAGTTCTTTTTGAAGTTTATGAAAATTATAGTTTTTTAAATTATTTTTAATTTCTATATTCAAAAGAAATAACTTGTGTAAAATTAATTTTTCAAGCTCTGGTAGATCTTCGTGTTTGATTTTTTTAAAATTTTGTGGACTAAAATTATCTTTTAAATTACCCAATATAAATCTAAAAGTGTTTCTGATTTTTCTATAGGACTCTGCATGTTGGTCTAATATGGAATGATCTATTCTTAAGTCTTCAGCATAATCTGAAGAGGCAACCCATAACCTTAATATATCTGCTCCATATTTTTTTAAAATTTCTTCTGGTGAAATAATGTTTCCTGAGGATTTTGACATTTTCATCCCTTTTCCATCAACAACAAAGCCGTGAGATAAAATACTATCAAAAGGAGCGCGGCCTCTAGTTCCGCATGATTCTAGAAGAGATGAATGAAACCAGCCTCGATGCTGATCAGAACCTTCTAGATACATGGATGCAGGCCATTTTAAATCTTTTCTCTTCTCTAAAACAAAAGAATGTGTCGAGCCACTATCAAACCAAACTTCAACTATATCGTTTGACTTTATGTAGTCTTCCTTTTTGTATTTTTTTCCTAAAAATTTTTGTGG
>MDSV01242368.1_pt1 | contig 10935 bp, 14 predicted proteins | sample 810851 | NCBI WGS metagenome assembly MDSV01 (sample SAMN05326640, study PRJNA326480) | marine metagenome | isolation source: seawater | place: Atlantic Ocean: North East | collected 2012 | reverse complement strand
CTAAATCCATTTTCAAAATATATTTTAGCTTGATCAAATGGAGATTTTTCATAAGAAGTCATTTGAGTAAAATCCCCCTTCACAAGCCTAACACATTTACCATCTTTAATATCAATTGCAGGAAAAATTATCATTACGGCTTCCATTTCAAAAAATTTTCTAAAATTATTAAACCATTTTTTTGACTTTTTTCTGGATGGAATTGAGTTCCAACAATATTTTCTTTTTTTACAGACGCTATTATTGGATTTTTATAATTTGTAGTGGCTACCACATAATCTTTTTGTTTTGTAATAAACTCATAACTATGAATAAAATAAACATGAGATTTATTTTTGATATTAGAAAAAAGAAAACAATCTTTTTTTAATTCTAATTCGTTCCAGCCCATATGAGGTAATTTCAGTTTTTTGTTGACATTGTTTATTTTTCTAACTTCAGCATCAATCCAACCAAAACCTTTTGTCTCCTGTGATTCATAACCAATTTTTGCAAATAATTGCATTCCAACACATATTCCTAGAATAGGTTTTTTCTTTACCAAAACATATTCGTTTAAAGTTTCTTCTAATCCGGAAATTTTTTTTATTCCTAAATAACAATCCTTAAAAGATCCTTGGCCAGGTAAAAGTATTTTATCTGATTGTTTAATTATGTTTGGGTTAGAAGTAACAACTACTTTACAATTTAAACTTATATTACTAGCGGCAACCTCGAGTGCTTTAGCTACTGATCTCAAATTACCAGATCCGTAATCAACTACTGCAATTGACATGTTGATTTATAAAACGCCTTTTGTTGATGGAACTTTATTTTTAATCCTTTTATCAATAGTGATTGCTTCGCGTAGTGCTCTAGCAAGAGCTTTAAAGCATGACTCTATGATGTGGTGGCTGTTTTCACCATAAACATTTTCAATGTGTAAAGTAACTCCAGCTGCTTGTGAAAAAGCCTGAAACCATTCTTTGAATAGTTCTGTATCCATCTCTCCTAATTTTTCTACTTTTAATTTCACTTTCCATATTAAGTATGGTCTATTTGAAACATCTATAGTAACGCGGGTTAAAGTTTCATCCATAGGAATTAAAGCGTGGGCATATCTATTAATTCCTTTTGAGGAACCTAATGCTTTTTTAATACATTCACCAACAGCAATACCAGTATCCTCAGTGGTGTGGTGAAGATCAATGTGAGTATCACCTTTAGCTAATATTTTCAGGTCAATTAAGGAATGCTTTGAAAGCTGCTCAAGCATATGATTTAAAAAACCTATTCTGGTATCTATTTTATAAGACCCATTTCCATCTAAGTTAGCTTCAACAATAATACTTGTTTCTTTTGTTTTTCTATTTATTTTTGCTTTCCTAGCCATGCAATACCTATGTATTAATAGGGTATATAAGTAATTCAATAATATATCAATAAAATGAATTTAGGGACTTGAAGATAGTAAATAAATCTCCACATAGAATAATGCTATGAGTAGTAATTCAAATTGGCATGGAACGACTATTGTCCTAATTAGGAAAGACAATGAAGTTGTTGTGGCTGGCGATGGACAAGTTAGTCTTGGTAATACAGTATTAAAAAGTACTGCCAAAAAAGTTCGTAAAATTGAAAAAAGAAATGTTGTTGCAGGGTTTGCTGGATCTACTGCTGACGCATTAACATTATTTGAAAGATTAGAGGCAAAATTAGAAAAACATGCAGGCAACCTTACTAGAGCTGCTGTTGAGCTTGCAAAAGATTGGAGAACAGACAAATACTTAAGAAGGTTAGAAGCATTGATGGCTATCGCCGACAAAGAAAAAAGTTTTATAATTTCCGGTACAGGTGATGTTTTGGAGCCAGAAGGTGGAATTATAGGTATAGGGTCAGGTGGCAACTATGCTTTAGCTGCTGCAAAAGTTATGATTGATACTAAAATGACTGCTGAGGAAATTGCAAAAAAATCTATAAAAGTTGCTTCTGAAATATGTGTATTTACAAATAATAATATAACTCTAGAAAAAATTTAATAAAAAAATGAAGCAGAAAACTAACGTAACATCATTTGAAAAAAATAAATCTTTAAAAGATAAAAATGATAGATCTTTAGTTTCCTCTTTGTCTCCAAGGGAAATAGTTTCGGAATTAGACAGATATGTTATTGGGCAAAAAGCAGCAAAAAGAGCTGTTGCAATTGCATTAAGAAATAGATGGAGAAGGCAAGCTTTGAAAGGTGATATGAAAAATGAAGTTTTGCCTAAAAATATACTTATGATTGGACCAACTGGTGTTGGAAAAACTGAGATATCAAGAAGACTTTCAAAATTAGCAGAAGCACCTTTTATAAAAGTTGAAGCAACCAGATTTACTGAAGTAGGTTATGTAGGTAGAGATGTAGAACAAATCATTAGAGATTTACTTGAAATAGCAATAGCTATCGAAAAAGAAAGAATGAGAAAAGAAGTTCACACAAAAGCTCAACATGCAGCCGAAGAAAGAGTTCTTAATGCTTTAGTAGGAAACAAGGCAAGCATAGCAACAAGAGAAAGTTTTAGAAAAAGATTAAGAAATGGCGATCTTGATGATAATGAGATTGAAATAGAAGTGAGTGATGCTCCAAATATGCCAAACTTTGAAATTCCAGGTATGCCCGGCGCAAATGTTGGTATGATTAATATTTCTGAAATGTTAGGGAAAAACTTAAAAAAAGGAAAAAAGAAGAAAATGCTTGTAAAAGAATCTCATGATATTTTAATTGCCGAAGAATCCGACAAGATGATTGAGCAAGATTCAATTATAAAATCCGCACAAGCTGCAACTGAAAATAATGGAATTGTTTTCTTGGATGAAATTGACAAAGTTTCAGCTAGGGGAGATCGGGTTGGTGGAGATGTTTCTAGAGAAGGAGTTCAAAGAGATCTACTTCCACTAATAGAAGGCACCACTGTAAGTACAAAACATGGTCCAATAAAAACTGATCACATATTATTTATCGCATCTGGGGCATTCCAATTAGCTAAACCTTCTGATCTGTTGCCTGAATTACAGGGAAGATTGCCTATTAGGGTTGAATTAAATGCATTAACAAGCGAAGACTTTAAAAGAATTTTAGAAGAACCAGATAATAGTTTAATCAAACAATATAGAGCACTTTTAGAAACAGAAAAAGTTACACTTGAATTTTCAAAAGATGGAATAGAAATGATAGCAAAACTTGCCACAGAAATTAATTCTACTGTAGAGAATATTGGCGCTAGAAGACTTTACACTATAATTGAAAAAATTTTAGATGATATTAGTTTTACTGCTACTGATAGAAGTGGTGAGAAAATTTTGATTGATAGTAAATATGTAACAGATAATCTAGGTGAGCTTACTAAGGACACTGACTTATCAAAATTTATTCTATAAGTTTTTATTTTTTTTTAAAAAAATATAAATAGCTCCTTCTCCACCAAATTTTAAGTCTGCATTTTCTATTTTACTTATTTTATCCATTAAAGCTTGATTGTTTGAAATATATTCTGGCACAGAATTTTTCAAAATGCTCAAACTTTCAGATAAATATGGATTATTATATGATTTAGATCGAGATCCTTTTCCTGTAATTATTAAAATTTTTTTAAATCCTTTGTTAAAACATGTGGTAATAAAACTATGCACTCTTGTGTTTGCTTCATTTAGTGCTAGACCGTGAAGATCTAACTTTTGAAGTGTATAAGCTTTTGTACTTTGTTTAGGAATGTCCTCTTCTTTTACAGGAATATTTTTAACTGTCTTGACGAAATTAGCCCAATCTTTTTTATCTTTTGAGGAAACAGAATATTTTTTTTTCACTATTTGTTAGACGTATCAACTAAATACCAAGTGGGGTTTTGACTCCACATATTTTTTGAAAATTTCCAAACATCGTTTACAGTTTTTATTTGATCGGGATTGCCTTCGATAACTTTGTTATTTTTATCTTTAACACAAGTAACTATTTCGCTAACAAAATTAACAGAAACTTTATAGATATTTTCAATTTTTTTAAATTCTAGAATTTTTGATGATTTTATACCTATAAAAGTTGTTTCATAATTATGCTCATTTTTTTTCCTTTGATCGATAACTTGTGAAAAATCATTAAACAACTCTTTACTTAATAAATTTTTTAAACCTTTTTTATCTCCTTTAGCGAAGAAAGTAATTATTTGCTCATAAGCAACGTCTGCACCCTTTAAAAAATGTTTTTTAACTTCTTCTTCTACCATATTATTTTTTATAGCTTCATTGTTTTCAATGTCATTAAGTGTCTCCATTCCTCTTGGAAAATATCTGCTAGCGGATTTACCTTGGTGGCCCGTTTTTCTTCCCAAAATGTTTCTTAATCGCAAAATTATAAATCCAGCGAACATTGCTAGTAAAATTATGTCTATAAATCCAAATTGGCTGCTCATATGTTTTTTTGATTATAATACCTAAATGATATATTATGCAAACGCAAATGAACGCAGTTTTTCTTTTTATAATTGGTATTCCTTTAATAGAAATATATTTAATGATTAAGGTCGGTGGCGTAATCGGTCCATTAAATACCATTTTTTTAATTTTTTTTACCGCTGTTGTTGGAATTTACTTCGCAAGATTAGAAGGACTTAATGCCGTGAGGTCAGGATTCCAACAAATGATAAAAAATAAGATGCCAATATATGAAATGATATCTGGTGCCGCACTAGCATTTGCAGCTCTGTTACTTATAATTCCTGGATTTTTAACAGATATGTTTGGTTTTTTATTAATACTGCCCATAACTAGAAAATACTTTATTAAATCTATGTCTTCCAAATTTCAGAAAACAAATATAAATGAAGATAATATTATTGAAGGAAGTTTTGAAGAAAAAGATGATAAAGGAGATAGTTAGATGGGTTACACTATAATTTCAAAATTTATAAAAGATATTACTTTTGAAATACCGAATGTTACAGCATTTATAATGCTAGAAAAAGAAATTGCAAATTACACTCTAAATTTTGATATCAAGAGCAATAAACATAAAGGCAATATAATAGAAGTAAATACAATTTTGAAAATGTTACCAAATCAAGATGTAAAACATAAGATAGCTACTGAAATTAATTGTTCTACTTTAGTTTCAATTGAAACTGATTTAAATGATAAAAAAGAAATTGAAAAAATTATTTTAGTAAAAGTTCCTACTGAAGTTTATCCTTTATTGTATGAAACTTTTGTTTATTTATTTACTAAAGCTGGAATAAAAAATATTGAAATACATAAAAAAGTAGATTTTGAAAAATTATACAAAGAAAGAAATAAAATTTAATTATAATAGTTTTTACTTAGGTCAGTTTTAAGATATTTTTTATGTTTTTCTAATTCATCATTACTTGGTTTAATAATTTTTCTCAAAACCTTATTTTTTGTTTTATTAATATATTCTGTTCCAATAATTTCATTGCTCTCTAAATTTAACTTTGGCGCTCTTTGATCTAATAAGTTTATATAGACTTCTTTAAGCAGCGAACAATCTACTAGTGCACTATGTTTTTCTCTTTTAGAATTATCTATATTAAAACGTTTACATAAAGCATCTAATGAATTTTGCGATCCGGGATATTTAGATCGAGCTAATTCTAAAGTATCTACCACGTTTTTTTTGTCAATTATTTTTTCATTAGCTTTTTTAAGTTCATAATTTAAAAAAGATAAATCAAATGGTGCATTATGTATTATTAATTTTTTATCTTTTATAAAATTAATAAATTCTTTTACTATTTCAGAAAATTTTTCTTTATCTAATAAAAATTTATCAGAATAACCATGCACCTTATATGCTTCATCCGAAACCTTTCTTTCTGGATTTATATATTTGTGAAATACTTTATTTGTCGGAATTTGATCTTTTAGTTCTATACATCCGATTTCAACTATTCTGTGTTCTTCGGCAATTGATAAACCTGTAGTTTCTGTATCTAATATAACTTCAAACATTTAATACAAAGAACTTACAATATTTTTAACACTTCTTTTCACAAAATTATTATTAAAATTGTTGTTTATAATAAAATGTGATTTTTTCTTTTTAAATTCTAAAGGAAGTTGAAGTTTCTTTAATTTTCTTAATAATACTTCATTATAATTTGGCCTTTTTTTTAATCTTTTAATAATTTCTTTACTTTTTGCATTGATGAAAACTAAAATATCATTTTTTTTATTAAGTTTATTTTCCATTAACAGTGGAATATCTAAAACTACAATTTTTTTTGTTTTGTTTTTTTTAATAAACTTATTCATCTGAATACGAACCTCAGGATGAATAATTTTTGTAATTTTTTTTAAATTATTTTTATTAGAAATTATTGCTTTAAATAATTCTGATTTTTTAATTGGGAATGAAAATATGTATTTGGGTAGTTTTTTTTTTAATTTATAATAACATTTTTTATTTTTTCTATATAGTTTAGCAACTACAAGATCTGCATTAAAAACAGGATAACCAAACAATTTAGATATGTGACTCTTTCCAGAGCCAATTTCCCCAATTACTGCAATTCTAATCATTAATCCAACAATTTAATAGTTTCTTCATTTATTTTCGGTAATATTTTGTGCCAAATAGCAAAAGCTTGGTGTGCTTGATAAATAAACATCATTTTACCATTTTCAATTTGGTTCCCAAATTCTTTAGCTTTTAATAGAAAATTTGTTAATTTTGGATTATAGATTACATCATAAAATAATTTATTTGCCCCAATAGCTGCATAATCTAATTTTATTTCATCAGTTTTTTTAAGACCTAAAGTTGTTGCGTTAATTATAATATTAAATTCAGGAGTTTCACCCCATTTTAAAACTTCAATATCTGGAATTATTTTTTTTAAGTTTTTAGCTTTTTCTATAGTCCGATTACTTAATATAATTTTTGCCGCACCCATTTTTTTTAAAGCCATAATTATTGAAGGCGACACTCCTCCAGCACCCAAAACAAATACTTTTTTATTTTTAATATCATAATTTATTTTTTTTATGGCAAGTTCAAATCCACCAATATCAGTATTGTGCCCTATAATTTTATCATTTTCTTTATAAATAGTATTTACAGATTGAGCCTCTTTTGCAATTGGGGTCAAGCCATCCAAAAACGGTATAATAGTTTTTTTAAAAGGAACAGTTATATTCAACCCATGTATTTTATTTTTTCTAATTTCAGATATTATTTCTTTAATATCGCTCTCATTTAATTGTTTCTTATCATAAACTGCTTTTATATTATTTTCTTTAATCCAATAATTATGTAATTTTGGTGATAAAGAATGTTCAATTGGGTTTCCTACAACAAAGTATTTTTTCATTAAATTTTACTCAAATCACAAACTTTCAAATAATCTTTTATTTGTTTTATGGGCAAACCCATAATAGTATTTTCATCTCCTTCGATTTTAGAAAATAACATTTTACCTCCAGATTCAATTTGATAAACTCCATAGGCATATAGTTCCCTATCTCTTATCTTTGTTAAATATGATTTAATTTCGTCTAAATTAAGTTTTTTCATTGTTAGAGTAGATGAATCTGTAAAATTCCATATCATACATCCATTTTTAGATATGCATACTGAACTGATTAATTGATGTTTTGATCCGTTTAATTTTAAAAGAATGCTTAGAGCCTCTTCTCTATTTGCTGGTTTTGAGATTAATTCACCTTTTAAATCAATTACACTATCAGCGCCCAAAACTATTTCATTAGGCCTTTTTTGACTAATTTTATTTGCTTTTAGTTCTGCAAGATTTTTAGATATTATTTTTGGTGTTGCTCTTTCTGATAATAAAGATTGTTTAACTTCGTCTTCATCAATATTTGAGGGTATTACTTCACAATCTATACCATTTTCAATTAGTATTTTTTTTCTCACGCCACTTTTAGAGGCAAGAATAATTTTTTTAATCATCTAGATTTTAATATGTCTAATATTTTAATAATTGATGCTGCCGTTTCTTCTACAGATTTTCTAGTCACATCTATAATTGGCCAATTGTACTTTTTAAATATTTTTTTGGAATCTTCTATTTCATTTATTATTTCTTTTTCATTAGTATAATTTACTGGTCTGTCTTCATGCATCGACTGCACCCTATTTCTCCTTACATCAGAAAGTCTAGTCGCGTCACAAATTAGACCAATTGTACATATTTTTTTTGAACTATTTATTAACTTCTCGGGTATATTTTTTTCGGGGATAAGAGGGATATTTGAAACTTTGTATCCTCGGTTAGCTAAATAAATTGAAGTTGGTGTTTTGCTTGTTCTACTAATGCCAACTAAAATCACATCTGATTTATTAATATCATTAATTATTTTTCCATCATCATGCGCCATCGTAAATTGTACAGCCTCTATCCTTTTATAATATTCTTCATCTAAAATATGTTGCCCACTTGGTTTGCGGTTTGCGGTTTTATTTAGTAGTTTTGAAAAATCTGTAATTAAATTACCCAGGACCTCAAAGCAAGGAATATTATTTTTTTTAGCTTCGTTAACTAAGTGTTTTGCTAATGTGTTATCTACAATTGTATATAAAATAATTATATTTTTCTCAGTTTTAGAGTTTGAGATGATTTTTTCTATTTGATTTGTGGTTCGTGTGAATGAATAATGAATTGTTTTACAATCAAAATTAGAAAATTGTGCTTTTATAGCTAAAAAAATTCTATCTAATGTTTCACCGGTTGAATCTGAGACTTGATAAATGTTGTAGATCTTGTTCATAAAACTGTTAATATTTTTTTTAAATTGAGTATATTCATTTTATTTTTTTTATAATTAGAAATTATTAAGAATGATCAACAAAAGTTTAAACAAGTTATATACGTTAATAACTTATTAATAAATTATTATAAAAATTAACATAATTTAGAATATATAATAAAATCAATAAGTTAAAATATATTTTGTTGTTAATTGTTTAAGGATAAGCTGTACACAACTAATAGATAACGCTATTAACATACCATAATAATACTAATAACTTACTTATATATATATTAATGAAAGATATACTTTGGAAAACTATTAAAGAAAAAGAAACGGGTTACACACCTATATGGTTCATGAGACAAGCAGGACGATATTTACCTGAATTTAGAGAAATAAGAAAAAATAATCCAGATTTCATAAAATTATGTTTAAATCCTAATCTTGTAAATGAAATTACACTTCAACCATTAAAAAGATTTGATATTGATGCTGCAATAATTTTTTCCGATATTTTAATGATCCCATATGGTTTGAGTCAAAAAGTTGAGTTTAAAAAAGGAATTGGACCAGTTTTAGAAGATATAAATCTGGATAATATAATTAATACAGACCCAATAGATTTTGTTCAAAAACTACAACCGGTTTACAAAGGTATAGAAGAAGTAAAAAATAATCTAAAAGATAAACCTCTCATCGGTTTTGTTGGAGCTCCCTGGACTTTACTATTATATATGTTGAATAAAGGTTCACCAAAAAATAATTTTGATTTCAATAAAATAAATAAAGATAAATTTTTAGTTAATAGATTATTAAAAAAGTTAGAAGAAATGATATGTCTACATATTGATAAACAAATCGAATCTGGTGCAAATATAATACAGATTTTTGATTCTTGGGCAGGATTGTTACCTAAAAAAGAATTACCAAATTATTGTTATATTCCTATTTTAAAAATAGTTGATCATGTTAAATCTAAAAATATTCCAGTTATTTGTTTTCCTAAAGGAATCGGTGAAAATTATTTAGATTTTTGTTCTACCGTGAAACCAGATTGTATAAGTATTGATTATGAAGTTGACCCAAAGTGGATAAAGGAAAAATTAAAAGTTGTTCCAATACAAGGAGGATTAGATCCTAAAATATTATTAGGCGACAAAGAGGGAGTAAAAAAAAATACTGAAAAATATCTCAATATATTTAAAGATTATCCATATATTTTTAATTTAGGTCATGGAGTTTTGCCTGAAATTAAACCAGAAACAATCGAATATGTAATTCAAATTGTTAGAAGCAAACAATAAAATGAGAAAAGCTGTTGTTCTATTCAATCTAGGGGGGCCAGATAAATTAGAAAGTGTAGAACCTTTTCTTTTTAATTTATTTAATGACCCTGAAATACTTAGTATACCTTCAATTTTTAGATATCCTTTAGCAAAGCTTATTTCTAAAAGAAGAGCGCCTATTGCAAAAAATATTTATAGAGAAATTGGAAATAAATCACCAATACTTGAATTAACACAAGAGCAAGCAACAAGTTTAGAAAATAGTCTGTCAACAAAAGGAAATTATAAATGTTTTGTTGTAATGCGATGTTGGAATCCCAGAGCAATAGATGTAATAAAAAAAGTTAAAGAATTTAATCCAAACGAAATAATACTCTTACCACTTTACCCTCAGTTTTCAGCAGCAACTTCTGGCTCATCAATAAATGAATGGAATGATTTGTGCAAAAAAGAAAATTTCAATGTGAAGACAAAAACAATCTGTTGCTATCCTACAGAAAATAATTTTGTAAAATCTCATGCTAACTTAATTAGAAAAACAATTCAAAATACATCAAATAAAAATTTTAAACTACTTTTCTCAGCCCATGGCTTGCCAGAAATTAAAATAAAAAAAGGTGACCCTTACCAATGGCAAGTAGAAGAAACAGTTAAAAATATAATGAAGGAGCTTAAGGATGAGCATTTGGACCACACAATAAGCTATCAAAGTCGTGTAGGACCCTTAAAATGGATTGGACCATCAACAGATGATGAAATTATTAAGTATTCCAAAGAGAAAAAAGGGATCGTTATAGTTCCAGTAGCTTTTGTTTCTGAACACTCAGAAACACTTGTAGAACTAGACATAGAGTATAAAAAATTAGCAGAAGAAAATGGTTGTAGTTTTTATAAAAGAGTACCT
>MDSV01198197.1_pt1 | contig 10935 bp, 9 predicted proteins | sample 810851 | NCBI WGS metagenome assembly MDSV01 (sample SAMN05326640, study PRJNA326480) | marine metagenome | isolation source: seawater | place: Atlantic Ocean: North East | collected 2012 | reverse complement strand
TATTATGGAATAGAAAAAAAATCTAAAGTAAAAAATAGAATTTTTGAAAGATAATTCTGGTGTAACTGAATTCAAAAATGTATTTAAGTTAATATAAATTAAAAATAATAATAAAAAAATAACAAATTTTTTTTGTGGTAATATTAAAATTTCTTTATTTAATTTTATTAAGTACAAATATAATATAATGGCTAAAATAATTACAAGTTCTGCGATTAAGGGTCCTATAACTAAACTTGGGACTAGTAACAAAGATATGAAAAAAAGAATTTTAAATTCAGATACTTTTACTAATTTAGTTGAATTTAACATATTTGCTTATATTAAATTTATTTTAAAATACTATATAAATATAATGTCAAATATCTTGAATAATATTATTTTTTGTAAATAATTATTTTTTATATATATCCCAATCGTATTTTTTATATTCCCAAGAAATTTCACCTAATAAATAATAAAACATTGATTTAAATAATCTAACAATACGTCTTTTAGTATCAAATTTTAATCTCCACAAAAATTCAAAGTTATTTTCAATTATACCTCCAGGAGGTTCAGGCTCATCTCCAGCTAACATGTTTAAAGCTCCACCAACACAAAATATCGTGTAATTCTCGTTAGAGTTAGCTAATTCATTGGCAATAACCTCTTGTTTTGGAGTAGGAAGTGTAAGAAAAATTACTTCATTAGAGTAAATTTTAGGCAATTTTTTTTTTAAATCATTAATGTTCGCAAATGGCATGGGTGTATGGCGTATTTTAAGATTAAATCTTTTATTAAGATATTCTGTGGAATTAGATGTTAAATTACCAACAACATGTATCGTATCTTTACTTTTTGGTATACTCAAACTTTGAATTAATTTTCTTCCTGAAATTTTTTCTACGTAATGATTGTAAAATCGTTTGGCAAAAATTCCATCAGCCCATAAATAAGTATTTTTAAAAACACTTAAATCTTTTGACTTTAAAAATCCAATAAAAGCTAAATTTAATGCAACCATTATAAAGTTGTGATTAAATGGAATGTCTTTAATGTTTTCAATTAATTTCAACTTATTTTTATCCTTTTCATATTTAAGTTTAACAAATTGATTATTTATTTTAGAAAAAGAAGTTTGAAAATTAAATTTTTTAAAATTTTCTGAATTATTAAAAGAGTCATTTAAAGTTCCGCTTTTTTTCAAATCAATTAAATGCTTAATATTTTCTAAAAGTTTATTTATATCTCCAGGTTCTGAAACTAAACCAAAATTATTATCTTTTACAATTTTTTGTGACTCGCCTGATGTATGACATAATATGGGCTTATTATAGTTAAGGTAAGTTGATAATTTTCCAGGGATTGTTGAGGAACCAAATTTTCCAGATTTTAAAGAGAAAAATAGTACATCTGCATGATAAACATATTCTGGCATTTGTTGTAATGGTTTATTTTTAATTAACAATATATTGTTGAGATTATATTTATTTATTTCTTTTTTTATCCATTCTTTTTTTCTTCCATCTCCAATTACAATCAGTCTTACTTTTTTATCCTTTAAGAATTTAAATACAGTGATAATATCTTCAAAATTTTGCGCTTCTCCTATGGCACCTGTAAAAATTAAAGTTAAATATTCTGGTAAAATTTGTAGTTCTTTACTCCCAGTTTTTAATTCGTAGTTAATTTTTTCTGGCCAAGAATAAAGCGTGTCTATTTTACTTTGATCTACTGAGCCACACAAGATTTGTTTGAAAGAGTCAGATTGAGCAAGTATTAAATGATTATTTTTATAAATATAATTAACCACAAAAGAGATAACTTTATAAAAAAACTTGCTATTTACGATTTTCAATTCTGACAAAATATTTGGCCAAAGATCTAGCAACCATATTACATTTTTAGAATTTGTAAATTTCGATATAAAAATACTAATTAAACTTACAGTTATTGGAGATGTACCAAAAGTAAATATTATATCATATTTTTTTTTTCTAAGTTTGAAAAAAGAATAAAATATTGAATTAATAGAGAAAGATAAATAATTTAAAAAGATTTTAATATTTGATCCACTTCCTCTTAACATCATGGGAACTCTATGAATTTGAGCTCCATGATAAGAATTAAATAGATTTTTTTCCTTTTTGTATTCTTGAAAAATTTTTCCTGATGGATAATTAGGAATTCCAGTTAATACTTCGACTTCATAATTTCTCTTTTTCCATTCTCTTACTAAATCATTAATTCTAAAATTTTCTGGCCAAAAGTACTGACTTACAACCAAAATCTTCATTAATATTTCTTCCAAACCTCTTTGTTAACATACGGTATATAGCTATTAATTATCCTAGATATTTTTTCTGAGATAAATCTCTTTTTATAATCAGAGACTATATCTTTGTTTTTTTTGCCTTTTATACATAAACTTAGATTGTTAATAAATTCGTCAACATCTAAACTGGACATTATTACAGCTGACTCAGACATTGCTTCTTGTCTTTCAATTGTATCTCTTAAGCTGATAGCATTTATAGACAAGTAAGATGCTTCTTCAGAAATACTGCCACTATCTGATATGACAGCAATAGAATCTTTTTGTAGTTTCATATAATCAATAAATCCAAATGGCCTGCAAAAAGATATATTTTTATTTAAATTAAAATTGATTTTTGAAATACGTTTTTGAGTTCTAGGATGAGTTGAAACTATTATTTTTTTATTAAAAACTTCATTAGTTTTATTTAAAATTACTAAAAACTTTTTTAATCTCTCTTTATTATCAACATTTTCTTCCCTATGAAAACTAAATAAGAAAAAATTTTTTTTTTTAATTTTTAATTTTGAAATAATATTGCTTTTTTTTACCTTATATTCATTATTTCTTATTACATCACCTAGAGGGCTACCAATATTAAAAGTTCTGTCTCTTGCTAAACCCTCAGAGATTAAATTATCAAACGCAAACTGACTATATGTTAAATTAATGTCTGATACATGATCTATAATTTTTCTATTAATTTCTTCTGGGACCCTTTGGTCAAAACATCTGTTTCCAGCCTCATAGTGAAAAATTGGAATTTTATATTTTTTTGCAACGATAACACTTAAAGCACTATTAGTGTCCCCTAAAACAAAAAATGCATCAGGCTTTTCTTTTTTAATTATTTTTTCTACACCAATTAATACTTTGGAAATTGTTGAAATAGCATTTGAAGCATTAATATTAAGATCATATTTTGGTTTATCAATATTAAGATCCTGAAAAAAAATATCTTTTAAACTTTTATCGTAATTTTGATTAGTATGAACCAAAATATGATTAAAATTTTTATTAAAATTTTTTATAACTTCACTAAGTCTTATTAATTCAGGTCGTGTTCCTACAACAGTAATCAATTTATATTTCATATATTATAAAAATAGGTATCAGGTTTTTTTATGTCAAAATTTTCATTAGTCCACAATACAAATATTGCTATTGATTTAGTTGTATTAACTAATTTATGAGACCAACCAGGAATAGTTTCAAATATCATTGGCTTTTCTCCATTAAAAAAATAACTTTTTTCTTTTTTTGTAACAATATTTTTATAAACAATTTTACCTTTGCCAAACAAAGCAAAGAATCTCTCAACTTTTGTGAAATGAAAGTGATTACCACGTGTTTGACCAGGATTAATTGTGCAATAAGAAATTTGACCTACATTTTTACTTTTCAGAAGCTCACTAAAATTACCTCTCTTATCTCTATTTTGTTTAAAATTTATAATAAATTTTTTTTCTGGAAGAAAACTTAAATAGGTACTATAAATTTTTTTATCCAAATTTGATTTTACCAAATCAATACTTAAACGATCTCTTTCACTACCTATCGAATATATTTTTTTATGAAGATCGACCAATTTAATGGAATAGACGTTTTTAATTCTTGGGTATAAAAAATCATTATTTTTAGAAATTAAAGAAAACAGTTGATTTACTAAATCGTCTATATATAGAAGTTTTAATTTTTTTTTTGGTTCGTGAATATTCGATGGTTTATTTCGAGCAGCGTTGTAACAAAAAGTAGATACGACTGAATTATAATTTGGTTTACTCCATCTACCAAAAACATTTGGCAATCTGAGTATAGTCATTTTGTATTTTTTAATTTTTTTAAACTCTTTTAAAATTTCTTCTGCTTTCTTTTTTGACTTTCCATAAGGAGTTTGATCGTTAATCTTTATTGTTGATGTGAAAATTATATGTGAATCTTTGCTAGCATTAGATGCAATTTTTTTACTTAACTCATAATTATTTAAGAAAAAATTTTTTTTAATATTTGATCTGTTTTCTCCTCCAATATGAAAAATAATATTTGAACATCTTATTTTTTTTTTAAAAGATTTGAAATTTTCAGTTCGTTTAATTTCTAAAATTTTAATATTTTTTTTTTGCTTTAAATAATATTTCAAATTTGAGCCTATAAATCCATTTGAACCTATAATTGAAATATTCATTAAGTGTTAATTTGAAATTTTTAATATCTTTCTTTCAAGCTCTTTTTCAGTTAATTGATTTGTATTAAATGAGGTGTAGTCAAATGTTTTAGAGATTTTTTTCTCTCCTTTTGAATAATACTTATCATAATTTAAATCACGTAAATCAGGTGAAATTACAAAATAATTTTTATTTTCTTTAGCGGCCATTTTCTCTTCCCTATTCATTAAGGTCTCATGTAGTTTTTCACCATGTCTAACACCTATAATCTTTGTTGGATGATATTTCTTACTGTAAATTTTAGTAAGACATTTAGTTAATGTATCTAAATTAGATCCATCTGTTTTTTTAATGAAAATCTGACCATTTTTTCCCTTTTCAAGGGCAAACAATACTAAATCTAGCGCTTCATCCATCGTCATCATAAACCTTGTCATATTTGGATCAGTAATTGTAAATGGTTTATTTGATTTAATTTGATCAATTAACAAGGGAATTACTGATCCTCGTGAACCCATAACATTTCCATATCTTGTTACGCAAATTTCTGTATTGCTATTCTTTTGTAATGATTTTGATATTGCTATTTTTTCCATCATTGCCTTTGAAATTCCCATTGCATTAATTGGGTAAACTGCCTTGTCAGTACTTAAGCATACAATCTTTTTTACTTTATTTTTTTCTGCAACTTCAATTAAATTTTGTGTCCCAATTACATTTGTTTTAACAGCTTCTAGTGGATAAAATTCACAAGAAGGAACTTGTTTTAAAGCTGCAGCATGAAAAATATAATCAATATTTTTTGTTGCATTATCTATACTAGATACATCCCTAATATCACCTATATAAAATTTTATTTTAGAATTGTTTAGTTCTTTCCTGAGATCATCTTGCTTTTTTTCGTCTCTACTAAAAATTCTAATTTCTGAAAACGCAAGATTTAAATTTAAAATCCTTTTGACCATAGCTCTTCCAAAAGAACCTGTGCCTCCAGCAATTAATATTCTATTGTTTCTAAAGTTATACATTTTTAATTATTATAAATTACTCTTAATTTTGACTTTAAATTATTTATTAACGGAAAACATAAAATAAAGCTTATAATATAATAAATTTTTCTTTTCAATGTAAGAATTTTCCAGTGTTTATTTAAAAAGTAAAGTTTAGCTTTTTGTTGTCTAAAAAAGTTATTTGTAACTCTATTTGGAGCAGCAAAATTGACAATTATAGGCTTTGTATTAACTATTTCAAAAATATTATTCTTTGAAAATCTTAGAAATAAATCTGTATCTGTGCCACCAAATAAATTTTCATCCCAACCTTGTATTTTTAAAATATTTTTTTTTTTAAATATAGCACATGAAGTACTTACTTTTTGTTGCGAATTTCTAAGAAATTCATATTTATGCTCGTCAAATTTAGGTCTCAAAAATTTAATCATTTTTTTTTTATAAATTTGTTTCATTGGTAAAAGAATTCCATCTGGATTATTTTTTGATAAATAAAGAGTTATCTCTTTTAATGTAATTTTATAAACAAAATCATCATCATCAAAAAACCAAATATATTTTGATTTACTTTTTTTCAAACCATAATTACATGCTTTACTCTGTCCTTTATTTTTTTTAAATCTAAAATATTTTATTTTTTCAAAGTCTTTTAAAAAATTTTCTAATTTATTACTTTCGAGTTTATTCGAACAATCATTAATAATTATTACATCAATAAAGTTAAGCAATTTACTTATTTCTGTTATAATTTTTTTTATATAAGAAAATCTATCTTTTGTTGGAATGACAATTGTAAGGATTTTATTTTTCATTGAATTTCAAGATCATTAAAATTGTCCATAAATAGGGATGACAGTCTCTTTTACCTGATAAATGTAATTTAAAAATATCTATAATCTTGTTTTGATCTATATTTAAATTAATATAATTTTTTTTATTAGTTATAAGATCTAACGACCATTCTTTTAACTCATCTTTTAGCCAATATTTTATTGGGGGTTCAAAACCTTGCTTTTTTTTGTCAATAATTTCTTTTGGAAGATATTTCTTTGCAAGTTTTTTAAGAATTATTTTTTTTTGAAATAAGTTAACTTTATAATTTTTTGGGATTGTTAATGACCATTCAATTATTTTTTTACTTAAAAATGGTGCTCTTGACTCAAGTGAAAATGACATACTAGATAAATCAGTTTTTTGAAGATAATTGTCATTAAGTGTGTGTTTGATATCTAGTTTCATGATCATGCTTAAAATATTTTCATCCTTTTTAACTTCTGAAACACTATCAAAGTAAGCTTTTTTAAGGCTAAAATTTGATTGGTCCTTATATATATTTTGAAAATCTTTTTTTGAGCTTCTAATAAATGCATATCTTGAAATATCATCTTCAAAATGTAAAAAATTACCTAAGAGTTTTAATTTATGATTATCAATTTTTCTCAATACTTCACTAATCTTTATTTTTCTTAAGAAAGAAAATAAATTTTTAAATTGGTTATGATAATTCATTAAATTATAATAATGATAACCACCAAACAATTCATCTCCTCCATCTCCAGTAAGCACAACATCTACTTTTTCTTTTGCAAATTTTGAAATTGCCATTAGTGGAAAACAGGCTGGATCAGAGAATGGTTCATCAAATTTATCAAAAAAAGTATCCATTAATTCTAATAAATTTTTTGCATCCAACCTTCTTTCTATTAAATCAATATCCAAATAATTGGTAACTAGTCTAGCATCATTACTTTCATCATAAATAGAATTTTCAAAACCTAAATTAAATACATTAATATTGCTTTTTTCTAAAATTTTAGAAGCAATAGCAACTATTAAGGAACTATCTAAGCCACCTGACAGCAAGAAACCTATTGGTTTGTCACTTATTAATCGTTCCGTGATACTTTCTTTGAGAAGACTATCAAATTCTTCAACATACACATCTAAACTCTTCAAATTTTTTTTAGAAACATTAAAATCATCTACTGACCAATATTTTTCTATATTAATTTCATTATTTTTAAATTCTAACAAACATCCTGGTTCTAGTTTTTTTATTTTTTGATAAACTGATTTAGTTCTTGGGAAATATCCACTATCAAAATAAAAAGTTAAACTATCTATGCTAAAATCTTTTTTCATTTCTGAAAAAATATCTACTATTGGACCCGGCCTAGAACAAAAATAAAATGAGTTTTGATTATCTAGATAATAATAAAGAGGTTTTTCTCCAATTCTATCCCTGATCAAAGTAATTATTTTTTCTTGTTTATCCCATATTGCAATTGAAAACATTCCATCTAATTTTTCTAAAGCTTTTTTTTGCCATATTGACCAAGCATTCATTAATATTTCTGTGTCTGATGTACCCTTCCATTCAAAAAAATTTTTTATTTCATCATATATTTTTTTATGATTGTATATTTCACCATTAAATACTCCTATATATCTTCCGCAGCTCGACTCCATTGGTTGATCACCTGAAGTACTCAAGTCAATAATTGAAAGTCTATTAAATGAAAATTGAAATAAATTATCATCAGTGAAGTAACCTTTTTTATCAGGACCTCTATGACTTAAAATATTTGATGCATTAATAAATTTTTCTTTGTTGACCAATTTTCCTGATGAAATGACCTGGCCAAAAATACTACACATATTTACTAATTAGAATAATCTTTTTTAAACCATTTAATGGTTTTTAAAATTCCGATTTTAATATCTGTTATCATAAAACTATTAATTTTTTCTAAAAGTTTTTTATTAGAACCATGAGTTTTAATTACATCGCCAGATTGAAATTCTTGAAATTTAATATTTTTGTAAAATTTATTTTTTCTAAATTTATCAAAATTATCTAAAATTAATTTTAATTTAGACGGTTTGTTAGAACATATATTATATATTTCAAAAGATTTATAATTTTTTTTATTTATTATTTTATCTAATATTTTCACTACATCATCTATATAGGTAAAATCTCTTTCATGCTGTCCATAATTATTTATTCTCAATTTTTTATTATGAAGAACATTTTCACATAGCTTCCAAATTAGCATATCGGGCCTTCCATGTGGTCCATAAACAGTGAAAAAACGTAATCCAATAATGTTCATATGATAGTTTTTACTATAATATTTAGCCATATCCTCATTGATACATTTAGTTAAAGCATAAAAGTTTTTTGGTCGTCTTTTAAAATTTTCTTCAAGTGGAAAAGTTTTATTATCACCATAGACTGAACTTGATGATGCAAATAAAATTTTCTTTACTTTAAATTTTCTTGAGAATTCTAATACGTTAAAAAAAGTTGAGATATTAGAATTATAATATTCACGAGGATAGCTCATTGATCTTCTAACACCAGGTTGAGCAGCAAGATGAATTACAGTGTCAAAATTTGATTTTTTAAATATTGTTTCAGTTTTTTTATTTTTTGACAAATCCTGTTTAATAAACTTAAAATTTTTATTTTTTTTTAAAATTGATAGTCTTTTTTTTTTTAGATCTACAGAATAATAATTTGAAACAATGTCAACTCCAATAACTTGATTGGTTTTTTTTCTTAATAGTTTTTGTGCAATACTAAAACCTATAAATCCTGCACAACCTGTTATTAAGAATTTCATTTGTAATATTTTATATTTTATTAGGTAAAAAAGTATATATATAAATACAAAAGTTTTATAAAACCTCTTTAAAGATGCTTAATTATTGTAAAAACAATAAATATTTAATTTTAATTTCATTGTTATGGATAATATTATGGGCTTCCCTAAATAGTTTTCCCTCTGATTTTAATTTTATAGAAAAAACTTTTTCTGAACAAATATCCTTAAAAAATTATATAATTGAAATAATTAATATAATTAGATTTTATTTACCAATAATTTTATCGAATTTTTTAATAATCATTCTAATTATTAAAAATATTAATTTTAATGAAAAAATCAGTAGATTTTTATTATTAGTATTAGTTTTTTTCATTTCACAATTTTTAGGTCTTATTTTTACAAATTTAGAAAATTTAAATCTAGAAAGAACGTTTTTATTATTGCTTAGTTTCAACGGGCTAGGAATACTTTATTTGGCAAATATTTATCTAAATATAAATCATTTAAAAAAGATTTTTTATATAAATATTTTATTTTTAATTTTTATATTAATATTATATTTACCTATCATCTATAAAGATTTTTTTAATAGTCCATTTTTACTTTTATACAATACACGAACATGGAATGAATTATATTTTGATGACCCAATAATAAGAGTGACTGGATTATCAAGAGTATTAGCGCTTATTACAATAATATTTTTAGTTAAACTTAACAATGGTATTTCAAAAAAAAATTTAATACCTGTATTTATACTTTTACTTTTAGGAACTAATATATGGGGCCTTCAATCCAGATTGGTACTTTTAACAATCGGTGTTATAATAATAATTAATTTATTCTTATTTTCAAAAGACAAATTTTTTCAAAATTTATTTTGTTGCCTTTTTATAATAATTTTTTCTATTCTCAGTTTTAAATTTATTCAAAGTGGAAAGCTTTATTATTTAGAAAAAGTAAAGCCTGAATTAGTAAGTAAATATAACTACGATTTAAAATTTAAGAAAAACAGAATTGAAGAGGTTATTTCAAGGATAAATGACAATGAAGTAAATGAAGATGAAATGATATATATAACTTCTGGAAGAAATTTAATTTGGAAGAAAATAATTAAGTCTTATGACTACAATAAAATTTTTGGATATGGACCTCAAGCAGACAGATACGAATTATTAAAACAAGATTTCATAGATATCAATGATAGCGGATACATGACAAACTCTTCAAGTGCATTTTTTTACTCCTTTATATGTGGTGGGTATTTTGGCCTTTTGATTTTTATATTAATAAATCTTTATATTTTAAAACTTTTATATGAATACTTAAAAATAAGATATTTTTTTTATGAAGAAAAATTTTATACTGATACATTATTTTTAATAATTATATACTTACAAATAAGAAGCTTATTTGAAAATTCATATTCGGTTTTTAGTTTAGACTTTTTAATAATGGTATCTGCTGTAACTATTTTTGAAAAAATGATTAAATTAAGACAAAAGAATAAAATTTAACTATATATATCTTTTAGTGTTTGAAAATTTATTTTCTTATTTATGTCGTCCTTATAAAAAAATAAATCAGTGGGAGTTGTGTCATGATTATTTTTTTGAAAATCATCTATATCATACAAAAATTTATATCCATCGTTATAAGCTTTCATCATTAAATCTACATCAAAATTTGCTGATGGGGTGCTTACTAATTTTTGGACATTGTTAATTTGGTATGTTGCAGCTGATCTTTCTATCGATGACAAACCATTATAAAAATAACCCCTTATTCTTGACTCCCATAATCCAATTGCCTCTAAAGTTATTGGATTATGATATATTATTGGTTTT
>MDSV01005913.1_pt1 | contig 10935 bp, 9 predicted proteins | sample 810851 | NCBI WGS metagenome assembly MDSV01 (sample SAMN05326640, study PRJNA326480) | marine metagenome | isolation source: seawater | place: Atlantic Ocean: North East | collected 2012 | reverse complement strand
TGAGGCAAGACTAAAAATCTTTCCTTTTCAATTGCGTCTAAAACATCTTTAGAAACCACATCTGGTTCAAGCATTCCATCCACTCCCGCAACTCCTGCACCTTGAGCAGTCATAGCAGTTCTCACAGCTTGAGGGCAAAGACAGGAAACACCAATACCTTTTTGGCCATAAGTAATTTTTATCCACTCAGCAAAACTTACTGCCGCTGATTTAGTAACTGCATACTGAGCTGCACCTATTTGTGATAACAAACCTGCAGCTGATGCTGTATTCATTAAATAACCTTCACCTCTTTCAAGCATTTGAGGTAATACATGTTTTGCAGCATGAACATGAGACATTACGTTTATACTCCATGTGCTATTCCATTCTTCAGATGTTGTTTCTAAAAACATTGGAGCACCACCAACTCCAGCATTCGAACAAAATATATCAATTCCTCCAGAATATTCATTTGCTTTTTCAATCACATTAATAATATCTTTTTCACTAGAAACATCAGCAGCTATAGCAATGCCATTAACTTTTTCTGCAATACTCCTCGCACCATCTTCATTTATATCAACACAGACAATTGACTTGACTCCACTTGCATGAAATTCTTCACATAGCGCTAAACCAATACCGCTAGCGGCACCAGTTACAACAATTCTTTTATCTTTTATTTTCATATTATTATCCTAAGATTTTTTCACACCCTGTTCCATCAAGATATTTCATCACTCTTTTTTTATCATGCTCATTTAACACATTAAACTCATCTTTTATCCACTTTAAACATTTAGCTTGATATGAGAATGTCTTTTGTTTCCATATCGAACCATCTATTTCAATTTCCCATGTCTCATTTCCAGAATTTTTTGCCTCGGCGTTTGCAACCAATGTAGGCACATACATTTTCCCAAATTCTTTGAGAAGTTCTTTTAAAGTCTCTGGACTATCTTCAAGAACCGTCCATTTACAATTGTTTACATCATGACCTGAAAGATCAGCCATTACATCAACCCAAGCAATTAATCTTTTAGATGAGTCATAAACTATTTTTCTTGAAGTTGGATCAAATCCAATAAGCTGAGTTAACTGACCATAAAAAGCAAAATCGGCAGAAGAGGGCTTTTCACCAAAAAGAAATTTACTTGCTGATAAATGATTATCCATAAGTTTCACAAATCTTCTAAAACTAGAATCAATTAAACCAGCTGTTATATCGTTAGAGCCAACAACCCATAGTCTTTCAATTTGTCTATTTGAAATAAATTTTTTAAATTCTATAAGTGCTTCATCAGGTGTATCAGTGCCAAGATCAACTAAAGGCAGGATTGTACCCGCATTATCTGAATCTTCTTCAAAGTACCATCTAAAGTGAAACATATATTTAGTGACCCATTCATCGCCAAAATCTTCTAGTAAATAGTTTATAAAGGAAAGCGCAGGGTCATCTGGTAGTAATTTTCTCTCAGAATACTCTTTTTCTAATCTTCTTATAATAGGAGTAGAGTCCGTGGTTGGAATTAAATTATTGGCTTCATCTTTTAATAATATAGTTGGGAGCAAAACAGGTTGTGGCGGCTCAATATTTAATTTTTTTAATCTTCCTACAACATCTCCCATATATGCTTCATATGGAATTTGTCGATACCTTAAAATAGAAATCATTTTATGTGTATAAGGAGAGGGTGTAGCTCCAAAGACTTTTATTTTTTCAGTCATCTTACTGTTTGGAATTGTTTCAAAATTTATATTCTTTAACTTCGATATTAAGCTGTCCAGCAAGTCCTGCCACTCTATGCTTATTACTTTCTAAATAGTCAGGATCTGTAATCATTTTGAGCATTGCCTTTTTGCTAGGATATTTAGCAATAAATGTTGCATCCCAAAGTTCTTCCGCTTCTCCAAGCATTAGGCGATTTATAGACCCGCCAAAAGATACTTTACCACCCACTTTTTTTAAATGTTCAACAACCTCTACACTATATATGGCATATGCTTGCTCGCCAGTTAGATCAGTATCTCGACCATCCTCGTATTCAGCTTTTTCTTTAAATTTCAAAAGATTAAGCATGGCGATAGGTGCTTCATTGTCACCCTCAAGAAATCCTTCCATTTGTTCTTTGGTAGGATGAACATTATTTTTATATTCCATATTATTCTCCTAAGGTTATGGCTTTTTGAAATGCAGGCCTTGCTTCAATGCGAGCTACATAATTTTTTATATGCTCCATTTCATCAGGAACACACCCCAATCTATTAGCCATAAAGCATGAATGACCAAGCATAAGATCGGCTGCAGAAAAATTACCAACTAAGTAATCTTTATCAGCAAGATTATCATTAACTGGACCAAGAGACTTGGTTATTAAGTTTTGCGCTTGCTTTAAAACGTTTTCATCTCTTCTATCTGGTGGCAATAAAATTGTTTGAACTACAACCTGATTCATTGGCGGCATAACCATACCTTCACAATAATGGAACCATTGAAGATAGTAAGGAAACTCTTCTGAATCTGTTGAAGGTTTAAGACCACCATCTTTATGACGCTCAAGGATATATTGAATAATGGCTCCAGATTCAAATATAGAAATATCACCATCCTCAAGAACTGGTACTCTTCCTAATGCGTGTCTCGATCTATGTTCTGGAGATTTCAATCCCTCTTTTGTAAAAGGTAAGATGTCCACATCATAATCTATTCCTAATTCTTCTAGTAGCCAAACCACTCTTCCTGCTCTAGTTCCAGGTGTAAAATAAACTTTTAACATAAAATTTCTCCCTTATTTTTTTACCATTTTTTGTGCGTTTTTTATAAATTCCTTTTCGTCTTCTTTATTTTTTAAGATACTTTCTCTATCTACTGGAACTTTAGTTCCCTTAATCATTCCTGGCTGCTCATACATTCTATTTTTCCAATCTTCTAGATGGGTTAGTCCATCAATTGATATACCCGACCAGTTATGTGTTCTAACCCAGCACCAGTTAGCAATGTCTGCAATGGAATATTCTCCAGCTAGCCATTCATTATTGGCCAAATGAATATCTAACACTTCAAAAAGACGCCTTGATTCATTTTGATATCTATCTATGGCTGGCTGAATTTTTTCAGGAAAGTATCTAAAAAAAACATTTGCTTGACCCATCATTGGACCGATACCACCCATTTGAAACATGAGCCATTCAGTCACTTTTGCTCTTCCTTTTACATCACTTGGGATAAGCTTTCCTGCCTTATCTGCAAGATAGAGCATTATTGCACCAGACTCAAAGATTGAAAGACCATCATTATCAGTATCAACAATAGCTGGAATTCTGCCATTGGGACTAATCTTTAAAAATTCAGGTTTTTTTTGCTCACCCTCAGCTAGGTTTACTGAATGAACTTCGTAAGGCATCTCTAATGCTTCTAACAGGCAAGACACCTTATGGCCGTTAGGTGTTGAAGCTGTGTACAAATGAATCATAAAAGTTACCCTTTAATAAAATCTACTAATATCTTAGATAGTGGTTTTGCTTTAGTCCATTGAAAAAAATGACCTCCGCCAATATGAGGAGCACTTTTTGCAATTGGAGCCATTCTCAGAACATCTCTTTCAGCCCCATTTGTTACAGGATCATTGCCTGCAAAAACAGCTAGAAAAGGTTTTTCGGAAGTTTTAAAAAACTCTCTTGCTTTTCTTTGAGCATCTAAAGACTGGTCAGGTATCATTGGGACCTGGCTTGGCATTGCTCTTGGGCCCATTTTATATGATGGATCAGGGAATGGCGCTTCATAAGCTTCCATTAAATCAGTATAAAATGGTGAAATTTTTTCTAGTCCTATTTTTTGTAACAGAATATGGATATATGCTTTAACCGGAGATTTCCTAAACTGACTCTCCATTTGAAAGGAGTTAATTAAACCAATTGGAAGATTTTTTGAATCCCAAGTAAATTTTTGCCAGTACATAAATTTCGTTGCCATATGTTTGTTTTTATCGATTTTGCTAACATTTTTAATCATTCCAAAGAAACTTATCTTTTTATTCGATGCTCTAAATTCATTTACTTCATCAATCACTTCTTGAGGAGCATTAGGGTTATATGGAAGACCTGTATTACCCATAGCAATTTTTATAAATCTATCTGGATCTGCAGCCACCATTCTCAAACCAATCAAGCCTCCCCAATCTTGTCCAAAAAAAGTTAAATTCTGGAAATCATTCTTCTTTAACCATTCTCCCATCCAATCAACTTGATTTTGATAAGAATAGTCTTCTCTAGCAGCAGGCTTATCTGACTTACCGTAACCAACTAAGTCAGGAGCTATAACTCTTATTCCCGCTTCGATTAGAAATGGAATCATTCTGGCGTAAAGATAGCTCCATACTGGTTGGCCATGCATGGCAAGCAAAATGGGACCATCTTTAGGACCTTCATCAATATGATGAATTCTTAATATAGTGCCATCTTTCGTTTCTATGTTTGTATATATTGGATCATATGGATAATCTTTGATGTTTTTAAAGAATTTATCTGGTGTTCTTAAAACTTTCATTCACTCCTCTCTAATAACTAGTAAATTTAATTAGGCCAATAAATTAATTCATCACCCTCTTTATACTCTGTGACTGGACCATCTATTGTGACTGGCATAAATATTGATTGCGGCCATTTGGGTTTTGGCATAGATTTAACATGTTCATTCATCATGCGGTGCAATGAATTTTTAATATCAATCTCAACACTTGCAAGATTATTTTTCTCATATGGATCATTTTTTAAATCAAATAAATACTCTTGCTTTTTTGGAAGAGAAGATCTCATTAACTTCCAATCATCATGAATAATTGCTTGATAAGTTGCATTCTTCCAATACAAGGTTTCATGAGGTTCTCCAAATTTTTTATCGGTTAGAAATGGAATAAGATTTTTTCCATCTATTTTAATATTTTTTGGTGGTTCAATATTTGCTGCTCCAAGAATAGTACTGAATATATCAGTATGATGAATTCTTTTATCATATTTGGTGTTTTTAGAAATTTTTTCTGGCCATTTTGCAAAAAACGGTACATGCATTCCTCCCTCGAAATGCGTTAGTTTCCAACCTCGATATGGGTTATTAATGTCATGTAAACCAATATATCCTGCTCCGCCATTATCTGAGGTAAAAATTATTAGGGTATTCTCTGATAATCCATTTTCCTTCAAAGCTTCTACTATTTTTCCTATGGATCTATCAAGAGCCTCAATCATTCCGGAATAAACTTGAAGGGTATGATTTTGCATATGTTGATGTTTTTCATAATCCTTTTTAAGCGACTGAAGAGGGTTATGTGGTGCAAAATGCCCTAAATAAATGAAAAAAGGCCTATCAACATTATTATTAATTACATTTACCGCTTCATCAGTATAGTAGTCTGTAATATATGCTGAGGGCTTAAAGGGTTCACCTCCATTGAACTGCGCTGCATATTGTGAGGATGCCCAAACCATATCTTCTACACTAGAATCTATTTTTGCATTAATAACGTCTGGATGATTTTTTGGCAGATATAAACTGCTGTATAGCATAAGACTATCATCAAACCCTTGATCAATTGGCCTCATTCCATCTGTAAACCCGCCTAGATGCCATTTACCAATATGCGCAGTATAGTAACCGTTATCTTTAAGAAGTTCAGCAATAGTTACTTCTTCAGCTGGTAATCCTCCGACTGCTAAACTAACTTCATCCCATTGAACATTATCAAGCTCAATATTTTCTAATTCACCATCTCTTCTTAACATATTCATTATTCTTGCAGCTGAGGCAGGATAAGGCGTAAATTCAAAACCATATCTGCTTGAATATCTTCCTGTCATAATTGCAGCTCTTGATGGAGAGCAAACAGGACTTGCAGCATAACCATTCATAAATGCAACACCATCTCTTGCTAGTTGGTCTATATTGGGCGTCATTAAGCTACCATCTGCAGCTCCTCCATTGTAGAAAGAAACATCATTAAAGCCTAAGTCATCTGCCAAAATAAGTATGATATTTGGCTTGTCTTCTATGTTTTTTTTAGATTCTGATTTTTGCCATTCAACATCTTGATTATCAGCAATTGGAGTGCTTACATTCAGAGCAATTGGTAAAAGTGTTAAAGCAATTTCTCGTTTATATATCCATCCACAAATAACAAGAAAGAAAAATACTAATAACAAAGAATATTTTTTCATAGATTTTGAGTCTAATCTAAATATCTATTTCTTCATATAACAAATTGGAGCTAATGTATTGATTATATTTAATCAACCATAGTATATTATGTTCAAATTTAAACAGTTTAAATAAATTTAAAATGCTTGATTGGGGAAATTTAGAATATTTTATTTCATGTGCAAATCATGGCACTTTGAGTGGCTGTGCAAAAGAAATGGGAGTTAATCACTCTACCGTTTCAAGGAAAATTGAAAAATTAGAAAAAGAATTAGCCATTAAGTTATTTGAAAGAAGAAATTCAGGATATGCATTAACAATACATGGCAAAGATCTTTATAAAGAAGTTCAAAAAATTGATTTTAAAATATCAGCATTAAAAGAGAGATTCATCCCTAATCCAGAATTAATGGATGGAAAATTAGTTATTTACAAACAAAGCGAGGGTGGTAAAAATATGACAGATATCATCACGAAGCTTAGAAAAAATTACCCGAAATTAAATATTCATATAATGAATCATGCAGATTCTTCAGATTTTACAACAGAGATGTATGATATTGGATTTATCGGAACAACTAGCCCTCCTGAGGATTCAATAGCAACTCTGCTTGGTGAGATGAATATGCACATTTACGGCTCAAAAGAGTATTTAAAAAATATAAAAAATATTGATGACTTTGAATGGGTAACATACAAAAGAACTGATGCTGAAGATACTGACTTCATTGTTAAAAACTTTTTCACAAACCCTAAGATAATAATTTCATCAAACTCATATCAAGATGCTCACGCATTTGTAGCTTCAGGTAATGGAGTTACTTTTCTAACCGATCTGGATGGCGATAATGATTCTCGACTAGAGTCATATGATAAAGATAAGTATTCATTTAAAATTGGCTTTTATTTAATTCAGCATGAGCTTTCAAGGTCTAATCCAATTGTAAGAGCAGTAAAGCAAACAATACTAGAAAATATTGAAGAGTTGCTTCAGAGATCAAATTTCATAGCATCAAGCAGCATAAAAAAAATAGCAAGATAGCTACTGTTTGCATATAATCATATTCTGATAAGAATTCAACAATCTAACGAATTATAACTATGTTATCTTTTAATTTTCACGTTCAAATAAGGGGGACGAAATAATGAAAAATTTATTAAGCTTTGTATTATTTTTTGGTGTTTTTTTCACATCTTTAAATCTAATTTCACAAGATTCAGATGCAATTGAAGAGGTTATAGTATCTGCAACAAAAAAAGATGCCAGTGCTCAAGATGTTCCAATAACTCTTGATGTATTAACTTCAGATCAAATAGATAGTCTAAATATTGATACCATGAGAGATGTTGCTGCAAGAATACCTTCTCTTACAGCTAGCTATAATACTGATCCATTCCAGGCCTCAATGAGAATAAGAGGTGTTGGCTCAAGTCAATCTGATACTTCCTTGGAAGCAGGAGTTGCCATAATAGTTGATGGCGTCTATTTAAATAGAACAGGATTGGGTTTAAATGATTTAACGGATATTGCTAGGGTTGAAGTGCTCCAAGGACCACAGGGAACCTTATATGGTAAAAATGCTAATGCTGGTGTAGTAAATATAGTAACTAAAACTCCTGTAATTGGAGATGATGAAGGATTTATAGAGATAGAATCTGGTGATTATAATCAGCAAAGAGTTACTGGGGGCATTACTAAAACATTAAGTGATAATTCGGCGATGAGAGTTTCATTTAATAAAAATGAAGCTGATGGATGGATGAAAAATGTCTATGACAACTCAACAGCAAATAATGAAGATGACACAACTGTATCTTTAAAGCTTTTTTTTAATCCAAGTGATAACCGTTCTATAGTATTTACTCATACTGATACTGCAAAAAATGGTAATTGCTGTGCTGCTGATTCACAACCAAATAACCCTGTTTTATTAGCCGGAGCTATGGCTAACCAAAGAACCATTCAGAATGATGATACAACTGATTATATTTTTTCATCTACTGATAGACCACAATTTGATTTAGATTCATCTTTAACTAGCTTAAGAGTTGATGAAGAAAGGGAAAATGGAACTTTAACAGCAATCATATCAAGAAATAAATATGACTTTTACAAAGGCGTAGATGCTGATTTTAGTTCTGTAGATATGGCAAATTCTGATCGGAATATTGGTGGTAGCTCGTTATCAACTGAAATTAGATTTGCATCGAATATGATTGGAAAATGGGAATATCTGGTTGGACTATTTCACTATGAAAGTGATCTTTATGAAAGAGGAGATAAAACAGTATCTATAGGTGCAGATTGGGATTCTACATTTGCTGCTGTTCTTGCAGGTCTGCAAACAAATATTACTCAGCTTACTCAGTTAGTTCAAGCTGGACAAGCTACTGCTGCTCAAGAAGCTCAGCTTCAAGCATTAAGTGCACAGGCTCAATCTACTGGCGGTCTTGCTGCTATGGTCAAAACAGGTGATCGTATTGAAAATGATATGAAATGGGATGATTCATTGTTTGCTGTTTTCGGTTCCGCAACAAATCATATTAACGATACTCTAAGGCTAACTATAGGCCTAAGATTTAGTGATGAGACTAAAGAGGCAGATCTTTATGCAGGAACAATCCTTCCAGGAACAATGACATTAAGTGCAGGCATGGCAAATGCTCTTGGTCAACCAGCAATGGCTGGTCAAACTGTGCCAAGACAAGCTACAGCTGCTGCATGGCCTTTAAATGGCTTTATGAACCCAGTTGATGGAGAGTTCAGAAGAGAAAAAAACTCAACTACATATTCTTTAAGTCTTCAGAAAGATTTATCTGATGATGTGATGGTTTATACATCATATGCTACTGGTTTTAAATCTGGTGGATTTAATTCAACCGGAGGGGATGATAGTTACCCAAGAGAATATAATGATGAAGAGTCTACTAATTTTGAGGTTGGATTAAAGTCAATAATTAATGATGGTAAAACTCAATTAAACGCTACTATTTTTAATAGCGAAACTAAAAACCTACAGGGTGTTCTGCAAGTGCCTAGTGGAACTGGAACTGCTGTGTATAACTCAACAATACCAGCAAAGAGACTTGGTGTTGACCTTAACGTAGTTACTAAGATTACCCCAGATTTGGTTGCAAATATTGGTTACATGAAGCTTGATGATGATGATGCTGACATATCAACAAATGCAGCTGTGAGATTAACACCAAAAATGGCGTATAACTTTGGAATTTCTCATTTCATGTTATTAGGTAATGGAAAGGTGCATACTAGAATCGATTATTCATATGATGATGAGCATGAAGTGACTGCAAATTACTCAACATCTCCAGCAATGGCAACTCTCCCTGCATCCTTTAAGGAAAAGCGTGACAGAGAGAATTTAAATGCCAAAATAGCTTGGTCTAATGATAATTTGGAAGTTGCATATTGGATTAAGAATGCTACTGATGATGTATATGAAAGGTTAGTAACAGCCCCTAGTCCAGTGGCTGGTGGTAACTTCGCAGTGTTTATGATGAAACCAAAAACTCAAGGTTTTAGCATTAAATATAATTTCTAGTCATCCTCTTAATTAAGGACTAGACTTTAATATAAAAGGGAGTCTTAGACTCCCTTTTTCTATGGTATATTTATTTTCAATCAAAAAACATTAAAAAAATTAAATATATTTTAATATTTATTATGACAATTAAAAAAAATATAGTAGTAGTAGGAGCAACAGGCGCTATTGGAAAAGCCTTTGTTGAGTACTACTCAAAAGATGAATCAGTAGACAATGTATTTGCATTTTCAAGAAAGAAAATAAGCTTTAAAAACAGAAAAATAAAAAATTTTGATTTGGATATTGAGAATCAAAACAGTATTGAGGATGCTGCAGAAAACATAAAAGATTATCTAATTGATACCATTATTGTTGCTACAGGAATTCTTCATTCTGAAAATTTTGGACCAGAAAAAAGTATTAGAGAAATAAACTATTCAACTATGGCAAAAGTTTTAGCCGTAAATACCATCGGACCTGCATTAATAGGAAGATATTTCATACCCTTATTAAGGAAAGATGAAAAGTCTATTTTAGCTTTTTTAAGTGCAAGAGTGGGCAGTATTTCTGATAATAAACTTGGTGGCTGGCATTCATATAGGGCAAGCAAAACAGCACTTAATCAAATAATTAAAAACTTTAGCATTGAATTAAAAAGAACAAATCCTAAAGCAGTGATATTAGGATTACAACCAGGAACAGTGGATAGTAACCTTAGCGAGCCTTTCAAAAAGAATGTAGCCAAAGGTAAATTATTTTCTCCAGAGCAGAGCAGAGATCTGCTTTTGGATGTTATCGAAAAAACAACTATTGAAAATTCAGGTAATTTAATAGCTTATGATGGTGAGATTATTTCACCTTAATAAATTGCATATAAGCATTTCTGTTTTTAAGGCATAAAAAAACCCGACATAAGCCGGGTTTAGTTTATTAGTTAAAAACTAGTGTGAATGACTAGATTCTTTAACTGCAACATGCCAAATGATTAAACCAAATAGAATCTTGTTGATAAAGTCAGCAAGGTTATAAATTAGGTTTAGATTTGAAGCATATACTCCTTCGCCACCCATAAGGTAACCAGCAGCATATCCAGCAGGATAGATAGACCATCCAACTACAATAATTAGCATCATAGCATTATATGCAGAATTAACAGCAGGACTTGCTGTACTAACAGCAGCCTTACCTTCACCCATATATAGCTCATAGATCATGTAT
>MDSV01199080.1_pt1 | contig 10936 bp, 10 predicted proteins | sample 810851 | NCBI WGS metagenome assembly MDSV01 (sample SAMN05326640, study PRJNA326480) | marine metagenome | isolation source: seawater | place: Atlantic Ocean: North East | collected 2012 | reverse complement strand
TTAGCTTCATTTTCATCAACTTTAGAATCTAAATCTTCAGTAGCTTTATCTTGATCATCATTTTTAGCGTCAGCTATTGCTTTAGCAACATCGATAGCTAGATCAGCAGCTTCTTTAGCAGCTTCGATTGAAGCATCTCTATTAGCTTCATTTTCATCAACTTTAGAATCTAACTCTTCAGTAGCTTTATCTTGTTCAGCTTGTTTAGCATCAACTATTGCTTTAGCAACATCGATAGCTAGATCAGCAGCTTCTTTAGCATCTTTGATAGAATCATCTCTGTCTAACTCATTTTGAGTAACAGTTTCAGTTATTGCAGCTTCAGCATCTTTTGCTCTATCAGTTTCACCATCTAATTGGGAAACATTAACTGCGTGATTACCTTCTTCCCCATTAGGAACAACAGGAGATACTTGGAATGATATTCCACCTTCGTGTACAATATCAAAAGAGAAGTTATATCCACTTCCCTCACCGGTAGAGACACCACTAATTTGTCGTGGGTCTAAACCATTAAATTGGCCCGCATCGGGCTCTTGCATCATCATCATAATATTTGTTTTTTATGTTTGATTGTTATTAGTAAGAATTGTTTTTTTTTATGCGCATATGTTTTACAATTCATATAATAAATACTCATAATAACGAGAAAAATTAAGTAGAAATGTTAAATAATTGTCAAACTTTTAAAGTTTTTTTTAATATTGAATTTTAAGATAAATAAGGGGGTATTTTAACGATAAACAAATACTAAATTATCTTTGGGTGATAAAGGATATGGGTTGTTCCAAGTAAGGTTATATGCTTCTATAATATAATCTATATTATTATTATATCTAACCCCATTAACATAGAGTTCAGTTTTATCTAATTGAGTTATAATTACAGGTATTAAAGATTCAAACAAAGTTTGTTTGTCTTCAGTAGGAGAAAATTTTATGGTTTCATATTTACTTAATCCTTGTATTAATTCAGAAGAATCTCTTACTATATAATTTCTTACTACTCTTTTCATGTTAATTTACCTTTTAAGGTGATGTATGCAAAATCAGATACATCTATTTTATTAATAATTATTTTTAATACATCTCCGTATGATACATTAAATGGTAAAGTTTGTATCACATCATTAACTAATATAGTATAACTAGCAACATTTTCTTCTATTAGGTCAGTATATGTTGCATCATTTTCAATAGTTAATTGAAAATTGTTAACACCATTATGAAATTGGATATTTATCTCAATTAATGACTCCTCCACTAAAGGTTGAATTTGGTAGGAAGCATAATGTACATTTTCACTTACTTCATAAAATTGTATACCCCTACTAATTGCTGGTGTTACTTTAAATTCTCTTTCATCTAATAAATAACCTAACATTTTTATACTATATAGTTGTACATAATATCTTTTTTCATCTACATTATTTATCACACTTTCATCCCCTATACTATCTAACATTAAAGGAATAGGGTGACCATTGATTCGTAAATATTTTTGACCTGCAGAAAAAGATTCTAGTAATTTTTTATTAAATAAATTTAAATCTCTCATTCTATTACAGAATAAACGTACTTCGTATTGTAAATCCACCGATACTGGTTGGGGAATTTGATAAATATCATAACTTTTAATATTACCATCCCATGTTGGTATTTTCATATACGTAAATGTGGGTTTACCTGGTATATTATATGCGCCAGCGTAATTAGTACCTACTTGTGCATCTGGTTTTCTAATAATTGTTATAAAGGGAATTTTAGTATTTTTATTTTCATCCGAAAACTGCCAAGTTTTGGCAAATTCTGCCCATCTTTGTAAACTTAAAAATATAACTGGAACTTTTTCACCCCCTAATGTTAAATTTAGTGAGTTTTCTACATATTCTATAAAATCCCTATCCATATCTTCATGGAGTATACTTTTAGGTAGATATGTGCCTGGATTGGCAATATTATTTAAAATATTTTGTCTTGCCTGATATCCTTCAGGTGTAGGTGTAAATTTTAAATTTTTTCTATAATTCTTTGGTAATCCCATATTAATTAAATACCTTTAAATTCATCTTCATCTACTGGTACACATGTCACAGTTCTGTAAAAACCTTTAAACCCTACTATTGTATGTGCATTATCTGATGTTATTATCCCATTATTTGATACTGTATAATATTGCATTTTATCTTCGGTTTCAGCATATGCAATATAATCCCCATAATTAATATCTGCCCTTAACTCTTCTAATTGTGCTTGATATACACCAAAAGTTAAATTACCGTGTTCTAGATGTCTTAATGACCCATTTGGGTTATATGCTTCATTAACCGGAGTTGAATTATTTAAATTAACTGTTAACTCTACAGGTGCTTTATATCTTATTTCATCTCTCCCTGCTTCCCCATATATATCATCTGTAAGGGATTCTCCTTGAAGTACTTGAAATAAAATTACCTTAATGTTGATATCTCCCTCTAACCATTCTCTACCGAAATTAACCTCTAAATTAAAATCTTCTTGTGAAAAAAACTTATTTAATCGTGTAATTGGGATTTTTCTATCATTTTTCATCTATCTTTTCTCTATAAATATTTATAGTTTATAAAAAAATGACTATAATTATAAATATGTTAGATATAAAAGACATAAAAGGTTTAGGTGGGGAAGATTTATTAAAGAAATATAGTGGGAAGAATCCCTATATAAATTATATGAAAAAGAAATATGAAACAGAAAAGTCATATTTTTTAACACCCAACCAATGCAAATATGTAAATAATTTTTTTGATTTTGTACCACAAAACATTAATAAAGTAATTGAGATAACTAGTTATTTTGCAGAACAACTCCAAAGTGAACATAAATTAACAGTACCAATTAAAAGAATATTAGTAGAGACATTAATTGCTGAATCAGAAAAAGCAATTCATGTAATTTGTAAATTTTATAAAAACCAAAAAGAAGTAAAACTAATATGGATACCCAAAACTCAATTAATAGAAGATATACATTATGAGGAAATTGATATAGTAGTAGATTACGAGAAGTATAAAAATTTAGATAAAAGAAATTGGAGGGCTTTTGGACACCAAGAAGTGGGTATTGAATTTCTTTTAAAAAATCCTAAGTGTATCCTTGCGGACGATATGGGGTTAGGTAAAACGTACCAATCTATAGTTGCGGCATTAGAATGTGATGCAGAGAGAATATTAATAGTCTGTCCCGCTTCTTTAAAGATTAATTGGATGAGGGAAATACAAAATTTCTGTGACGAAGTATCAATTATAAAAGGAAAACATTGGGACCCTTCTCGCTTTACCATCATTAATTATGATATTTTAAAAAATTTCCACACTATTAAAGAAAGAGGGAAAAAATATGAAGAGTGGGAATTAAGAAGAGAAATAGTAAGTTTTAATCCTAATTTAATTATCTTAGATGAGGCACATTTTGTTAAAAACCATAAAAGTATAAGGGGTAAAATATTAAAAGATTTGTCTAAAATTTTTGTGGATAGTAAAATATGGTTATTAACGGGTACACCTATAGCGAATAGACCAATGGATTATTATAATTTATTATCTATAATTGATTCACCAGTTGCTAGAAATTGGGTACATTATGCTAGAACCTATTGTGAAGGAATGAGATTTAAAAAAGGTAGAAGGTATATTTGGGTAACTAAAGGGGCATCTAATTTACAAGAATTAAATGATAAAACAAAAAGAACCATATTAAGGAGAAAAAAAGAAGACGAATTAGATTTACCGGATAAATTAATTACCCCAGTATATTTAGAGTTACAAAATACCGAAGGTTATAAAAACGTATGGGAAGAATATATGACCCAACGTAAAATAGATGGGAAAAAAGGAAATCCCGCAAGAGATTTAGTAGAATCTACCTTATTAAGAACATTCATCGCAATGGAAACTATCCCTTACACTATTGAGAAAACAGAGGAAGCATTAGAGTTAAATAAAAAAACTATAATTTTTTGTAATTTTAATGAGGAAATGGACACTTTAGTGAGATACTTTGGATCTAAGTCAGTATGTATCAGGGGTGGTATGAGTGATAAACAAAAACAAGCTGCGGTAGATAGATTCCAAGGAGATGAGGAATGTAAAGTATTTATTGGTCAAATTAAAGCAGCAGGGGTAGGACTAACTTTAACTGCTGCCGAAATTGTAATTATGAACTCTTTAGATTGGGTTCCGGGTAATCATGAACAGGCAGAAGATAGAGCATATAGGATAGGACAAAATAAAACAGTTAATATTTATTATATGTTAATAGATGAAACCATTGATACATTGGTTTGGGATATTTTAAATGAAAAGAAAAAAGTTATAGGGACAATTATGGGGGAAGAAGAAATAATAATGGAATTTATAAAAAAAATAGAAAATGGAAGTAATAGTATTTAGTATGGAAGGTTGTCCTCATTGTGACAATCTTAAACAACAATTAAAAGAAAGAAAAATAAGTTTTACAGAAAAAGATGTAGACGATGTGGAAAATGAAGTTTTATATGAATCATTTTCTAAAAAAGTAAATAGCGATTTTTTACCTGCAGTTATTATAGGTAAAAAGGCCTTTTTACCAGATAGAAGTTTTAAAACTATTGATCAAGGAGTAGAAATCATTCAAAATTACCTGTCGGAGCTTTCTCATCGTGATCACCACTTAGATTAAAATTGTCATAACTTTCACTATTTTCATCAATTAATTGACCTAACTGGTTAATAATATTATCATGTCCGTCAGTACCTGACCAACCAACATCCTTCCCTCCCGAATGCATTAAAGACATTCTAATACTTTCCAATGATTCAATTAATTCCTCTTCTTCGGCAAATTGTATTGCCGATTCAATTGATCTTAATGCAAATGCTAAGTGATTCATAGCTTTATGCATTAACCCTACTGAAATATCGGTAGGTGTTTTTGTCTCAGTTTTTGTGTAGGGAAATAAATTTTTTTCTACTTGAAAAGTAGTTTCTTCCCGTAATATTTTTTTTATTGTGTTTCTTTTCATCATTTAATAAATATCTTAATATTTATAAATAAATACTATTAATTATGGGTAATGCATTAAATGACCAATTAAAAGAAGAATTATTTAACATGATCAAGCATAGATTAGGTGCACCAATCAGAAAAATTGAGCTGGATTGGGATCAAATGTGTTCTTTATTGGAAACATCTATAGAGGATTATGCTCAAAGAGTACAAGATTGGTTAATAGAAAACCAATGGGCTTCTTTATTAGGTAATGAAGTAGATAAATTAGATATTGCTTTCGCATTAACTACTCGTTCATTAGACTTTGAATCTAGATTTTCTTACGCCTATTCTAAACAAGTGGGGTTACAAGATAGAGGGCCTTGGGAAATGAAAAAAGATTATGTTACCATTAATGCTGGTCAACAAGTATATCAAATACCGGGAGGAAGAGAAGTCAATGAAATTTTATGGATAACACCAAATAGTACGGATCATGCACTTTATTCTTTTGCTGGATTCGGTGATTATGGTTTTGGTGGTGGATTCGGACAAGTCCCCTATGCAGGATGGGGTCAAGGTGGTGGATTAGGTAATGGTGGATTTTATGTGGCACCCGCATTTGATGTTCTTTTAAGGGCTGCGGATTTTAGTTTAAAATCTAAATTATTAAGAAGTCAATTAACATATAAAGTAACTGCTGGACCAAATGGGACTAGATTATTACATCTTATGCCCATACCGGGGAGTAGATTATCATTTAGTGCTGGTGGTTTAGTAGGTAGTCAAATAGGATTAGCGGGCACTAAAGTATGGTACTATTATTACGATACCAATGGGATGTCTGAAGATGAGATAGATAATTGTTTAAACGAAAATAAAGATATAATTAAATTACCTAATGACGTACCATTATCTCGATTACGATATTCCGATTTAAATGAACCTACTAGGGTATGGATAAGAAGATATCTTACTGCACTATTTAAAGAAGCATTGGGGAGAGTAAGGGGTAAATTTAGTGGTGCATTAAAAGTGCCGGATGCAGAATTAACGATGGATTATGATAGTTTATTAAGTGAAGGTAAAGAAGAACAAACTAAACTATTAGAGGATTTAGATGCTAGATTAGAAAGGTTAAGTAATGCTAAACAATTAGAATTAAAAGCAGGTGAGGCAGAAAATTTAAACAAATCTTTACAATATAGACCCCTCGGATTGTTTGTTATCTAAAGAAAATTCATCTAATATATCATATTCTTCGAACATATAGGTAGATGATAACCCAATACTTTCCCAAAACATGGTTTCTTCAGCGGTTATTGTTAATAAATTTTCTAATGTATCTTGATCTCCTTCATTATAGGGTTGTCCCGATGTAAGTTCTAATTGTTTTCGGGTAAAATATTGTCTATGTAATGGAGAAGTAGTTAATATATCATCTCTCACCTCTGGACTAAAACACACTAATAATGGTTTTATTCGTTTATTAAATGCGTCTATATATCTTTCTATATTATAATTACCTGTACTCTCAGGATGGTTTTCTATTATATCGGGAGAAATATATTGACAATTAATGAGTACATTCTTCTCACCTGTTTTTTTATTAGTTTTAGTTTGGATATCACCGTGAGATTTTCTGTTACCTGTATTTACATAATAAATAGTATCTCCTAAATCCACAGTAAGATTTTCTTTTATTATTAATTCCATATGGGCTTGTTTTGGTAATGGATTCCCTGCTTTATTAACTTGTGTTGCCCTTTTATTATAATCATTTAATGTCATTCTGACCCTAGATTTATTGGCTATTTTAGATAATGGTATTTCTTGATTATATATTTTCTCTATGGTGTCATAATATTCATTTATAAATTCATACCCCTCCCCGTTAAGTAACATATGAATTCCTTTATCAATAAATTCTGCAATATAAGTAGGTAATTTTTTAGATTTAATTGTATTACCCACTAGTTTAACTTTACCATCTATTAAATCTGCGTAATTTTTACGGGCAATATTAATAGTTGCTTCACATATTTCATCCACATCTAGACCCATCACTCCTTTCATATAAATGTCATTATATTCCGCCACTACGGCATCTAAACCTTTATATGTTTTTTCATTTTCATTAAATCTATGTTTCCCATTAGAGGTATATTCATACTTATCTACATCATTTGGGATAGAAAAATTAAAACCATCGGTATCACCTACTAAGGGTTTAAATCCTTTTTCATTAAAAAATCTTATCATATGTCTTAAATATTGTCTCCCCGTACAAGTTATTTTTTCTCCCATATTAGTATCTCCCCATGGAAAAACATTGGGAGCGGAAATAGATCCAAACATACCATTATTCAGTATCTTTAAAGGTAATTGTTTTTTATCATAATATTCTGACATTTCTTTTTCACCTAATTTTGCATGTTTGGATTTTAGTTCTTTATATAAATTACGATAATCATAGTTATATTGTAATAATCCTCTCATTGCACCGGTTACATCACATTCAGTAAATACATCATGTGTTAATTGTATAGAAGGGTATAATGATGCAAAATCAAACTTAACTACATTCTGACTGTACCCCACTTCTAAGAGTCGAGATAATCCACCAGTAAAACCTTTAGTGGGCATCGTATGGGGGACGCCTAAACCTTTTCTATATGCCCACCCTAACATTAATAATTTCCATGTAGCGGCAGTACCCATAGTAGATGATCTCATAAAGGAAGTGGGTAATATCTTTGCTAATAAAAAGGTGGCTTGATTAAAAATATTATCAACCTTTTCTGTTTCCCATAAATCATCTATAAGATACCTTTCTACAATATATTTTCCATTAACTACTTGACAACCTTCAGGGATTTCCTCTTTTAAAATTCCCCATGATCCATCTTCATCATTAAACCAATATTTATTTTCAATATCTTCCCATACTTTACTAATTTTATCTCCTGGAATATATACCCTATTAGGTTTGGCAGCGTTAGAATATTTTGTTATATATTTAAGGCTTGCTTGTTTAATTGAGGAGTTAATTGCTTGTGCTCGTCTAACGGCATGATAAACATCCATTATATTATACCCCCACATAACTGTTTGTTCGTAATATTCCATCTCCGGACCCATTTTTAAACTTTGTTTTTTTCTATAAAAAGGAATTGGTCCTAATGTTTTAGATATCTTACTCATTTCTAAACCTAATTGGTTTGCTCTCTCTACTATAAAATACCAGTCAAAATTTTCTGAATTATATCCTGCAATAATAGATGGTTTTAAATGATGTATAATTTTAAAAAATGTGTTGATTGCTTCCCCTTCTCTTTGTCTTAATTCTCTACGTGTTCCCCCATCTATAGATAAAACATGTTGAAATCCCCTATTATCTTTAACCCCTATTTGGAAAATTCTACATTGTTTAGGATCTAGTCCTGTAGTTTCTATATCAAAAGATAATCTATGAACGTCATCATATTCGTCCATACCTTTAAATAATCTCTTACCGGTTTGGATTAAAAATTGTTCTGTTGGATTGATGGCTAAGAAATTATCTCTATGTTCTTCAGAATATACTTCCATCTTCCCTTCTTTGAAAAACGATAATAATTGACCGTAACTTCCTTTACAGGTTACTAAAAATTTATATCCATTTATTAATCTTGGTATTTCGTTACCCTCTTCATTTTCTATGTTTAGTGGTATAAATTTAATACCAAACTCTCGCATTTTACTTTTAATAATTCTTCTATTACCCCCATAAAAAATGGACATGTCTGGGCTTTTCATCCACAAAAAGGGTTTTAGTTTATGTCTTTCGATACGTTTTCCCTTTTCTGGGTCATGAATAATAAGACTTATTTTATTTTCCCTATATGAAGATTCTACCCCAACAATATATTTTTGATCATCATATCCCTCAAGATATTCCTTAATTTCTTCTACGGTTGCTGGCATATTTATATTATTTAATTACAAATATAGTAAAAAAATAACAAAAATTCAAACTTCTAAGACATTAATATATAATTTGTCTCTAATTGGTGCTATTAAGGTGCCCGTCCCATCTAAAAACTCAATAATAAATTCACCATTAAACTTACCCACCTTTTTAGTGTCTCTATTACTCCAATTATATACAATATAGTATTCTGGTTCATCACCTCCAATACCACAAGATTCACATTTTAATTCAATGGATGCAGGAGAATTTGCAATTCTTTTTACATTATTCTTAACGTCATACATATTAAATTTTATGGTTGCATTTTGAATTTTTTCAAAAAACTTACGAAAGTCATTTCTTCCGTCATTAACTAACTCCATTTTTAATGGTGGTAGATTACTATTTTGATTTATAAAAAATTCCATATCTTTTTTTTTTAAGTTATATAATAAGTAGATCTAGTAGATTCCCAGTTAGATTCTACTCTAGAATCTGGAATAACACTACTATATATTCCTAACATACCTAAATTACAAAGTGCCCCTTCACCACTACCTGCAGAGTTACCATAATAAAATCTATCAAACGTAGTCTCATCAATAGTTACTGATGTAGTTTCTTTATATAAACCTGCTGAATCAATTGACACTGTATCACCTAAACCACTATAATCCCAGTTAGTTGCCCCACTAGCTGCTCTAGCGGCATCTAATGAACTTTGACATCCCACATATAAAGTTAATTCATTACTGGTTTCATCTATAGAATAAGTGATAAATAACCATTCAGATGTTAAATCCGCACCACCATTACCAGAATAATCTAATAATTCGGGGTAACTAAAGGTAAATGATGGGTCATAACTCACAAACTCTCTATTGTAGAGGTATAAAGTCTCTTCAAAAATACCACTACCATCATAAAAATCTATTAAACCACAATATCCAGTTTGGTAAGGTCCTTTCATATAAAAACTGACAGTATTATTTGTATCAATGGTCGCACCTAATGTTGATGGTGTAATAATTTCATTCTCATCATCACCCAACGTCCAAAAGGCTGGTTGACTAATAGAATCATCTCTAACCGTAAAATCGAAATTAGTAACATCTGTACCTATTGCTAAATCACCAATTAAAATACTTGATGATATATTAGGGACTGCGAAACCTGCACTCACCACACCACTAATTGCTTGATTAAAACTTTCTGGATGATAAAATGCAATTAAATCAGTAGTGTCAAAATCAACCGATGGTGGATAAATAGGTTCTATCATATTAGTAAACTTATCAAACCAAAAATTAGTACCATCATATGTGTATTGAAGTCTTACTGGGTTAGAACCGCCCAAGGCTGCACTTGCATCAGATAAATAACTTTTTATTCCACTATCACTACCATAATCTTCATCAGGTAGCTTATAATCTGTTGATAAGGTGGGATCAATAATTATAAATCCTGAAGTACCGTTAGGGAATTCACTTACACTATCTACGGTTATTATGTTAGACGCATCTCCAGATAATGATACTTTAATATTTGGACCGTCTGTTAAGTAATCCCAATTGATTACATTACCACCAGATTTAATAGTATAAGGATTATTACTTACTGTTCCACCCGTTAATGAACTTAAATCCACACTAACATCTACCCCATCATTTCTTTCTATGTCTAATGTAGCGTTAGTTAATGTCGCACCTGTCACAAAAGTATTTGTATCACTATCACCAGTTAAAGAACTTAAATCTACATTTACAACACTTAAGCCATTATTTCTTTCTAATTCTAAAATACTAGAATTTAATGTAGCACCAGTTACAAAGGTATTAGTTACACCACTAAGATTAGATGCATCCCCATATAAAGTTGTGGCAGATAATGCTCCTATGATTTCTAAGTTGGAATATTGTTTAAATGTACTCATTTCTTTTTAATTTTTTTAAAATGTGAAAAACCCTTCTAATCCGGC
>MDSV01227844.1_pt1 | contig 10938 bp, 15 predicted proteins | sample 810851 | NCBI WGS metagenome assembly MDSV01 (sample SAMN05326640, study PRJNA326480) | marine metagenome | isolation source: seawater | place: Atlantic Ocean: North East | collected 2012 | reverse complement strand
GTGAATATAAGCCTAATTGAGAATTGAGAGGGAGTTAAGAAGTATGAGTTAATCCCCAATTAGGCGAGAACAATTCACACTAATTTAAATCTATGTCATTGATTTGAAAAAAAAATGTTTTATTTGAGGCAATATTTGAATTTACTAATTAGAAATCTTGAAATAATTGGAACCTTTTTTGCCAGAAAAGATTTCCTCTATCAAAGGATGCTTAACCGGCTCCTTAGATTTATCTAATAATAAATTTTGCTCAGAAACGTAGGCTTCGTAAGTTACGTCATTGCTTTCAGCTAAGAGATGATAGAAAGGTTGATCCTTTCTTGGTCTTACATCCTTCGGTATTGACTGATACCATTCTTCTGAATTATTAAATTCAAAATCAACATCATATATAACACCCCTAAAATCAAAGTGTCTATGCTTTACTGTTTCTCCTATTGAAAATTTTGCATTATTGCTAGAAGCCATACTTAATAGTTAATAATTTTTTTATTAAAATCAATATCTAATTTAAATAATTAACTAATTATGTTAGTCTAAATATGTGAATAAGTCTTTTTTAAAATTTGTCGCAGATTTTGGCCCCCTTTTAATTTTCTTTACAATTTATTATAAAAGTGGAAACAACTTAAGTGCTGCAATACCTCCTTTAATTATTGCAACTATTATTTCAGTAATAGTAATTTATCTGTTAGAAAGAAAAATACCATATGTTCCTCTTGTTGGAGGAATTGTAATTTCATTATTTGGAGGGTTAACGCTTTATTTTAATAATCCTATTTTTATGTACATGAAACCAACAATAATAAACTTTATTTTTGCACTCACTCTAATAATTGGAAGAAATTTATTTAATAAGAACTTTTTGGAATTTTTTTTCAAATCTGCTTTTCAGTTAGATATGGACGGTTGGAATAAATTAAATAATAGATGGGCATATTTCTTTTTATTTTTAGGAATCCTCAACGAAATAATTTGGAGAACTCAGCCTGAAGCTACTTGGGTAAACTTTAAAGTTTGGGGTATACTTCCATTAACATTTATATTTACCGCTTCACAAATACCTATGATTAATAAACATAAAATATGAGTAAATTAAGATTAGTAATTAATAATGATTTAAAAAAACACAGAGAAAAATTTTTTATAAAAAGAGAACTTCAATGCATTTTAAATTTGTACGCAAAAATGGTATCAAATGGATCTTGGAAAGATTACTCATTTACATCAGGATTTAGGGAAATTTCCTTTGATGTGTATCAACGTGCATCTGATAAACCAGTTTTAAGAATTACAAAAAACCTTAAGCCTAATTATTACAATGAAAGATTTCTAATTAAAGATAGGAATGGTAACGTTATTCAAAAATCAGAGGACCTAAATAATCTTATAAAAAAAACTAGCTGGAATAGTATTAAATTAATTAAGTAATTATCTTCTTTGCCCAAACAATCTTAAAAGCATTATAAAAAGATTAATGAAATCTAAGTAAAGAGTTAGAGCACCCATCACAGCTTTTTTACCCATTAACTCTCCACTGTCGCTAACCATGTACATATTTTTAATTTTTTGTGTATCGTAGGCAGTTAGACCAACAAAAATTAAAACTCCTAAAATTGAAATTACAAAATACATCATTGCAGATTTCATAAAAAGATTAACTAAAGATGCAATGATAATTCCTATAAGACCCATCATTAAAAAAGAACCTAGTTTCGTTAAATCTCTTTTTGTTGTGTAACCATAAATGCTCATAGCGCCAAATGTTCCGGCAGTGATAAAGAAGACTCTTGTTATGCTTGCTTCTGTGTAAGCTATAAATATTGAAGATAACGATAAGCCCATTAAAGCTGCAAAAATCCAAAAAACAGTTTGGGCCTTAGAGGCACTCATTTTTGCAATTCCAAAACTCATATAAAAAACTACTCCTAACGGTGCAAGCATTACAATCCATGCCAGTCCTGATTGATATAATGACTTACCTAAGTCTGAGAGAATTAATGGCTCAAAAGAAACTACTGCAAACTTAGCAGTTAAAAGTGCAACAAAACCCGTTAGTACCAAGGCTGACGCCATGTAGTTATAGACTTTGAGCATGTAAGAACGTAAGCCCTGATCTATGATCGCTTCAGAAGCAGAAGATCTTACAGTAGAAGTTTGTTTATTTAAAACCATGAATTTAATATATGAATTTTTATTGACTTTTCAATAGTCAATAATTGCTTTAAAAAAACAGCAAAATAGGCTTTTTTATGAAATTTAAGAAATTGGGAAATACAAATTTAGATGTGAGTTTAATATGTTTGGGCACAATGACATGGGGAACTCAGAATTCTGAAAAGGATGCTTTTGAACAAATGGACTATGCTGTTAACAAAGGTGTAAATTTTTTTGACACAGCTGAACTATATTCGGTTCCACCTACTGCAGATTCTTACGGAAAAACAGAAGTAATGATAGGAAATTGGTTTGAAAAAAGAAAAAATAGAAAAGAAATAATTTTAGCCTCTAAAGTAGCCGGTCCTGGATGTGACTGGATTAGAGGTGGAGGAAATAATTACTCAGAAAAAAAAATTGGTGAGGCTATAGAGGGTAGTTTGAAAAGATTAAAAACTGATTATATAGACTTATATCAATTGCATTGGCCTGAAAGATCAACTAATTGCTTCGGTAAAAGAGAGTTTGTTTACAGAGAGAACGAACGTGAATGGAACAACTTTAAAGAAATTTTAGAATCCCTTGAAAAATTTATTAAAAGTGGAAAAATTAGATATATTGGAATGTCAAATGAAACCCCATATGGATTAACTAAGTATTTGGAGCTTTCAAAAAATAATAACCTTCCTCGAATGATGTCTGTTCAAAATCCATATAGTCTTGTGAACAGAACCTATGAAATAGGTATGTCTGAAATTTCAATTAGGGAAAAATGTGGTTTATTAGTTTATTACCCTTTGGCTGCTGGAGCTCTGTCGGGGAAATACAGAAACGGTAAAATGCCAAAAAATGCAAGGATGACTTTATTTAAAGGTTGGGAAAGAATGATAAATCCATTAGCAATGAAAGCATACGAGGATTATTATAAATTAGCTCAAGAAAATAATATTACAATGGTTCAGCTTGCCCAAGCGTTCGTTAATTCGAGACCTTTCGTTACCAGCAATATTATCGGTGCAACAACAATAGAACAATTAAGGGAAAATATAGAGAGTATTAACATTGAGTTAACTCCAGAAATGCTAGACAAAATCAATATAATACACAACAACAATCCCAATCCATCACCTTAATCCAAACCATTGAATAAGTTAATTTTTAGTATAAGAATAAATTTATGTTTTTAAAAAAAATTTTGATTTTGGTTGTTACTTTTTTTATAGCGCTAAGCGTAAGCGCGAACTCACCAAGAACAACAGGAAAATATAAAAATTGGGAAAGTTTTACTGCTGAAACTGATAAAGGAAAAATTTGTTTTGCTCAAACAGTTCCAACGAAAAGAGCTCCATCATCAATTAAAAGAAGCGACTCCAAACTTTTTGTTACATTTAGACCATCAGAAAGTATAAAAGATGAAGTTAGCATAACTAGCGGCCATGACTATAAATCTTCTACGGTTACAGCCAGTTCAGGAAAAAAAAGATACTCATTCTTTTCCCAAAAAAATTTTGCGTGGCTTCTTGATGATCAAGAAGAAAAAAATTTCATTAAGCTTATGAAAAGAGCAACCAACTTAATTGTTAAAGCTAGAACTACTCAAGGCGCAGAAACTACCGATCACTATTCAATGATGGGATTTACTAAAGCATATAATACAGCCAAGAAGACTTGCAGTTAGATGAAAAAAATTGTTTTAGCCTATTCCGGTGGGCTTGATACCTCAATAATCTTAAAATGGCTTCAAGAAAATTATAAAGCTGAAGTCATTGCTTACACATCAGATATTGGCCAAGTAATGGATAAAAAAAAGATTATTAGAAATGCTAAAAGATTAGGAGTGAAAAAAATTATAATAGAAAATTTAAAAAATGTTTTTGTGAAAGATTATGTGTTCCCAATGATAAGAGCACATGCTTTGTACGAAGGAGTTTACTTGCTTGGAACATCTATAGCGAGACCTTTAATAGCTAAAAGACAAATCGCTATTGCAAAAAAATTTAGAGCGTTTGCAGTTTCTCATGGTGCTACAGGAAAGGGTAATGATCAAGTTAGATTTGAATTAGGTTACGCATACTTTGGTGGAACAAAAATTAAAGTCATAGCCCCTTGGAGAGAATGGAAATTACAGTCAAGAACTGATCTGATTAATTACGCAAAAAAAAATAATATCCCTATTCCAAAAGATAAGAAAGGGGCTCCACCTTTTTCTGTTGATGATAATATTTTTCATACTTCAACAGAAGGTAAAGTTCTGGAAAATCCAAAAAAATCTGCACCAGAATTTATCTTTCAAAGAACAGTATCTCCCGAAAAGGCTCCTAATAAGAAAACAAAAGTTAAAATTTCTTTTAAAAATAGTGATCCTGTTTCTATTAACGGAAAAAAATTAAGTCCGGAAAAAATTTTAGAAAAATTAAATTTATTAGCTGGAAAAAATGGAATAGGTAGAGTTGATTTAGTTGAAAATAGATTTATTGGAATTAAATCAAGAGGAGTTTATGAAACACCAGGTGGTACAATTTTATATATAGCACATAGAGCTATTGAATCGGTAACTTTAGACAAAAACACTGTTCATACTAAAGATAAAATTATGCCAGAATATGCAGAACTTGTTTACAATGGCTATTGGTTTTCAAAAAGAAGAGTTAAGCTTCAAAAGTTAGTTGATAGAAATAGGAACAAGGTTTCTGGAGATGTTTTATTAAGTTTATATAAAGGTAACGTTACTATTTTATCAAGAAGAACAAAGAATGGCGCTTATTCAATGAAAAAAGTGTCTTTCGAAGAAAATAAATCTTTTAATAAGTCCAAGGTTGAAAAGTTCATTAAATATCACTCTAAACAGTTATATAAATCTTAAAATTCTGGTATTAATTATTCAATGAACAATACGATTCGAAATATTCAATTAACTGCAGTTTTGTTTGTTTTAGTTTCTACTGTAATTGCGTTCTTTCTTGAAGTTAAAGAAATGTATGAAAATAGAAATATAGAACTCGCAGATTTGCTTTTAATGTTCATTTATATAGAGGTAATTGGATTAGTTAGATCATATTGGGAAACAAGATCAGTAAGAATTTCATATCCACTTGTTATAGCTATAACTGCATTAGCGCGATTTATAATATTACAAGACAAAGACAGCGACCCGACTAATTTAATTTATATTTCAGCAGCAATTTTAATTGTTGCCGTCGCGACGGTTATTATAAGATTTAGAAATAGCAAGTATTTGAAAATTGATAATTCTAAAGCAAACGAGCTTTAAAACACTCTAGGGTATTCTTCAATAAACAAGCAATCGTCATTGGTCCTACACCACCTGGAACTGGAGTTATCGCTTTTACTTTATCTTTAACTTCTTCAAAACTAACGTCTCCCACAATCTTGTCCCCTAGTTTATTTATTCCTACATCAATTATTATTGAACCATTTTTAACCCAGTCCTTTTTTACTAAGTTTGCTACCCCGACAGCAGTGATTAAAATGTCAGCTTTTAAGCATTCTTCTTTCAAATTTTTTGTTTTCGAATGAGAAACTGTAACGGTACAATTCTCTTTTAACAAAAGTTGAGCCATGGGTTTTCCGTTTAAATTAGATCTACCAACAATAACTGCATGTTTTCCTGATAAATTTTTTTCAATATTCTTTAGAAGCAATAAACATCCTAGAGGAGTACATGGAACAATAGCTTTGTACCCTGAAGCTAAATTTCCCACATTAATCGGATTAAATCCGTCCACATCTTTTGAAGGATCGATTGCGTTTATAATTTTTTCTTTGTCAATTTGATCTGGTAGTGGTAGCTGGACCAAAATACCAGAAACATCATTATCATTATTTAGTTCTTTTATTTTGTTTAAAACTTTTTCCTCAGTAACATCTTTTGAATATCTTATCACTTTAGAGTTAATTCCAACTTCTTTTGAATTTTTTTCCTTATTTCTGACATATATTTGGCTTGGAGCAAATTCACCAATTAAAATTACTGTTAATCCCGGGGTCTTATTTGTCTTACTTTTAATTAATGAAATCTCTTTTTTGATTTCCTCTCTTAAAACTGCTGCTTCTTTTTTTCCGTCAATAATCATATCTATAATAAGCCAAACATTTCAAAAACAAAATTCCTGATAAACATTAATGCCAAAATTAAGATTACTGGAGAAATATCTATTGGGCCTAGGTTTGGAAGAAATCTTCTTATAAAATTAAGTGGTGGAGCTGTTAATTTATATGATACCTCTAGGATTGAAAAAACAAATTTATTGTTTGTATTTAATACATTAAAAGCTACGAGCCAGCTTATTACCGCATTAATAATCAATACCCAAATGTAAAGGTAAACAATTTTGTCAAATAGATCTAATACAGAAAGCATTACTTCTTCTCCACATAAATAGATGTACTAGGAAAAGCAAATGAAGCATTTTGTTTTTCTACAATAGACTTTATAGTTATTGCTAAAATATCTTTTACTTTCATCCATTCTAAATAGTGTTTTGTCTTAGTAAAACAGATAAGCCTTATATCTATAGAACTCGCAGCAAACTGTTCAATCTTAACGGATAAAAAAGTATCGCCTGTCTTAGAAAATAATTCACTATTTTTAATATAATCTTCAATTTCATTTTTAATTTTAGTAAGCTGATCACTTGTTGTTCTATATTCTAGTCCTATTACCCAATTAATTCTTCTATTTGTGGTTAAAGAATTATTAACTACAGCTTTTTCAGCAAATTGAAAGTTTGGAATAGTTGCTAATGATTTATCAAATCTTCTAACCACTGTTGATCTGAAACCAATATTTTCAACAACACCCTCTATAACACCCTCAACAAAAATCCAATCTCCGACTTTAAATCTTCTTTCAACCAGAACTAAAATACCAGATATCAAATTTTTAAAAAGATCTTGAGCACCTAATGCAACTGCAACTCCAAATAAACCTAATCCAGCAATAATAGGACCAATTTTAATTCCCCATAATTCGAGAACAGCAGCAATACCTAATATAAATATTAAAACTTTAACGGCTTTTATAATCCAGTTAATTAAATCTCTTGATAATAAATCTCCAACAGATTTAATCACTACAGATAGTGGTCCAATGATTTGATGGAATGTCCAAAAAATTAAAATTGTAATTAATGATCGATTAACAGTTTCAATAAAATCAGCAGCACGAGTTTCGATAGTTAAATAGCTTGTAGCTATAAAAAAACCAAGCACTATTGGAAAAAATTTTGCTGGTCCCTCCATTGAGGAAACTAAAGAATTATCAAATTTGTTTGTAGTTTTAGAAACATATTTTTCTAATCTTTTAATTACAAACTTTGAGAAAAAGCCCCTTAAAAATAGAAAAAAAATAAAGATTACTAAAGCTATAATAATCTCAGAAATATTTACTCCTGAAATACCTTTGTTCCAAACATCGAAAAATAAATCTGTAAAATTTTTTAATACTTCCATTTGTTTGCTTTTTTCTTATTCTATCTTTAGTAGTTCTTCACCAGGGCCAAAAATTTCCAAATTTTTCCAACCTGCCTTTTTAAATTTAACTAAAACCTTACTACTTATACACATTACTTTAGATTCTGTCATTAATGTATGAAGAGAATAATTTTTAGTTATTGCAATAAAACTTTGAGCACTCCTTGTTGAATATACAAAAATTATGTCAGGAGGGTGTCTTAATATAATTTTTTTACTTTCTTCGTTTAAATCAGTAATTTTTTCGGATGTATAATTAACAACCTTTTTTAAACTCAAACCCTCTTCTTTTAATTCTGTCTCCAAATCATAAGTAATATGATCTCCACAAAAATAAGCTATTTTTGAATTTTTGGTTAATTGTTTTGAATTAATGATTAAATTTTTTAGAGCATTAACAGTTCCGCCCGCTGATATAGTATTATTATATCCTTTCATTCTTGCAAGTTTTTCAGTTATTGCTCCGACACAAAAACAAAGTTTTGTTTTGTCATTTTTTTTTACTTTTAAATTTCTTATTGCATTAGTGCTTGTAAATATAAAAGCATCATAATCATTTTCATTTATAGGATCAGTGTTTTTCGGTAAAATTTTTAAAGTGGGGATATGAATAATCTTATGTCCTAGTGAGAAAAGTTTTCCCATGATATCCTCTGCATCTATAAGTGGTCTGGTTATTAAAATATTCATTTTTTCTTAAATTTATTTCTGGATAATTTTAATAAACTTTGACCGACATTGGCTCCTATTTTTTCGGCATCAATACTACGACCAGATAATTCAAAATTAAAACTATCTTTTCCATCATCCGAAAATAATTGTGCTTTTAATTTTAAAGTTTCTTTTGAAATTTCTGCAAATGCTCCTACTGCTGTATCACAATCCCCACCTATGGTTTTAAGCATTGTTCTTTCTGCTAATCCACAAAGATGTGCTTTACGGTCGTTAACTCTCTTCAAGATATCTAAAATAGAACTATCTTTTTTTCTACACTGTAAAGCGATGATGCCTTGACCTGCCGCAGGTAAAACTTCATTAGTATTTAAAAAAAAACTAATCTTATTATCCATTTTAAGACTTTTCACACCTGCTGCCGCTAAAATAATTCCGTCTAATTTTTTCTCCTCTAACATTTTTATTCGTGTATCAACATTTCCTCTTATATTTTTGATCGAAATATTTTTATTAATTTTTTTCAACTGAAACTCTCTTCTTTTGGAGCTAGATCCAATTAAAGCAATTTTTTTTTTTAGATCTTCAAAATTATTGATTTTACTACTCACTATAACATCACGATGATCATTTCTTTTTATGAAAGCTGCAATTGTCAAATCCGGGTGCTCTTTTGCTTCCATATCTTTTAAAGAATGTAATGCGATATCAATTTTTTTTTCTAATAAATTTTCCTCTATTTCTTTACAAAACAAATTTTTTCCACCTATTGTTGAGAGTTTTATATTATTATGAATATCACCTGAAGTCTTGATAGTTCTTGTTTCGATATTAATATCTTTTAAATTTTCAAATATTTGGTGCTTGGCTTGCTCAACATAAGCAAGAGATAATTTACTTCCTCTAGACCCTATTATAATTTTTTTCATTATTTGTTTATATATTTGACAAATATATTTTATACTATTTTTAACTTTTAAACATAGATAATGAAAAAAGAGATAATTTTTTTAGGTATTGAAACTAGCTGTGACGAAACAGCTGCTGCAGTAATTAAAGAAAATAAAAATGGGACAGCTGACATATTATCTAATGTCGTCTCGAGTCAAATTAAAGAACACAAAAAATTTGGGGGGGTGGTGCCTGAATTAGCTGCTAGATCTCATTTAGAAAATATAGAATTTATAATAACTAAAGCTTTGAAAGAAAGTAAAATTTCTTTGAAAGAAATTGACGGAATTTCAGCAACTGCGGGTCCAGGCCTATTAGTTTGTTTATCAGTTGGTTTAAATATAGGAAAATCTATTGCAGCATTTTCAGATAAACCTTTTATAGGTGTAAATCATTTAGAAGGACACGCTCTTAGCCCTGGTTTAGAAAATAAAATCACTTTTCCATATTTGCTGTTATTGTTGTCTGGGGGTCATTCTCAATATTTAATTGTTAATGACATTAATAATTATGAACAATTAGGCACAACTATTGATGATGCTTTAGGGGAAGCTTTTGATAAAACTGCAAAAATGTTAAAACTCGGTTACCCTGGTGGACCTGCGGTAGAAAAATTTTCTAAAATTGGAGATAAAAATTATTTCAAATTACCTCAACCCATTATAAATAAAGCCGGGTGTAACTTATCTTTTGCTGGATTAAAAACTGCGGTTTTAAGAGAATCTAAGAAGATAAAAGAAAATAAAATTTTAAGATATAATCTTGCTGCTTCATTTCAAAATACAGTTAACAAAATTTTATTTAAAAAAACCCAAATAGCCATAAAACAATTTGCAATTAAAACTAAAGAAAAAAAAATTAAACTAGTTGTCGCTGGTGGAGTAGCTGCCAATCAATCAATAAGAAAAAATTTAAAATCTCTTTGTAAAAAGATGAGCTGTAAGGTTGTATTTCCAAACAAAAAATTTTGTGGTGATAACGCTGCGATGATAGCTTGGGCAGGAATTAAAAGATTTAAAAAGGGTTTCACTAGTAATTTTGATATACCTGCAAAGTCAAGATGGCCTCTTGATAGCGAAGCTCCTTTTATGAAAGGTCCAGGTTTAAAATTTTAATGCATTATTGGTTGCTTAAATCTGAGCCAAATGTTTGGTCAATCAAAAGTCAGAAAAAAGTTGGAGCTAAAGGTGCTGCATGGGATGGTGTAAGAAATTACCAAGCAAGAAACAATTTAAAAAAAATGAAAAAAGGTGATTTATGTTTTTTTTACCACTCAAATATAGGTAAAGAAATAGTTGGAATTGTAAAAGTAATCAAAGAGGCATTCATAGATAAAACTGACAAAGAAAAGAGATTTTTGGCTGTTCAGGTTAGGTTTCAAAAAGAATTCAAATTTCCTATTTCTTTAGAAAAGATTAAAAAAAACAAGGATATTTCCCATCTACCCCTTATTAAACAGAGCAGGTTATCTGTCATGCCAATTGACTATAAAAGCTGGAAAATTATATGTAAGATGGGTAGTATTGATAAAATTTAATCGGGGGATTTAGTGGCTAAAAGAAAAAAAGTTAAAAGATCCAAAAAAAAAACTAGAAAAGTAAAAAGATCTAGAAAAAAAACTAGAAAAGTAAAAAGATCTAGAAAAAAAACTAGAAAAGTAAAAAG
>MDSV01058660.1_pt1 | contig 10938 bp, 4 predicted proteins | sample 810851 | NCBI WGS metagenome assembly MDSV01 (sample SAMN05326640, study PRJNA326480) | marine metagenome | isolation source: seawater | place: Atlantic Ocean: North East | collected 2012 | reverse complement strand
CGCGCCTCGCGCTCGGCGACGGCGGCGGCGGCTTCGGCTTTCGCCAGCGCGTCGCGTCGCTCGTCGGTCTCGGCGTTTCGCTTCGCAGCCTCCGTCTGAGCGCGCGCCGCGGTGGCCTCCTGCTCGCCGAGCCGCGCCTCCCGTTCGGCGAGACGCGCTTCCTGCTCGACGAGAGCGCTCTCCTTCTCCGCGAGCGCCGCCTCGCGCGTCGCCAACGCTGCCTCCGCGCCGGCGGCGGCGCGCTCCCGCATCGCGATTTCGGCGAGCGCGAGGTTCGCGCGCCGCGCCTCTTCGGCCGACGCCAGCCTCGCCGAGTCCGCCGCCTCGGCGCGCGCCTCGAGCTCGGCGGCGCGGCGCTCCAGACCCGCCCGCGTCGCCGCCGCCGCCTTCACCGCGTCTTCGGCGTCGCGCGACGCGGCGAGCGCCTTCGCTTTCAGGGACTCAGCCTCTTCCAATCGAGCCGTCGCCGCCTCCGCGGCGGCGTCCCCGGCGGCGCGCGCGCTCGAGCTCGCGTCGCGCTCAGCGCTCGCCGCCGCCAACATCTCGTCCCGCGCGCGTTCCGCGTCGCGCATCAGGTCGGCGCGCCTCGTCGCCGCCGCGTCCTCCTCCAGCGCGCGCGCGCGCTCGGCGGCGGCGCGCGCGGCGTCGAGCGCCGCCTCCGAGCGCGCCGCCTCCTCGACGAGCGCGGCTCGGTCGGCGTTCAGGGCGGCTTCGAGCGTTTCCAACTCGGCTCGGCGTGTTTCCAGCGTCGAAGTCTCCGCCTCGACGCGCTCGCGCGTCTCCTTCTCACGCGCCGCGAGCGTTTCGACGGCGCGTTCCAGCTCGGGCTTCCTACTCGTCAGCTCCGCCAGGCGCGTCTCGCGCGCGTGCACGTCCGCCTCCTTCTCGGCGAGCGCGCGAGCTTCCGTCTCTAAACTCGCGCGCTCCGCCGCGAGCTTCGCCGTCGCCGCCTCCGCCTCGCGCTGTTTCGCCATCGCGCGACGTTCGCGTGCCACCACCTCCGCCTCGGCGGCGGCGGCGTCTCGCTGCGCGGTCGCCGCGTCCTCCGCGGCGCGCTCGGCGCGCCGCATCGCCTGCTCGGCGTCCGCCAGGCGCGCGTCCGTGCTCTTTTCTCTCGTCGCCGCGGTTTCCGTCGCCAAACGCGCAGCCTCCGTCGCGCGCGCAGCCTCGGCGACGCGCGCGCGCGCCTCCTCCGCGTCGCGCTCGGCGCGCCGCGCCGCCTCCGCGGCGGCGCGCGCGGACCGATCCGACTCGTCCCGAATCGCCTTCGCGGCGTCCGCGGCTTTGACCGCCGCCGCCTCGGCAGCCACGGCTTTCAACTCGCGCACCTCCGCGTCTTTCGCCTCGCGCCGCGCCTTCTCGATGGCAAAGTCGCTTCGCGCGCGCGCGTTGCGCTCTTCAGTCTTGAGCTCGAGACGCGACGTCTCCAGACGCGCCAGCGCGTCGCGCGCGCGGGCCATCTCCTCCGCCGCGCGGTCGGCATCCTTCCGAGCCTCCTCGCGCTCGGCTTGTACCGCCGCGAGCTCCGTGGCCTTTTGGCTCTGGAACTCGCGCACGGCGCGCACGTCCGCCTCCATCTTCCGCTCAGCCGCTTCGGCTTTGCGCAGGCGCTTCGCGGCACCCGCCTCGACGGCGGCGGCGCGCGCGGCGGCCGTCTCCGCGATCGCGTCCGCGTGCTTTTTGGCGTCGGCGACTCTTCGCGACGCGGACGCCTCGGCGACGCGTGCCTCGGTCTCCGCCTCGGCGACGCGTTCCACGCAGCGCGCCTCGGCGGCGCGCGCGCGCGACTCGAACTCCTTCTCCGCGACGGAGGCGCGGTGCTCGAAAACCGCCTCCGCGTCCTCCGCCGCGCTCGTCGCGTCCGCCGCGCGTTTCTTCGCGCGCGCCGTCTCCTCCTCGACGCGCCGCGACGCGCGCGCGGATGCCTCCTCTGCTCTGCGCGCCGTCTCGAGCGCATCCTGTGCTTCGGCGAGGTCGCCGCGCGCCGAATCGGTCTCCTCTCTCGCCCGGGCGAGCTTCGCGTCGGCGTCGCCCAGCTGCGCGATTTTCTTCGCCATCGCCTGCTCCGCCGTCGCCACCGCGCGACCGGCTTCAAACACAGCCTCTTCCCTGGACGCGACGTCCGCCTCGCGCGCCTGGAGCTTCTCCACGACGCCGGCGAGCTGCGCGCGCTGGTCCCGCAATGACCGCTCCGTCGCGGCGACGGCGTCGTCGCGGCGCCGCCGCTCGCGCCGCCGCGCGCGCCGCGAAGCCTCCAGCCGCGAAGCCGCCTCCGCGAGCTTCCGCGTCGCCGCGCGCGCCGCCGTCGCCGCGCGCGCCTGCCTGGCGCGCTCGCGCTGCAGCGAGACGGCCCAGCGCTGGAGCAGCGTCTCGCGGCAGACGGCGGCGGCGTGCCGCTCCGCCGCCGCTGAGGTGACGGCGTCCGCGCGCGCGCGCGAAGCCGCGACGGCGCCCACTGCGTCGAACGACGAGGTCTCGACGGCGAGGTCCGAAGACGCCGCCGAGGTCCGAAGATGCGCGACGACGCTCGCGTCGCCGTCGAGGTCGGTCGGGTCTCCCACCGCCGTGTTCGCAGCGGCTTTTTCTGCGTCGGCGTCCAAAGCGCGCGAAAGATCTGACTGGGATAAGCCCAACCTCAGTGAGGATTCCCCCGACGCGCCGTCGCCGCGTTGTCGCGTCTCGGCGTCGCGGAGAAGAGCCTTCGCCTCGCGCAGCGCCTCCGCCGCGGCGGCGGAATCGCGGCCCGCCACCGTCGTCGCGACGGAGCTCTCGGAGCTTCTGTCGTCCTGCTCGGAATCGGAACCGGAGTCCGCGGTGGTCTCCCCGCCGTGGGGTTTCGCGCTCGCGAGGGCTCGCCTCGTCTCGCGTTCGGGACCATCCACATCCGAGGCAGCGAGTCGCGCTCCCTCCTCCGAAAACGTCACCGAAACGCGGCTTTCGTCATCCTTCGCGAGAGCTCTTCCGTCAGAGCCGCCCGACGCGAGCGCCTCGGCGTCTTCTCGCAGCGCGGCCCACGTGTCCGCGACGCGCGCCTCGCGCTCTTCCAGAGCCTCCTCCACCTTCACGAGCGCTTCGCTCGCCGCCTTGGCGCTCGCCAGCTCGGCCCGCGCGGCGTCGCGCGCGGCAGCGATCTCGTCCGCCGCCGCGTCAACCTCCGCGCGCGCGTCTTCAATCTCCGCGCGCGCCACACGCGCCGCCTCCTCCGAGCCCAGCCGCTCAGCGCGCCACGCCTCGGCTTCCCGCAGCGCGTCTTGCCGTACGCTCTCCGCCTCTTCCAGTCGCGAAGAAGCCTCCGTCCTCGCCTGCTCCACCGCCGCCGCGGTGGCCTGGATCTCCGCGCGCGCCGCGCGCGCCTCCTCCAGCGTCGCCGCCGCCGCAGCGCGCTGGCGCTCGGCGGTTCCCTTGGCCGCCTCGGCGTCGCGCTCGACGCTCTCACACCGAGCCAGGTCCCGCGCCAGCCGGTCCTCAGCCGCCTTCACCCGCGCGAGCTCTCGGTCCAGCTCGGCGCGCATCGCGCGGACCGCCTCCTCGCTCTGCGCCTCCGCCTGCGCGGCTTTCTCCGCCCGCGCCTCGAGCGCAGACTTCTCGAGCTCGAACGCCGCGACGCGCCGCCGCAGAGACTCGTCGTCGCGAGCCGTACGCGCCGCCTCGGCGACGCTCCTCTCCTCCCGTTCCCGCGCCTCCGCCGCCTTGCGGTCGGCGGCGCGCGCGCGCGCCTCCGCCAGCTCCGCGTCCTGGGCCAAACGCTCGCGCTCGCGCTTCAAGGTGTCCCGCGCCGCGCGGCTCTCGTCGCGCTCCGAACGCACGCGCGCCTCCCACTCGGCGAGCGCCTTCTCCTTTTCCTCCGCCGCGCGCGCCGCGTCGGCGGCGACGCGCGCGCGCCACGCGTCGTTCGTCTTCTCGCGCTCCGCGACGGACGCCAGACGCGCCGCGAGGTCCGTCTCCGTCTCGCGCCTGGCCTGCGCCTCCTCTCGCATCGAGCGCAGCTCGCCCTCCGTCGCGCGCACCAAGTCCGCGGCGGCGTCCTTCTCCCGCCGCGCGCGCGCCGCGTCGTCGTCGGCGGCGGCGCGCGCGAGGCGCGTCTCCTCCCGTTCGCGCCGGCGCTCCGTCTCCCAGTCGTCCCGCTCGCGTCTGAACGAGCGCTCCGCGTCCGCCAAACGCCGCATCGCGCGTTTGCGTTCCTCTTCCAGACCCTCGGCGTGCGTCGCGCGTTCCTCATCGAGCGCCGAACGCATGGCAACAAGCGCGTCGCGGCCCGCCGCGTGTTCCTCCTCCGCGCGCGCGCGCGCGTCGGCCGACGCGCGCGCCGCCGATTCGGCTTCGCGTCGCGCGCGGTCGAGTTTCGTCTCCTCCGCCTCGCGCGCGCGCTCCGCCGCCGAGGCTGCCTCCGCGGCGCGGCGCGCGGTCTCCTCCGCCTCGTCCGTGGCGGCGCGAGCCGCCTCCGCGCGTCTCGTGAGCGCGTCTTCGTCGTCGCGGCGCGCGCGAGTGGACGCCGTCGCCTCGTCGATGGCGTTTCTCTCGGCGAGGCGCCGCGCGTTTTCCGCGCGAAGCACCTCCGCCTCGCGCGCGAGCGCCTCACACGCCTCGCGGGACTCGGTCTCCTTCGCTTCCAGCTCGTCTAGAATCGCGACCCGGCGGCTCTCCAGCATGTCGAGGTCCTCGGAGGCGCTCGCGCGGTCGGCCATGGCCGCGGTCTCCATCTTCCGCGCCTCCCGCCGCGCGCGGCGCGCCTCCGCCTCCGCCGCCGCCGCCTCCGCCGCCGCGTCGCGCGCCTCCGCGGCGGCTTCCGTCGCGGCTTCCTCCGCGGCGAGCGCGGCGTCTTCCCGCGCCGCCAGCACGCGCTGCATCTCCGCGAAGCTCGGCATCTCGCGCTCGCGCTCGAGCAGCGCCGCTTCTCGAGCCGACAGTTTCTTTTCTCGCGCCGCGCACTCCGCGCGCGCCGAGGCGATCCGCGCCTCCGCCTCCTCGAGCCGCGTCTTCTCCTCCGCGGCGCGGCGAGCCTCGGCGACGGCGCGGCGCTGCTCCTCCGCGCCCGCCGCGGCTAGGGACGCGCGCGCCGCCTCCGCGGCGCGGCGCAGGTCCGCCAGCTCGAGGCGCGCCGCGAGAAGGTCCGCGGCGGCGGAGGGAGCGTCGCCGGCGAACGGTTCGTGCGAGGAGGCGGCCAGATGTGAGGCGTCCGCGCGGGCCGAATCGGCCGAGCGAGCGGGGTCCGCCGCGCCCGACGCGCCGCCGACGAGGGAGAAGGAGTCCAGGAGCGCGGCGTTGACGTCCGCGAGCACGCGCTCGGGGTCGGCGCGGGGCTCGGGGACCGCCGAGGGGGGCGTGTCGCCGGCGAGCTTCGCCAGGCGGTCCCACTGCGACGGAGGCGACGAGAACGACGGAGGGGTCAGGGAGTTTGTTTTCGCGGAGCAGACGACCATCGCGTCGACGAGAGCGAGGACGGAGCGCGCACGTGAACGGCGTCGCCGGCGAGGACGCGCGCGTGGAAGAGGGCGCGGCCGTACCTGTTCGTCCAGGGACTTCATCGCCGCGCTCGAGCCAGGCGTGGACGGTGCCATGGCGCGACGCTCGGGCGAACCTCTCCTCCGGACGCGCGTCGGAAACTGTGACCGTTCGAGTGGCGTTTGCCAAAATCGCGCACGACGGGAGGGCGCCGCGCAGAGAGGCGTGTCTGCTGTCGGTGTCGCGCGACCGTTTTTGTATTTTTCCGGGGCTCTTCGCGTAGTACAAGCATCGTTTCGACGCAACGAAGAACGCCCGCGATGACGCGCCGTCGACGACCCCGCCGACGACCCGCCCCGTGCCACACGTCTCGCACCGCCCCCCTCAGCTCCCCTTCGCCCTCGTCGTCGCGCCGGCCCCAGCGTGAAGACGCCCGGGCTCGCCCCCCTCCTCGCCACCGCCGCTCGCGCGCGCGCCCCGCTCCTTCGCGCCCGTCGCGTCCTTCTCCTCGGGCTCGGTCTTCGCCGCCTCCTCCGCCTCGTCCTCCTCGTCCGAGGAGCTCGCGTCGCTCTCCAGCCCGGCCGCCGCGTCCACCGCGACGGCCGCCAGCCGGTTGATCCCGTCGTTCGCCGCGTCCAGCTGCACTCGGCCCAGCAGACGCCCCTCGGACCGCGCGTCGCTCAGGCGCCGCTCGAAGGCTCGCAGCTGCCGGGCGAACCCGGCGTTGGGCTGCGCGCACGGCCGCGCGTCCTTGATGAGCTTCATGGTATCGGCGAGCGTCAGGCCCTCGGTGGCCATGACGTACGCGGCGACGACCGTGCTCGATCTCGAGCGCCCGGCGAAGCAGTGCACCAAGACCCGGCCTCCGTCGAGCAGCGCGCGCGCGATGAATTTTAAGCACTTCTCGAAGTGCGCGTCGAGATCTTCAGACGCGACGTCGGCGACGTCGATGACCAAATACTCGTACACGTCCGGGAATTTCGGCGGGAAACCGCCCGCCACCGTCAGCACGTGCGTGATCCCGACGGATTCAAGCGCGCCGCGGTCGTGCGCGGCGCCCACGGACCCGAGGAACACGCCGGGCACCACCTCGGCGGGGACGGAATCCTCCTTGATTTTTTTGGCTGCGTTTTCGCGATGCGTTTTTTTTTCATCGGGCGTTCGTCAGTCGGCGGTCAAAGGCGGACGCGAAAGAAACCGGGTTGATCGAAGTTGATCAAGAAAAGCGTGCGAACGCGACGGTCCGCGGCCCGAAAGCCGCGGCCTGCGCGATCGGTGACGAGCGCGCGACTCGTCGGGGGGATGCGCGCGGCGTCGCGTCCACACGCACCGGTGAGAAGAACCTTGACCAGGCTGACGATTCTGCGCACGCGCTCATCACGCTCCTCGGCGGTCATCATCTGCGACGCGTCACGCTTGACGCCCTGCGCCACCGCGTGGTCATGCGGGTGCGGGTCGTCGCGGGCCCCGCCCGCGGCTCCCGACGGTCCCGCGGCTCCGCCCTCGAAAGGCAGCGGCGTGAAGAACCGCGGGGACGAGACGTCGTTCACGGTCGGGGACATGGCCGGTCGCGCCGAGAAGACACGCGCCTATCTGAATCGACCGCGGTTCGACGAGCGCCGACCGCTCGCGTGCGCGCCCCGCGCGTCCCCGCGCGGCGATGCGCGAAGACCGGTGTAGGACGTAGCGGAAAACGCTCCGCGGCTCAACACCCCGAGGCGCGCGCCCTGTCAGGACCACGAGCTTACTCCTCGCGCGGGCCCAGAAACCGAGGGAAGACAATTCACGCGGGCTCTCCTGCCTCGCGCGCCCGCGCGTGACGCTCCGCAAGCGCGCACGGCAGTGCGCGGGTCGCTCGGGCGCGTCTCGGGAAGAAACATCGCTGAAAAGAAAACGCGGCGTCGCGCGTTTTTCGTTCGTTACCGGCGCGGCAGTCAGAAAGATTCGACAAACCGGTATTTCCCGCGGACCACGTGTACGCGAACGTCGCGTTTGCGACGGGCCTCGCGAATCCGGTCAACCTCCACCGATAAAACGCGAAAGTTCCCGGTCGTCGAGTTTCAATTTCATAACACAACGATCACGCGACGCGCGAAACCGTCGGATCGGTGAATGATCCACGCGACGACGATGACTTTTCTGCCTTTTCCGCGCGTCATCACGCCCGCGCTCGGGAGAACTCCTTGATGACGCCCGTTTTCCGGTCGACGCGGAACGTCTCCTTGACCCTGATCTTGAGCAGGAGCAGGTCGAACGCGTAGTGCACGATCCAAATCTCGCGCCCCTTCGCGTCCGCGTGCAGTGTCGGGCCCTCCGACTTGACCTTCACCCGCGACGCGCGCTCCGGGACGGCTTTGCCACCGGCGCGCGTCTCGGACGTGCGCAGCTTGAAGCGCCGCGCGACTTTCTCGACGCTCGCGCACATCGCCTCCACCGCCGCTTCGCGGCCGCGCACGCGCGCGCCCTCGATGGTGCGGTACACGACATCTTCCGCGAGCATGGCGCGCACGGCGTCGCAGCGCGCCCAGTTGGCGTCCGCGCGCGCGGTTGCGTCCGCGGCCAGCCGCGCGAGCGCCGAGATCACCGCCGGAGGCGAAGCCTCCGGCTCGCGCGAACCGAGGCTGGCGGCGGAGGTGGAAGAGTTCGCGCTGGTGGCGCCGGCGCCGGCGTCGCCGGCGTCGCCGCCTTCGCGCCTTTGGGGGAAGTGTTTCACGAACGCGTCGATCGACGCTTCCGCGGCAAGAGCTTCCTCTCGCGCCCGCGCGTCCCGCCGCGCCTCCTCCATGAGCTCGCGGTACGTCCGCCACGCGTCCGTGTCCGCCTCGCGCTCGTCCCACTTCCTCACCCGCGAGGCGGAGAGCGCCAGAAGGTCTCGGCCGAACGCCGCGTCGGCGTCGGCGTCGTCGAGACCGTCTTCGCGCGGTTTCGCGTTCTTTTTTGTGCGTCCCAGAAACGCCCGCGCCGTCTCGGGATCGTCGAAACCGAACCCCGCGCGCGCGTCGGGGTCGGCGTCGCCCTCGGCGTGTCCGAGGCCGCGCCCGCCGCCGCCGCCGGGGCCGCGACCGCCGCGACCGCCGGAGGCGGTGCGGGGCACGGGCGCGCGCGAACCCGCGGGGCGGAGCGGGGGCGCGAGGGGGACGACGTCCGCGGCCACGGGGGACGCCGCGCCGCGCGCCTCGACGCTCGCCGGGGACGCGGGCGTTCGGTCCGCGACGCCGCGCCGTTTCCACCCGAACGCGCACCCGGGGTTCGCGGGTCGCGCGAGCTCAGCCTTGACCGTCGCCGCGCCCGCCCCCGCCGGGGACGCCTCGAGGTGCGACGCGGCGTCGACGCCGTGGTCGTCCGGGCGAGAGGCGCACGCGCCCATGTCGGCGCTCTCGATCGTCGCGCCGCGCGGTCTGGGACCCGCACCGCGAACGGCGCATCTCTGGTCACGACGCCTCGTCGCGTCGATGGGCGCGTCCGGGAACGACAAGGCGACGCTTCCGAGGCGACGAGCAAGACCGCGTGTCTTTTCGGCGCGTTCGGTGCGGTGCTTTCGCGAAAACCAAACCCGCGGCGAGGAAAAACCGACCCATCGCCGCCGGCGCGCGACGCTCTCGACTCCGACGCGATATTCCACCCCGATATTGGGTATCACGCGCGAAAGGAACACGGTATAGTCCTGATTGTAACAGTACGAGCTACGCACACGTCGCGCTTTTGCCACTATCGCTCACCGTGCAAAAGCCCTACTGTTGCGCTTGAGGCACCCGGAACGACTCCGCGACGGTCCGCAGCTGCGCCCCGACCTTCTCCCAACGCGACTCGAGCGCCGACGCCTTGACCAGATACAGATACCCGTCGCTCTCCACCGCCACCGCGAAGTTGCGTCGCTGGATGGTGTCCAGGACGTCCCCCCTCGGCCCGACGCACTGCTTGTCGCCCCCCGAGATCTCCTCGATCTTCGCGCGGCACACCTCCGTGTAGAAGTCGTACGCGAAGTACGTCGCGCGGGCCTCACCGGCGGCGCCGCCGGCGCCCTCCGCCTCAAACGCGCTCGCCTCGCCGAGCCGGAAATCCATCGTCCCCGACGATCCGCCCTCCACGCCGGCGACGACGCCCAGCGCCTGGTTCGCCTCCACCGCGCTGCGCTCGGCGGAGGTGAGCATCTCCGCGACGCGCCGCGACAAAGAGACGTCCTCGGAGAAGGTTTCGGACGTCGCGGAGGTTGGCGCGCGGAGGTTCGCGTTGCCGCGCGTCGCCTCCGCGAACTCAGGGTGCGCGCTCATCGGTTCGCGACGCACGGAAACCGTGTCGATGTCGCGGAAGTTGCCCACCAGCGCGAGCGTCTCGCCGCTCGCGCCGCTCGGCCCGTCGCCGCTGCGGTCCATCGCCTTGACCCACCCGCTCGGGATGCGCATGAAGAACCCCGCCTTGCCCACGAAGGGCGCCAGGGGGGCGGGCGCGGAGGCGGAGGCGTCCGCGGCGGCGACCGCCGGCCCGACCCGGGGAGAGATGGCGGACGACAACAGCGTCGCCGACGACGCCGTGACGCGTCCCAGGAACGCGCGGCGGCCGTCTACGGGGCGGGCGGGCGACGCGGCATCGCGCGGTCGGTCGCGGGGTGCCGCGGACGACGAAGGCTCGCCATGCTCGCCCTCGGACGCCGTCGACGGTCGACGACGGTCGACCCTCCGCGACGATCGCGGCGTGATGACACGCGTCTGGACGAGCGCGTGGGACGCGGCGAGGGACATGTCGATACCGATACCGCGCGCGAAATCCAGGGTGAGAGTGACCTGTCGCGACTACCAGCGCGCTGTCCGCGAGGGTCAGACTGCGGAGGGAAGGTGGTGTGAAGTGCCTCGCGAGGAGCGGATCCGCCTTGGTGTCGAGGTTCTGCGTGGGGTTGGTTATCATGGCGACGCCTCGTCAAACTTCAGAGTGCCGAGTGACAGAAGTGGAGATTCAGACTGCTTGACAGTTTTTGTTGTTTGCCGCCAAGAAAACGCAGCGCCCCTCTTCGAACCGCACATTCAGACGCACGCGCCTCGACCGAGAGCGCATGCGCTGATTGATGTCGCCTGCGAGCGCGGCGGCAGCCTCGGGGAGCGTCTTCGGGGCGGTCGTGGCCACGGGAACCTCGCGATCGTCCACGCGCGGGTCCTCGAGCCTCCGCGGGATCCGGCGTTTCGCGCATTTTCCGGATCGAGCGTCCGGTCGCGTCGCGATCGGGCATCGGGCGGGCGCGACGACCGCCACCACCGTCTCCGGGATGTTCGTCCGCGCCGCGTCGCGGCGCGTCTCGGGGCTGACGAGCCGTCTCACGGGCCGCGGCCTGGTCGCCGCCGCCGCGCGCTTCTCCGGCGCGAACGGGGACGACCGCGCCCGCCGCGATCCGCAGGTTGAGTTTTTCGGCGGGGACGATTCCGACGCCTCCGTCGCCGCCGCGGGGGGCGCGGCGGGCGCAGGGGCGGGGGGCGCGCCGAGGGGGGGGCGGGGGGGACCCGGGGG
>MDSV01129666.1_pt1 | contig 10939 bp, 15 predicted proteins | sample 810851 | NCBI WGS metagenome assembly MDSV01 (sample SAMN05326640, study PRJNA326480) | marine metagenome | isolation source: seawater | place: Atlantic Ocean: North East | collected 2012 | reverse complement strand
GCATAACAATTATTGTTACCTATACCAACAGTTCGTCCCCATAGACGTTGTGTATATTTAGGTTCAGAACCACTCAAGGGAAGTTTTTTATTCTTATTGGTCTTACTCATTAATAAGACAGGAGAAAATAAAATCTTATTAATAAGTAAAAAATGATTAGAGATATTGTCAAAGCAAAAAAAACCGAACAAGTTGTTACAGAAGTTCTTCTTTTTACACTTGTTCTTCTTATTAGTACTTTTATTCTTCGGTATTCCTGGAATAGAGGTCTCGTCAAACACGTAACGGTTCTTAAACCAATTAATACATTCCTTGACGCACTTATCCTTTCTATTGGTCTTGCGGCTGCGCGAGGTATTTAAACTTCTTTGTAACCTTTGACTTTTTCACCAGATGAACTTTCCATAACTGGAAACGCATTAATTCCATCGCAATTGTCTTTTTCACAATCGATGAACTTATGAGGTATACCTTTCTTTTTAAGGTACTCCAATTGTTTTGTAGTCCAACCGCACCAAGATGTACCGTAAACTGTCCATTCAACTGGTTTATCTTCAGTTTTTTCTTCAACTGTGATTTCTTTTTGTACTACGCCTGTATTTTTTAGTATGTATAGATCTATTGCAATAAGTGCTAAAACTGCAAACATGGTTGGTTATATAATTACTTGATATATTTTAATTTAATATCTTGGCATAATTTCTTAATTGTTTTACTATCCGTGTTTATACCTAGATTTTTGGCCTTTTTTATAAGTTCTTGTTTTTTATACGAAATACATTTACGGTTATCTATTTTCAAGTACCCTTTATTCGCGACTGAAACTTTAACTGTTGGTTTTATTACGTTAACTTTTCTTGGTATTATTCTTGGTCGTATACTTGGACGTTTAATATTTTTCTTTACATTTTTCAAAGCGAGTTCTTTACGAATCATATTAAGTGTCTTTTTTATAGGTTCACCACCGTGTTTAACGACTATAGGTTTTGGTTTGGAAATTGTATTTCTTTTAATAATTGTACTAATATCAAAGGGTATACCAGCTTTCTTATAAGGTGAAAAGTACCTATCGTTAAATATTTGTTTGAATGTAGGTAATTGGGGGTGTCCCAATGGTGAAGCGCGAAGACGGAAATCGTATATTTTACTCGATTCTTTACCTACATATTCCGATGGTAAAATTCTTTCAATGAACTGAATTGCTTCTATACCACTTTGAATACCTGAAATCTTAATTTCCTGTCTTAATATATTCAAAAAGTACTGTATATCGTACATGGGATGTGAGCCCCTAAATATACCTGATGTAGTTTTATATACTAGACGTGGGTCATCATCTACTTCTGGATTTTTTAAACCTTTCATTGTAGATAAACCGAAATCCGAAATTAATGCTTGTAATCCAATATCGTGAACTTTTAATGTTGAATTATTTACTTTGAATAACTTTACTCGAGACGGACTAGTACTATTTATTAGTATATTTTCGAAGTGTAAATCATTATGTCTAAACGTTGGATACTTTTTTTGTATTCTGTATAAGTTATACAAAATTTGGGTTATTATGGTTCTAAAATGTATAGGTAATAAATTTTTTTTATTATTTCTTAGAAACGATTTTAAAGTTCCGTTATTGGCATATTCAGTGTACATAAACATTACATTGTTACATTTTTTAATAGCTAAAGGTTTTATAACACCGTACGAAGATAATCGTTTACTTGTTTTATATTCATGTGATATATCTGAATTTACAACTACTTTTATAGCTATTTTCTTTTTACATTCTTTATCTATACACCCTACATAAACTTCCCCATGCCTACCTTGACCAATCTTCATAGTACCTATAGAAGTACTTAAAGAGTCTTCTATAGTGAGTGAAATGGGTTTGTTACTCGGTAAATGTAAAAATTTTTCCGGGTAACATCCCATGTCCTGCATACTTTGTATTAGATTTTTACCTAAATTTAATTTTTGTTTTAAACTATTTTTTTTATTTTTTGCGAGTTTAGATATAATTTTTAAATTTTTTAAATGGCGTTCTCTTTCCATATTGGTCTAATGTAGTGTAATATTTTATTCATCGATGAGATCGTCCATGATCTCTTCAATCAATTCATCTTGTTCATTATCTAAACCCTGGAAAGCAAACGATGGTAATTTTGTAGATTCGCCACACAAAACTTGTGAAAGTCGAACACTTACACCGAACTTATTATCAATAAACCAAATTTGGTTAATTTCTACAATACACATACACTTTTGACCTCTTTCAATTTCATCAATTTGAATAAGTTCTCGATCTGAATTATACGCTTCCGGAATAAAATCACCTGATTGATTTGTTTGAACTTTTAATTTAAGTGTATTAGCATACCCTTCCTTACCCTGTCTAACAAGTGGTTTGTATAAGGCTTCTCGAATAACATTAATATCATAAGCTTTACCTAACCACTCTTTCGAATTGTCAGTTACCGTTTTAAGGATAATTTCATCCAATTCTGTAAGCTTAGACGAGAGTTGCATAGCATCTTCGTTATCTGTATCGAAAGAAAGATCGAGTGAATACGAGGTCTTATTAGTAGCTTCATCAGTAAAAGCACTTAGACCAAATGGTGAACGCATAAAAGGAAGTTGTAAATAGAGTTTCTTTTTATTATTGTGATTCAACATGACCGATTTACCGCCATTTTTATTTTTCTTTAGTTGACTAAAGGTAACCGTAGAAGGTTCGAATTGTTGAGAAACTTGAATATTATTAGACATTTTTTGTTGTATATTCTATTAGTCGTCAAACTTTAAGTTACTTTTTTTTTCTAAATGTATAATAAAACATCATGGCATGTTCAGGTGATAAAAAAAGCTTAATATTCAAAGATTGTGGATGTGGTTGTAATGGTAAAAAACAGGAAAAGAAATTTCTTATTGCGTTAATGTCGGCGTTACTATTCTTTGTAATCGCCAACCCAACTACATTTCGTCTTGTTAGACAAATATTCGGAAATTGGGTTTCTACACCAACAGGTTGTCCATCCACATACGGTCTTTTACTTCATTCTTTAGTTTATTTACTCATTTCTTGGGGTATGATGAATTTAAAGAAGGAGGAAAAAGTAAAGGAAGTAAAGGAAGAAAAGGAAGAAAAGGAAGAAAAGGAAGAAAAGGAAGAAAAGGAAGAAGAAAAACCAAAAGTGGTTCCTAAAATGGTTGACATGCCAATGCCAGAACCAGACATGTCAGAAGAACAATTTCCTGTCATGGACAGTGGTTTATACTTAGATTCTTATGATACTACTGATGCAATAGATTCGAGGTTATATTTGTAAATAACTAAAACTCTTCATTAAACTCTATAGAAGTTGAATCTTCGTCAATTTTTCCATAATCACCAACTCTTTTTTCGAAAAAATTAGTTTTACCATCGAGTGATATATTCTCCATAAAATCAAAAGGATTTTTCGTACCCCAGATTTTATCGTGACCACTCTGTTTTAGTAACCTATCCGCGACGTATTCTATATATTCAGACATCTTATCCGAATTCATACCAATTAAACTACACGGAAGTGCATCTGTTATAAACTGTTTTTCAATATCAACTGCATCTTTAACAATTTGTTCAATTATACTTTTATTCGGTTTATGTTTTAACATTTTGAATAATTCAATAGCAAATTCTAAGTGTAAACCTTCATCTCTACTTATAAGTTCGTTACTAAAGCATAGACCAGGGAGTAATCCTCTCTTTTTTAACCAGAAAATGGCACAAAAACTACCTGAAAAGAATATACCTTCTACACAAGCAAATGCTAATAAACGTTCACCGAAGGATCTATCCTTACTAAACCATTTCATAGCCCAGTCAGCTTTATTTTTAATACAGGGTATAGTTTGTATAGCTTCAAAGAGATTCTTTTTCTCAGAAGAGCTTTTTATATATTTATCTATAAGTTTACTATACGTTTCACCATGAACCATTTCGTTATGTTCTTGGTAGGCATAAAATGAACGAGCTTCTGTGTATTGAACTTCACTTGCAAAATTATCGTTTAAGTTTTCAAATACTATACCATCTGACCCTGCAAAAAAAGCAAGAATATATTTAATAAAGTGTTGTTCGTTTTCACTCAGGTTTACCCAATCATCCATATCTTTAGAAAAATCAATTTCTTCAGCCGTCCAATTGGACATTTGAGCTTTTTTATACATAGCCCATAAGTTTTCGTGTTCAATTGGGAACACTGTAAATCTATCGAGTGTTGGTAATAACATTGGTTCAGCATCCTCGAGGTAATCCTGAAAGTCGAAGTAACTTCCAATCAATTCACCATTCATGAAAATTTGTGGATATACAGATGCTTGAGCACCACATCTTTTTTTCAATTCTTCTTTGTCTACTAAAACTTTTTTATTTTCTAATTTGTATTCTTTACATAAATCAACTGCTAAATCACAGTACTGACATCCTTCTTTAGATAAAATTTCAATCCCCATCGTGCTAATATCTGTAAATATTTTTGTGTGAAAACTTTAATAATGATTAACATTTCAGAAATTCAGCCTGGAGAATTAATAAAAGTTTTAGTGAACTTAGAGGACGACATAGAAGATGAGATATACGCTAAAGTAAAGGAAAACAATACAGATTACGTAGTAGTTTCTTATTATTCGGAAACATCTATGACTTATAAAGGTGCAAGGTTATACGAACTTGAGGATAAGGATGAACTTGTCCAGGGAGAAAATTTATCAGAGCATCACCAAACGAGTGATTATTTTAAAAACGTAAAGGGTAATTTATACTGTATGATAGACGAAATAGACTCAGAAGAAGAGAGTGATATTATAGACGAATCTGATGATAACGGTAGTGATCTTGAAGATTTTATCGTTTCTGATTCGGAAGTAGACGGTGTTGTTATACCACCTTCTAACTGTAGAATTATAGATAAAGAATGGAAGGAATGGGAACCAAGGAGCCCTGGGTCTTTAAGATATAAGCAAATGGTTGATAATATTGAATCAATAGCAAAAATACAAGCAGATGAATTGAATTTTTAATACCTAAGTGCGAAATTAAAATTTATTATTTTTAAAATATAGTGTATAATGGATCTGACTACTATATGGTCTGTCGTAGACAAACTAAAAAATAAACAAGTAATAACAAAGTCGATCAATATAAATTTATGTAAAGAATGTCAAAACGTTAAAGTAATTTCAAAAGAGGGTTTACCGACATGTTCACAGTGTGGTTTAGTGGACACATTATTTATAGATGAAAACCCAGAATGGACGAGTGGTATAACTGACGATGGTAAGGTAAACGACCCAGCGAGGTGTGGTAATCCTAACGTAAACCCTGAACTTTTTTCGGATTCTTGGGGTAAAGGTACAATTATTTCAACACAGAGATCTTCATCGTATGGAATGAAGAGATTAGCAAAAATAAATTTTCATCAATCTATGAACCATAAAGATAGATCATTATATCACGCTTATAAAGATATAGATGAAGCGTGTATTTCTTTACCAGAAAACGTTTTAAAAGATGCAAAAATGATGTATAAAAAATTTAATGATAAAAAATTAACAAGGGGTGCCGTTCGTCTAGGTATAAAAGGAAATTGTGTTTTATACGCTTGTAGAATGTACAAAGTATCACGTTCGACTAAAGAGATCGCCGATATGTTTTCTATACATTCTAAGGATATAAGTAGAACATCGCATCTTTTCAAGGAAACAATATTGGGTAAAACAACAAAAAATTATACAACTTTACCTAACGATGTTATGCAAAGATTACTAAACTCGTTTGATGTTTCCAGAGAAGAACGATTAAAGTGTAATAGAATGTCTATAGACCTTGAAAATTGTTCACAGTTAATGAGTAAAACACCTAATAGTGTTGCATCAGCTGTAATTTATATTGTTTTAAAAAATAAAATTAATAAAAACGAAATATGCGAAAAATGTTCAGTTTCTATACCAACTATAAATAAAATTGAAAATATTATTAAAAAATACTTAGAGGATAAAGTTTAAATATAGTATATAATGTCCGAAACTAATAATAGACCGATACGCGTTTTTATAAGCACGCCATGTTACGGCGGTTTATGTTTAGAAAAATATATGATAGGTATAGTTACACTCCAAATTGAATTAATTAAAGAAGGTATACAGATGGTTTTGGATACTACAGAAAATGAAAGTTTAGTACACCGCGCTCGTAATGTTGCAATAGGTAGATTTATGCAAAAATCAGATTGTAATTTTTTCATGTTCATAGACGCAGATGTTGATTTTGACCCTAGATCAGTTGTTAGACTTATTCGTTCGGGACACGAAGTTTCCGTTGCTGTTTACCCTAAAAAAGTTGTTATGTGGGAACAGGCTAAAAATGCAATTAAACAAGGTGACGAGCGTGATTTATCAATGCTTTCTTCCAGTTTAGTTGCTAATATAGGAGCTACATCTAGAACTATTGAAAATGGTTTTATAGAAGTATTGGATGGTCCAACTGGATTCATGGTTATTAGTCGAAAAGCTCTTGAAAAAATGCACGAACATTATACAGATTTAAATTGTGTAAATGATCATCAAAATAGAGATTTTGAAGAATACTGTGCTGTTTTGATTGCATGATTGATCCGGATACCCGTAGATACCTTTCAGAAGACTACGCTTTTTGTAGAAGATGGCAACAGATCGGTGGTAAGATATATGCAGATGTTCAAACTACTTTAGGACATGTAGGTAACTTACCATTTTTTGGGTGTTTAGAAGAAAGGCTTAAGGCTTAGAGTATATAATGTAATAATAATATGAAATTTGCAACTATAATAGTTACACGAGGTAAATCATGTCACGTAAAAACTTTACATAGTATTCTTAGATTTAATTTAATGTGTTTACAAAAAAAATGTGAAAACGAGATAGTTTTTGTAAATGAAGACCCGTTTGATAAAGCAGATATAATTGCAAAATATATAAAAACACACGAGAGATTACTTTTCATAGATTTTGGTATACAGATAGATGACGATAGTTTACTAAAATGTTTTGATAAACTTGAAAGTTTTGGGTGTTTAGTTTTTCCCGGTGTATTAGAAGGTATAGATTGGGGGTTGTTTAAGGCAAAAGTAAAAGACGAGTGTAAAGAACCTATCGAACAACTTGGTTTACATTTTGATACAGAAATTTCTAATAAAATTAGTTCAGAGTATTATAACGTAAAGAAAACGTCTTCTAAATGCTGGTTATTAATGTCTAAAAATGTTATCAAAAATATAAAAGATAAAAAAGGTAGTTCGTATAAGATTTTTCCTAAAATGGAAACAATGTTTAGTAAATTTCAAGAATCCGGTGTCAAAATTATTGCGTATCCTAAAGCTAAGTTAATCATGACTTATAATCATGAGTGTATAAGTAATATTTTAAACGCCGCCGGTGTTAAAAGTAATTAAAGAATATATTAAAAATATAAAACAGAATGAACCGCGTATTTGTAAAGAAGGATGATCCTCTTTACAAATATACGATACAGTTTATGGAAGAATCTTGGGGTACCAAAGGTAAAGGTATATTCCCTGGATGTTAACCTATTTCTATAGAAAGACAACATTTTGGTATTTTATCTAATAACGATTACGTTGTTTGCGAAAAAACAGATGGTACGAGATACATGATGATTGCCTTACAGGTTGGAAACCAAAAGGCTTGTGTATTTATAAACAGAGCGCTCGAAATGTTTACCGTACCATTAAATTTTAGAATGGCTGTATTTAAGGGTACCATACTCGAAGGTGAATTGTATGAAAATACATTCATGATTTATGACTGTTTAATGAATTGTGGAGAAGTCGTAGGTAATCAGAATTTACTGGATCGTTTACAACAGTGTGAAAAAGTTGTGAAAAAATCACTAATTTTAACTACAGATCCCATTTCATTAAAAGTTAAAAAATTTCATTTACACGATGATTTTAAGGAGTTTATGGATAAGTATCTTCCAAAAATAAAACAAGAAATGGATGGTCTTATATTTACACCCATAAATGAACCTATTCGTATTGGAACACACGAAACAATGTTTAAATGGAAACCGAGAAATAAAAATACAATTGATTTTCTCGTGAAGAAGGAGCCAACTGTAGAAACACCTGGGTGTGTACCAGGTACACACGTCTATAAATTATACATCCAAGATCGAGGTAAACACATATTTGAATCTTCTATACCAATAGATAGAACAAAAGATTATAAATGGTTAAAACACGGTGATATTGTCGAGTGTATGTATGTAACCTGGGAGGACGGTCCATTGTGGTGGAAACCTATTAAAAAAAGAACAGATAAAACGTTCCCGAATAGTAGACGTACGTTTTACAGAACATTGGTAAATATAAAAGAGAATATTAACATGAAGGAGTTTTTAGATTGTAGACCAGGACGAAATGATTATCTTCTTTAGGAAAATTGTGGAGTTTACCTAAATTATCATCATCTTGAATGAACCAATCCTTATTTAGTTTTTTAGTAGACATGTAATGACCACCGTACTGAATACCTTTATGAATTATTGTAGATTGTAACTCGTATACATTATCTTCTATTTTCAATTCTTCGTCAATTTCCACGTAACTTTTTTTATCGAATGATACGATAAATATTTGAGGATATTTTGAAAATACATTTCTTGTCGTAGCAACGTGATGTTTTTTACCATTATCATCCACGTAATCTTCTATTACATTCCATTTACTACTTTCGTTTATCATTGTGTTTATATTTTTTACTTCCCTTTTCACGTTTAAAATATATACACAAAAAGGTATTTTTGATACATTTTTACTAACTGGTGATATAGTTATTTGTGTAGTTTCGCCATAAACAAGTTCTTTTATACGAGGGTAACCTTTTTCAAGTATGTCTATTAAACAAAATATAGCATCCTGTGTATCATGAGGCATACCGATTTTGAATCTTGGAAATACTTTTACAAATTCTACTAAGATAGGCCCTAAAGTAAAAACTTTAGTTTCCTGTGTTGAAAAATATAAACGAACAAGTTTTTCGTACGATTTTGTAAAAGTACATTCACCTTCGTAAGTATTATCCAATATGTGAGATGATATTTCTCGTATATGTAATAAAACCTGTATAGCCGAGTTAAAATAACATGTATTTCCTAAATTATTAAAACCATGCATATAAAAAAAGGTGATAAAAAAGGCTTAAGAAGAAGACGCGATTATAAAAATGTAAACAAAATGGACGTGCATAAATTGTGTGATACTATAAAACCTATCGTTGATAAGTACAAAGATGAAGAAAATATCGAAATGGAATTTCGTTTAGGAAGATTCAACGGAACATTTTTTGATACTAATATAGGTGATAAAGCATACGCTAATTGTATAAGAGGTTTTTCTGCTTATACTGGGTGGGAAACCATTGAGGAAAATACATACGATGTGTATTCACGAGAAGATAATAATATTAGATTGACCATTGATAATAAAACTGGTGAAGAGACTCTTATACAAAAGGAACGTCTTGAAAATATTGATTTTAAACATTTACATAAATCACCTTTTGATATTCGTTTCAGTGTTTCTCGGGAAACACCTGTTGATGAAGAAGAGTACGATAACAATGAATGGCATAGAAATATAAAAAAGGAAAGGTGTTCTTATATCAGGAAGAATTTATCCATTGATAGAACAGTAACTGCGGGTGAGAGTTCGGATAAGGATTCGGAAGTATCAACTATATACCAACTTGAACTCGAAGTTATTGATCCTAAAAAACTTAATGATACCGATACTTTATTTAACATTTGTCATAAAATAAAAGATATTTTTAATATGTTGGATACTTATAAATGTTAATTATTGTATTACTTTTTATTTGTATATTTATACACGTGATTAGTGATACAGATATAAATGATAGAATAACTATATTAGGTTATTCACCTAAACATTTTTACGTATCGAATGGTAAATCGTACGAAATGTTTCATAAAATGAAATCTAACGGTATAATAGACCAGTCTTTAAAATATTTCGTAATGAAAGAAGATAAATTGTTAGAACTGGAAGTAAAATCCATATGTTCACAGGTATCTCGGAAAGTCGAGGCGTTTAAAATATCTGATGAAATAAAAAATCATTTTCTTGGGTACGATTTTTCATATCATGGTAAACACTTAAAACAGATATCAGAACCTGAAAAAATCATAAATCAAAATATAAAATGTTCATAAAATAAAACATAATACGTCTATGTTTTTTAGATTCAATTCTTTGAAAATTGTCAAATACATACATTATTAGTCCCTTATCATGTAATTCCCTATTTTCATAAAGATATAATTCAGGATTTTCACAGTTTATAAATTCTTCATCATCTAAATAATATTCTTTTTCTAAATGTGACATTGTAACATTTTCATCCTTTCTATACATTTCAATGTAATCTAATATAGTATAGTACATTGCATTTATAACGCTCGACAAAATATGATTATTACTTGATATTTCAACATCATTTTGTCGGACGCGAATACAGAGTAACCGTCTCGGGTTTTCCATTTTAATTATTTTTTGGTTTTATTCTTTAATGCTTTATTTTCAAAATTTGCATATATACTATTTAATAATTTATTATTGTTATTTGATTTTGATTTTGATTTTGAGTTCGAGTTCGAGTTCGAGTTCGAGTTCGAGTTAGAATTGAAGTTCAAACGTCGGACAACTGTATTCTTTTTTGGAGGTAGTGGTCTTTTCTTTATTGGTGCTCTTTTTATAACTTTCGGTTTTGGTGTCACGACTTTCTTTTTTACCACTGGTTTTGGTGGTACTACTCGTTTTTTATTTAATGCGAGTGGTGGTTGTCCCCGAAGTTCTCTTCCTATTTTTATAAAATC
>MDSV01124294.1_pt1 | contig 10939 bp, 14 predicted proteins | sample 810851 | NCBI WGS metagenome assembly MDSV01 (sample SAMN05326640, study PRJNA326480) | marine metagenome | isolation source: seawater | place: Atlantic Ocean: North East | collected 2012 | reverse complement strand
TGGGAATGGTAATCGCCATCGTGGTCATAGATGTTCCCGTTGCGAGAAGTGGAATAACTTCTTGTGGTACATCTAGCAAGTTAAATAAGAATACGTAGGCAGGTACCAAAATTACACCGCTTCCTATTCCAAAGAAACCAGAAAGAAGGCCGGCAAAGATGCCTAAAAAAACTAGGCCAAGAAAAAATTCAAACATGTAAAAATATGATTATCCCTCATAAAAAGTGTCTGATAAACTTTTTCCTTTTTTATGTGTCTTATTGTTTTATCAATCAAACCCAATAAAAGTTACAAATTAGTTCTCTCTTCTAATAGAGATGAGTTTTACGATCGACCTACCGAGAATATGCACTGGTGGCAAACTAATCCAAAAGTCTTAGCGGGTAAAGATAAAAACTTTGACGGTACTTGGATGGCAATGACTGAATTTGGAAAATTTGCAGCTGTGACTAATGTTAAAGAATTTACCTCTTTAAGTACGAGACATAAATCTTTAGAAGAATTATCCAGCCGAGGCGATTTAGTCAAAAACTTTGTCATGTCTGATTATACAGCTGGAGAGTACATTGATACTTTTAAAGGATTGAATTATCAGGGTTTTAATTTAATTTTATTTGATGGGCAAGAAGCAATTGTTTGTTCCAATAGGGGTCTAGAAAAAAAATTAGACGAAGGAATAACTTATGCGATTGGAAATAGACCCTTAGAACAAAAATCTGAAAAATTAAAAAGCGCTGAAAAAGATTTTAAAAATATTCTAGATTCAAATATTTCAAGTAAAAGTCTTTTTAAAATGATGCAGTTGCCAAAAAATGAACCTTTAGAATTTTCAAAAGCTTTTACCAAAGAAAATCATGGAGAAGAGTTTCCTTATAGATTTATTGAAACGGATATTTATGGAACAAGATCTACAACTACAATCACCATCGATCAAAATAATAAGGCGGAAATTCTTGAAACAACCTTTGGTAAAAATAGCCAAATAAAAGATGCTAATAAATTTGAAATAAACATACTATGAATGAAGCACCAAAATCAGGTTATAGATTGAATGTCGCTATGATCGTTTTCAATGAAGAAAATAAAGTTTTATTATGCAGAAGGAAAAATTCTGAAAATTGGCAGTTTCCTCAAGGCGGTGTTGATGATGATGAAGATATTACTCAAGCCATGTACAGAGAACTAAACGAAGAAGTTGGACTACTCCCGGAACAAGTAACTATAACAGCTCAAAGTAAGGATCTTTTTTACTATGACATACCTCCAAATATTCGCTCAATGGTTTTAGGTGGAAAATTTAAAGGACAAGCGCAAAAATATTTTTTACTTAAATTAGTTTCTGGAAAGATAAATTTAACTAAGGAAAGTAACCCTGAATTTGATGACTTCAATTGGGTTACATTTTGGTATCCTTTACATAAGGTTGTAGATTTTAAAAAAAATGTGTATCGAAAAGCCTTAAATGAATTAAAAGACTTTCTTAATTAATGGCTAACTTAGTAATTTTTGATTTGGACGACACCTTATTGTCTGGCGATAGTGAGTTTCATTTCACAAAATACGTTGTTAAACAAGGTATGTTGGATGAGGAATTCTATTTCCAAAAAATAAAAAAATTTGATCTAGATTATCGGTCAGGAAATTTAAATTTCAAAGAATATATGAAATTTCTATTATTTCCGTTGATTGGGAAAGAAAAAAAAGAAGTTGACAAATTAGTTCTGAATTTCATTGATTCTACAAAAGATATATTAATAGATAATCTAACCTTTAAACTCTTGGACAAACATAAAAATGAAAACCTACTAATAGCCTCTGGAGCTTTAGACTTTATAGTAAGGGGATTTGCTAATTATTTTAAAGTAAATGATCACATAGGAACTAAAACAGAGTTTATCAATAATAAAGTTACTGGTAATACTATTGGAGAGCCTAATTTTGAATCGGGAAAACTTATTAATGTAAAAAAATGGTGTATTGAAAAAAAATTCAACCTTGAGGAGGCAACATTCTATACTGATTCTATTCATGATTTACCATTGGTTGAGAAATGTAAAAATTCTATACTAGTCTCACCAGATGAAAGACTTAAAAAACTTGGAGAGAATAAAAATTTAAAAATTATTCAGAGGTGAAGAAATAATATGCAAAGCAATCTCGATGTATCTGAATTAAAAAAAAAGTACCAGACATTTAAAAAATCAAAAAAAACTTTAGATCTAACCAGAGGAAGACCCGCGCCAAAACAATTAGATTTATCAAACCATTTAGAGAATGTCTTAAAAAGAAATTTTATCCAGGATAAGACTGACGTAAGAAACTATGGACTATTAGAAGGTCTTCCCTCAGCAAGGAAACTAGGCGGATGGATACTCAATTCAGATCCAAAAAATATTCTTGTAAACGGCACAAGCAGTTTAACTCTCATGGGACATTATCTGCATAGTCTAATATTTCATGGCAGTGGGCAAGTTCCCTGGAAAGATCTAAAAAAGATTACTTTTTTATGTCCAGTGCCAGGATATGACAGACACTTTGCAATGCTTGAAAAAATCGGTATCAAGATGATTCCCGTACCTCTTTTAGGAGATGGTCCCGATTTAAATTTAATAGAAAATTTATTAGAAACAGATGAAACCATTAAAGGAATAATTTGCGTTCCAAAACATTCAAATCCTACTGGTGAAACCTATTCCAAAGATACCATTGAAGGTTTAGCAAGAATTGCAAAAAAAGATTTTAAGATAATTTTCGACAATGCATATGCCATCCATGATTTTGCACCGACAAAAAAACTCCCCAATATAGAAAAGATATTCATAGAAAATAATTCTCATGACTCCTTAGTCATGCTGGGGAGTACTAGTAAAATATCTTTAGCAGGATCTGGACTGGCTTTTATTTCATTGTCCCCAGAAAATATGAAAAACTTTATAGAATATTTTTCTAAATTTTCTCTAGGCTCCGATAAGGTAAACCAGGCAAGACATGTTCGAGGCTTTCCTTCAAAAAAAGCTTTAACCGAACATATGAAAAAACTAGCTGTAATTCTGAAGCCTAAATTTGACCTTGTTGAAGAAAAATTAAGGTCCTTACCCTCAGAGATAGCAAAATGGACTCAGCCCAAAGGAGGTTATTTTATATCTTTTGATTCTTTGACAGGAAAAGCTTCTAAAATTCATAATTTATGTCTTGAAGCGGGTTTAAAATTAACTCCTCTTGGAGCAACTTTTCCATATGGAAGGGATCTGGATAACAAGAATATCAGGATTGCTCCTTCTCAAGTTGAACTAAAGGATTTATCAGAGGCTATGGATTTATTCTGTCTGTGTGTTTTATTGGCAGAAGCAGAAAGCTAGTTTCTTGTAACTTGTAAAATTTCGTATTTTTTACCGTCAAAAGGACCGAAATTTTCATGTACATCAGGGTGTGCAACAGGTTCAAGAGAGTTGTCTGCTAGTAAATTTTGCTGAGAAACATACGCAGTATAAAACACTTCTTCGTTTTCAGCGTAAACGTGATAAAAAGGCTGATCTTTTTTCGGTCTAATTTGTGCTGGGATGCTTTGATACCACTCTTCGGTATTGTTGAATTCGGGATCTACGTCAAAAATCACACCTCTAAAATCAAGATGTTTATGTCTTACTACTTGGCCAATTGCAAAATTTGTTTCGACTATATCTTTCATATTTTTATATTATCACTTATTAAATTTATATGGTGTCTATCGTTATATTTTCAAGCTAAATGAGCTTGTGAAAGATAATCTTTTGATTGCATTTCAATCATCCTGCTAATAGTTCTTTTAAATTTTTCATTTAATCTTGATTGGACATAAAGTTTTTCAGGTAGTTCGGCTGCAGATATAACTAACTTTACTTTTCTGTCATAACATTCATCGATAAAGGAGATAAACCTTCTGGCTTCATCATCTGTATTCATTACTGGGACTTCCGAAACAATTATCGTATGAAACTCTTTTGACAGCTCTATGTAATCGCTCGCGCTTCTAGGAGATGAACAAATTTGTTCAAAATTTGCCCACAAGACCCCTTTAGCAAAGGCGTTGATATTTATTTTTCTATTATTGATTTCAATAATATTTTCTTTTTCTTTTTTATTCTGAGTAAGGTTATCGAAAATTTTTTGAATAAGCTTTGTATGGTCTTTAAATGGATAAAAGTAGCTTCCACTCTTTTCAAGTTCCCTCAATCTAAAATCAATTGTGGAATCAAGATGATAAATTTCACAAGCACTCTCAATTTCCTCAATTGCAGGTAAAAAAAGCTTTCTTTGCAGACCGCCTTCATAGAGATTTTGTGGAGCAATGTTTGAAGTTGCAACAAACGAGACTTTAGATTTAAAAAGTTCCCGCATAAATTTTCCAAGCAACATTGCATCTGCAATGTCTTCGACAAAAAACTCATCGAAACATAAATAATTATATTTTTTTGAAAGCTCTTTCACGATTCTTTCCAGTGGATTAACTACACCTTCAAATGCTTTGAGTCTTTCATGCAAGAAATGCATAAAGCGGTGGAAATGAAGTCTGGTTTTGTTTTTACTTTTTATTTCTTCGAAAAACATATCCATCAGAAAAGTTTTTCCTCGTCCGACGTCCCCATAAATATAAATTCTTTGTGGAACAGAAGGAGAAAAAAAATCAAAAAACTTTTTTTGTTTATTTATTTCTCTTAGAGATAAATCCAAGCGCTCAGCTAATTTAAGCTGAGCCTGGTCTAAAGAAATTTCTTGGCTTTCTACCGCGCTTAAATACTTTTCTTTAAGAGTTATTTTATTTCCTCATGAACAGTAATTTCTGGCGCGCCTGCAAGAAAGGGAGCCAGTGCGCCTCCTAATTCTTTGAAGTGTTCGGTCTGTGAATGATGCGCATGACTCTCAGCATCTTTATAAATTTCAATCATTTGGTAGGTCTGAGGATCATCTGTTTTCAGCAAACCGTAGTAGAAAACTCCTTCTTCATTTGAATTTGTTGCTTCAACAAGTTTTAACATATTCTCTTCAAAATCCTTTTCACTTCCTTCTTTTATGTTTAATTTAACAAGTACTCCTATCATGTTTTCTCCTGTGTAATAATTAATAAATATTCAATATGTAAGGCTAAATCATTCTAGGAGAAAAGAAAATGGTTAAGATTTGGGGAACAGAGGCTTCACGAGCAATGAGGCCAATATGGACAGCAGAAGAAATGGGATTGGACTATGAATTAGTCATGATGCCTTTTCCACCGAGGATGTTTATGAAGGAGTATTTGAACGTCAATATGTTAGGAACAATTCCTTATTTAATTGATGGTGAAGTAAAAATGACAGAATCCGTGGCAATGTCACAATATTTAGTTGAAAAGTATGGGCCTACTGACTTAAGAGTAATGCCCGATGAGCCTGATTACCCAGCATATCTTAATTGGCTATTTCATTCCGACGCAACTCTAACTTTTCCTCAAACGGTTGTTTTAAGATACAAGCTTCAAGAACCAGGAGTAGCAGACGCTGCAGTAGATGGCTATAGCCGATGGTTTGTTTCTAGATGTAAATTACTAGAGACAACTCTTGAAGATAGAGAGTTTCTTTGTTCTGATAGATTCACTATTGCAGATATCTGTGTCAGCTACGCATTTGTTGTGGCTGAATCTCTTGGGATAAATCAAGCGTTTAAACCCAATATCAAAAGATACACTGATATGCTTTTCGAGAGAGAAGCCTTCAAAAGATCAAAATCTTATAAATTCGAAGAAAAATAATACTAACCGCAAATAATTTTTAATGGAGAAAAAAAATGATTAGTTTAAAAGATGCCCAAAAAATCATTGAAGGCTGCTTAAAAAAAGCTAGAGATGAAAACTTGAAGCCTATTACTATTGCAGTTCTGGATTCTCGAGGAATTCTAGTGAGCTCAGCAATGGAAGATAACTCCTCTTTGATAAGACCTGACATAGCTTTTGCAAAAGCCTGGGGGTGTGTTGGAATTGGCTTTTCAAGTAGAAAAATACGAGAACTTTATGGAGAGCAGCCTGAGCAAACTCACTTTTTTAATGCTGCTAGAGCTATTTCGGGAAACAAAATTGCTCCTTCCCCTGGAGGAATAATGATAAAAAAGGGCGATAATGTAATTGGCGCTGTTGGCGTTTCAGGAGATTTGCCTGATCGTGATGAAATTTGTGCAATTGCAGGAGTAGAAGCGGCAGGCTTAACCTATCAAATATGATTAATGCCAAAAGATTAGCTTGTTTAGTTCTTTTTAATTTTTAGGCGGTAAAGGAATTAAGACTGAAGTACTCTGAATATATCTTTGATATTCTTCATTATCCCCCCATTTTTTCTTCCCTCTTAACTCTAGTAATCTCACACCACTTACTTGAGTCAAAAGAAAAATAATAAATATAGGCGAAATTAAAGTTATGAATTGCCAACCTTGAAGGACAGGAAGAGCAATTATTGTAATTCCAATCCACAAAAGAATTTCACCAAAATAATTTGGATGTCTTGACCAAGACCAAATCCCAGTAGAAATGAATTTATCTTTATTTTCAGGATAGGATCTAAATTTTGATTTTTGGCTATCAGCAATCACTTCTATAGCAAAACCGGTTATCCAAATCACAAGTCCAATTAATAAAAAAATATCTGCTTCTAATTTTTGATTTGAAGTCATTGCAGCTAGCCCAGCCGCCAAAGACAAAAAAACCCACATCCCTTGAATATTCCAGGTCATTAAAAACCACCAGAACTTTGTTTTCATGATGTCAAATCTCCCATCACCTCCATCTTTTCTTACTCGTAAAAATAAAAAAGAACCTAGTCTTACTGCCCAAATAATTACCAACAGGGCAATCACAACATCCCTTAGATATATTTCTGGGATCACCATTAGCGTAAAAAGCACTGTTGAGATGAATGTAAGAGATCCTGTCAGATCAAAAAAATGCTCTGTTCTATTTATAAAAGACGGAATAAAAACAAACCATTGAATAATGAATATTAAAATTACAACTAGTCCAAATAAAGGTATGTTTGAAATGGATATACTTTCCTGACTACCTGCAAGAGCTATCAAACTTGAAAGGAAAATTACAATTATAGAAACGGGGACAGTTATTTTATTTTGCATTTCTAAATTTTAATATAAAAATCTTGATTTGCATGAACATTTAGATGATATTAATAGCCTGAAACTAAGAGGTAAAAAATGATGAATTCAAAAATTTGTGAAATGTTAGATATAGAATTTCCTTTGGTTGCATTCACGCATTGTAGAGACGTGGTTGTGGCTGTTTCAAAAGCAGGCGGCTGTGGAGTGCTTGGAGCAGTGGGAATGTCACCTGAACAACTTGAAAAGGAATTGAAGTGGATCGATGAACATATTGACGGTAAACCATATGGTGTTGATGTATTAATTCCAAACAAAATGGTTGGCAAAGATGAAAAATTCGATGCAGATAAACTCGTAAAGATGATTCCACAAGAGTATGCAGATTTTAGAACGGATGTTTTAGCAAATCATGGTATTGATGCGCCCGAACTGAGAAACATTGACGCAGCTGGATCTGGATTTGCTGCTAATACACAATCTGATGGTGCTAAAGCACTCTTAGATGTTGCTTTTAAGCATCCGATAAAGATCATTGCTAATGCTTTAGGTGTTCCACCTGATTGGATGATTCAAATGGGTAAAGATAATGATTGTAAAGTTGCAGCTTTGTTGGGAACTGCTGAGCACGCGATTAATCAGGTGAAAGCCGGTGTAGATATCTTGGTTGTTTCTGGAACTGAGGCAGGAGGCCATTGTGGTAGTGTCTCTACTATGGTTCTGATTCCAGAAGTGCACCAAGCGATTCAACCCTACGGCGATGTTCCTATCCTAGCAGCGGGTGGAATTGTCACGGGTAAACAAATGGCTGCAGCAATGGCTATGGGAGCCTCTGGAGCGTGGTGTGGATCTGTGTGGTTAACAACAATAGAATCAGAAGTAGATCCTATTGTGAAAGAAAAAATGGTAGCTGCAAATTCAAGCCAAACAGTCAGATCTAGAAGCAGAACAGGGAAGCACTCAAGACAGTTAGTCACTCCTTGGACGCAAGCTTGGGAAGCAGAATCTGCACCTGAACCTTTGCCAATGCCATTACAACCTATGGTTGCTGAGCCTGCTTTGCAAAAAGTAAATAAATTGGCTGCCGGTGGACATGATGGTGCTAAAGAACTTGCAACCTACTGGGTCGGACAAGGCGTAGGTTTAATGAACCAAAGCATTTCAGCGAGTGATGTCGTTCAAGAGTTTAAAGAAGACTTTATAAATGCTTATGAAAGACTTAATAATTTTGTAAGTTAAACGTTACTTTATTTTTGAAATCTCTTCACTAAGTTGGTCTGCGACTCTGTCAAAGCCCATAAGATTACTTCGAAAATCAGTAGTATAAGGTGCTAGAGATTTCTTCAACATAGGATTAGCATTGCCTAAAATCTGAGCACTTTTTATAGTAAAGTTTTCGACAAATTCAGCTTCCCATTTACTTCCTGTGAAATTTTTCATGTGAATAAGCGCTGCTTCATTGTTTGGGTATATTTCCAATAAAAATACTTTATTTTCTTTACCAGAAAAATGATATTGGTAAACCAATGTTTCAGGTTCTTCTTTTTTTACATTTATAGTTATTCTTTCTACAAAATTACTAGCACTTTTTTCTTGTCCTTCATTGATTTCTAAATCAATAGCAAAAACAATTACATCTAGTTTTTCGTGATGCATTGAAAATAATGAAGATGAAATTAATAGTAAATAAAATAAAACACATTTCATGTTAGTTCTCCTATGATAATTTAGTGATTCCACCAAGCTTGATCTGAAAAAGCTCTAATGTCTATTTCGTGTGTCCAAGTAGATTTAGTTTGCTGCGCTAAAAAAAGATAGGTATCGGCAACATTTTCTGGCAGGATCATTCCATCAGTTCCTTTCTGCTCTTTAAATTTTTCAAATAAATCAGGTCCGAGCATTTTGCCTAACGTATCTGGCGCATCTACTGCACCGTCGATAATCACGTGCGCAACATGTATTCCATCTTTTGAGAATTCGGCATTCAGGGATTGGCAAAGCATTCTTCGCCCACCCATTGCAGCTGCATGTGAATGTTGACCTTTGTTACCTCTTACTGCAGAAGTAGCTGAAGTGACAATTATGTTTCCACCTTGTCTTTCCTTCATCTTAGGTGTGAGCACTTGAGCAAGTCTGAATAAACCAAAAGTAGCCATACGCCAACCCATCTCAAAAGCTTTGTAACTTGTTTCTGCTAAAGTTCGATCGCCAATTTGGGCACCGATGTTATAAATAACCGTATCAATAGGGCCTATATCGGATTCGATTTTATTGACCAAATCTTCAATTGAATTTTCTTCAATCACATTAAGCAAAGATCCTGAGGCTTCTCCGCCTGTACTTTTAATTTCTTCTATAAGTTTATTCAGACCCTCTTCATCGGTTCTTCTTGCTAAGTAAGCATGGTATCCCTCTTTAGCAAATCTCTTAGCAACCGTACCACCAATTCCAGCTCCTGCACCAATGACCAAACAAACTTTATCCATGATAATTTTCTCCTTCGAAATAAATTACATTGCCTCTAAAAATAATTTTTCCCATTCTTCTTGGGAGGGCAATCTTGGTGTGGTCATGTTACTAGGATCTGTCATTGAATGAGCAACTAGCTCAGGAATCATATCTTCTTTTACACCCATTGCAGCAAGACCATTAGGCAAACCAATTGTTTGATTTAATTTTTCTATTTCGTTTGCTAAATCCGAAGATTCATCTATTCCCATTGCACGGCAGATTCTTGAATATTTATCTCCAACATGATCTTTATTAAACCTCAAAATCGTGGGAAGAATTACTCCATTTAGAGTTCCATGATGAAGTCGAAGCTCTTGATCGGCTCCTACAGCGTGACTCATTGAATGAACCGCTCCCAAACCTTTAGAGAAGGCCATTGCACCCTCGGTAGATGCCATCATCATATTCCATCTTGCTTCTTTGTCTTGACCATCTTCACAAGCTCTAACCAAGCTTTCTTTTCTGATTATTTTTTCGACACCATCTAAACCAATTGCTTCTGCTGGGGGATCATCTAAAGGCGAAAGAACTGCTTCTATACAGTGTGTCAAAGCATCCATTCCTGCTCCAGCAGTCAGTACAGGAGGTAAACCTAAAGTTAATTCTGGGTCACAAATTGCTGCATTTGGAACTAAATGATCGCTCGCAAGAATTAACTTTCTTCCATCATTCATGATTATTACAGCACCCAAAGAAACCTCACTACCTGTTCCCGAAGTAGTAGGAATTGCAACTGTCGGAACTGTTTCTTTTATTTTTCCTGTGCCGCCTTCATTCACTGAGTAGTCAACAACATTTCCCTCATGATTTGCCATCAACGCAACCGCTTTTGCAAGATCCATGCTTGATCCTCCTCCAAACCCAACCACACCATCACAATTGTTTTCTTTGAAAAGTCTTAAGGCATCATTGACAGCTCCTTCAGTTGGATTAGCCGGAGTATCAGTATAAAAAGTCGGAGATATTTCGTTTGATAGAAGATTACGAATTTTGTCGGTCATGCCAATAGCTACCAATCCAGGATCGGTACAAATCAGCGGTTTAGTTATTCCGTGTTCTTTTAGAACTTGAGATATAAGTTTTAAAGATCCATTTTCAAAATGGGGTTGATTAAAATATCTTAACTGCATGTCATCTCCTTAAATTACAGAAACTAAATGTAATCACATTTATTTTCTTGGGGGAAGTCCTTTTATAATTCTTATGACGAGCAATGCAATTCATCAAATTTCTAATTTTATTTTTGACTACCCAAGAGGCATATGATTAACAAAGACATTTAACTACACAAAGCAGTAAACTTTTTGATAAAATCCAC